>JAEEGL012934380.1_pt1 | contig 12823 bp, 9 predicted proteins | sample 9134231 | NCBI WGS metagenome assembly JAEEGL01 (sample SAMN16246548, study PRJNA631951) | gut metagenome | biome: gut microbiome; feature: rumen; material: fiber-attached | host: Bos | place: Iran: Karaj | collected 2018-10
GTTCCAAACAGATTCATTTTCTGTCCCCACAAAAAGAAGATTATCATCAGACAGGCTGTGATCAGGGATGAAACCACTGCCACGACTCTTTTAGCCATTATACTCTCCGTTATACTGAATGAGGGTTATGTCTTTTACGCCATTAAGGTCACGGATCTTCTCCTCAAAAAAGAGATCGTCGCCCTTCACATACACTTCAACAGCAAGCTCAGTAACATCGCCCCTGAGGGTCTTCGACTTAACATAGTGCTTAAGCTTTCCGAACTGCCTCATGACTTCATCTCCCACGTCATTGCCGGTGTAGTGGATGATCGCCACATAGATCTGCCCCATTGAAGGTCTTGCGTAGAAAATGGCAATCATTATTATAACGATCAAAGAAGCTGCCAGAGTCAGAAGATACATGCCTGCTCCTGCAGTAATACCGCAGGTAATGGACCAGAACAGATACAGAAGATCAAGGGGATCCTTGATGGCTGTCCTGAATCTTACGATTGACAGCGCGCCGACCATACCAAGGGAAATAACGATGTTGGTACTGATGGCCAGTGTCACCATGCAGGTCAGAACACACATTCCAACCAGCGTAACGGCAAAGCTCTTTGAGAATATAACTCCCGCGTAAAACCTCTTGTAAACCAGGAAGATAAGTATTCCCAGAACCAGTGCCACCAGCAGTGACAGCACGATATTATAGGCATCGACGGTACTGTACATGTCCGAATTTAAAATTGAATTCTTGATAAAATCTTTTACGCTCATACAAGGCTCCTCTCATCTACATAGTATTGCGGTCCGCTCAGATATGCTGTCTTGTCACAGCACATTACATATTTGGAAGCCGCCACCATCTCGCTCCCTCGGGGCGGCAACATATCCTTTACGATCTTCGGAAGAAACTCCGTATACTTCACTTCCATTATCAGCTTGTCTTTCGGCATTGCCGGCAGCGTCGGAATATCGGGATCGAATATATCAAAGCTCCCTACTGCTGCCCTGACCTTCTTGTCAAAGGTGATCCTGACCGTTCCCTCCTCCATAATAAAGGGCGTTCTGTCATAATCCACGATGACCCGGGGCCGCATCATGTTGCTGATGCATTCAACGTAGAACTCCCGCAGAAGGTTCTTTTCGCTCTGCAAAAGAAATCCGTATTCCCCGTCAAGTATCTTATAAAACTCATCTTTTGTCAGGTCTGCAGCTTCCTTCAGGATGTACTTGCCCTGCTTGGTCTTGCGCTCTAACTTGATGGAGGAGTCCCCGCAGTCATAGATCCTTATCCTGTATTTTTTCCTGAAGAAGACGCCCATCTCTTTTTCTTCGTAAGCACTGCCATAATAGTCGTCGAAGTACAGACTCCTTATCATGTACTCCCCATCCTTTGCGTGGGAGTCCAGTGCGAAGTAGGGAAGCATTTTCAGCCTGAGGGCCTCATATTCAGGATAGCTGATCAGATATTTCCATTCGTACCTGAATTTTTTCATAATCAGTATCTTACTCCTCTTCCTCGAATATAGATATCGTTCCGTTTGGATATACATAAATGCAAATTACGCCGTGAACCTTGCTGTAGTTTTCAGCTATATAGTAATCAAATCCGGGCATCTCATGCCCCTCTTCATCCACAGCAACAACTTTGAAGAAGTACTGACCCGGCTCCAACACATCTCCCGTAAAGCTGGTCCAGTAACCCTCGTATTTGTCGACCACATCCTTAAATTCCAGATCCCTGGCTACCACGGCCTTATAGAGGATATCATCCTGTTGGAAGTCGTAGCTGGCTTCCCAGGTGTAATAGGTCTTGTCTCCTTTTATCTCCGGCGTTCCCAGATAGAAAGGCATCGGGGATTCCAGCGTTTCCTGATAATTCTCGTAGTAGTAATCTACCAGATCGGGGAGCTTCTCCGCAACAGAATCATACTGCTCACGGGTCATAGGAGCAAACTCGCTGTCGGGCTCTTCATACAGGTATGGAAGTACAATGGATTCATATTCCTCAATCATGCCCGATAGCTTTTCTTTGGACATGTAGCTGCGAAGATCATTTATCGCCGCATCCAGGTCCCTTCTGAAGCTCTCAGACTTAAGGCAGCGCCTGAAGAGCATGTTGCCCCAGTAGTTGCTGACGCCTCTCTCCCATCCGCCGTAATCGGTCCTGCCAAGGGTCACGTCCTCATCTCTGGAAAAGAAACTGTCGTTGTCCCAGCACAGGAAATACCAGGTATCCCTGTTCTTTGGGCTGTAGAGATAGCAGTTTCTGCTCTGGGTATCTATGTTACCGGTCAGGATGTTAAAGGCCAGCCAGTAAGTCAGGTTCTCTCTGTCAAAATGCTTTGCTATAAGCTCGTCCAGCGATATTGAGTTATCGTTCACATCGTCAAGCATCGCGATGAGCTTGGAGTGGTCCTCGTCGCCCTTTACCTCGATGTAGCTCTCAAAATCCGCAAGGTTATAGGTCGGATCTGTAGCCAGCTTGATTGAATCCTCATAACGTAAAAACTCAAAGAAATTTACCTTGTAGAGATGGCCGTTTCTGTCAAGGCCATGTGCCCGCAGCGCTTTCTTGTTGAGTTGCTCAACCTGTGTGTATAATCCGTAGTCTTCAAAGCCATCGTCCGTGCCATCTGTCAGGTCGTTTACATACAGATGCACAAAAGTGGTGCGCAGGCTCAGAAGCTCCTCTATTCCCGAGAGCAGGTCAAAGCCCATCTTGTTTCTGAACCTCAGGCCATCAGCCTCGTGCTTGTTCAGTGCTATCGTCGTCTGTCCGTTCCATGAGCCGGCGTTGTCTTTTAGCCTTATTTTATAGTTCTTTTGTGCATAGCGGCTGGAGGTCTGGCCTCTCACCTGCACCGTGGCGTTGGGAACAGTCCTTCCATATCCCAGACTTCCCGGAGCAATTCCCGCTTCTGTTCCCACCTGCAAAAGCCCGTCAACCTTGTATCTGTCGACGCCCCACTCCCTGTAGTCGTAGGCCGAATAGGTGTTGACCTCCTCCCAGGTGTGGTTCGTTCCTTCGCTGACACTTCCCGTGCTGACTGTGAGATACATGGTAACGACGCCGTTATCTTTTTTGTATAAAAGATCCTTGTCCCTAAGATGGATTATCTCTTCCGAGCTGCCGGCAGAAGTGTCTTCTCCCGTAAGATTCTCAACGTTTGCCGTCTTGTCTCCAAGAAGGTTCACAACTCCCGTATCCTGCTCTTCTTCCTCTTCATACACGCCAAAGGTGGCCAGAATGGGCTTCAGATTGGCTGTGACTCCTATTATGGCCAAAAGAAGTATGGCTGTTATTATGATCCCGAAAGTGCCTTTTTTCATAGATTATGCCTCTTTCTTTTCTCTAGCGAGTATCTTTTCGAATATCCTGCTGCCCAGTCCGTACTTTCTCTCGGCAAGGAGAGGCTGGGTGCTGAGGATGTGATAAGGAAGCCTCTTTGTGTATCTGCTGAGCATCCATATCGCCACAACCATGTATATCAGGCTGCCAAACGCAAATGCGAAACCGTAATAGCGCATGTCAAAATGTGTAGATACCAGGGAACCGATAGTGGTCGTAAGAGCAAATATGATCGAAGCCCGCTTGGTATCTTCATAATCTGTAAAGTACATCAGTATCAGAGTCAGGACATTGCCTACCGCGTAAGCTCCATAGCCCACGCACAGCGTCCTGAAATATCCTTCCATCATGGCGTCAAAGCCCAGTGGTAGCCGTCCCAGGATCACAAGCCCCACAGACAGCATCAGCGCCGTCCCGTAGAACTGCCTTCTTGCGGTGTAGATCAGCTCATGTTCAAGCACAGTCAGCATCTCGTTCTCTGCCTGCTCTATCTCGGATATGGAGCCGGTTCCGTTAAACAGGTCGTAATATCTTCTGTACTTCGGATACAGGTTTACTTCGACCGAAGCCACGAAGTTGATTGTCGTAATAAGTATAGTAAGAAATGCAAAGAGAGCTGCCACATCATGCTGGGGGGCTGAATAAAACAGCCCCTTTATCGGTTCTCCTATGGGTGAAAACCACGCTATCACCAGATGTCCAAAGAGTCCGATGTTGGTCGCAAGACCTATAACGATGAGGTCTGAATATTCGTCAAACCACGGAAGGAAGTAAAAATGGCGCTTCCCGGAGTTCGGAAAAAATCTGTACAGAAGCGACATATCAAGCGTCATCATAATGCCATAGCCTACTACAACGCTGAGCATCATCAGTTCAACCGACCCTCCAAAAAGGTAGGATCCTCCGATGGAGATCAGCAGCGCCGCTGATATTGATGCCACATATGCAAGGAGTATTCCCTTATAGTCCTTAATTGCTGACAGATAATTCATCTCCGTCCAGGCAGCGGTCAGCTCCATGAAAAGAGTGAACACCAGAAGGGAGAGTGTAAAGTCAAGACCGGAAAAGACTATGAACACCAGCCACAGCACTCCGCCCAGCGGAAGAAGTATGCACAGTATACCCTCCAGTGACGGCAGTACATCCTCGTTCTTCTCCTCATATAAAAGGTCCGCCACATATCTGGTCATTACCATGGAAAAGATTCCCGAATAGATCATGGATGCCATCAGTGTATAAGTGATCATGCTGACCAGAAGGTCGCTCTGCTCCTTTGGTATCCCTGCCCACTTGGCGATGGAACTTATCGCCAGAAGGAAGGAAAATCCAAGAAGCATAGGGCCTACTGTGACCATACCTGTATAACCGTAAGCCTTCAGCATCGACAAGACGCCGGTTGCCTTAAACAGTTTTTTCAGTTCGAATCCTATACCAGCCATATCATGCCTCTGTGTAAAGTGAATTGTATCTCTCTATCATCATGGGGTGCCTGAAGTATCTCTCAACCCTGGCCTTTCCTATCTGCCCCATCTTTATCCGCTCCTGCCTGCTCTCGCACATCCTGTCCATGGCCCTGGCAAGCCCTTCTCTGTGCATGGGAGGAACGCAGTATCCTGCAATGCCGAAGTGATCGTCCTCTTCGCCCTCTATGAGCTGCCTGCAGCATCCAACGTCTGTCGTAACAACAGGTCTTCCTGAAGCAAAAGACTCAAGGACAGACAGCGGCTGGCCCTCGGAAATACTGGTGAGCACCGTAAAATCAAGCTTTCTCATGTACTCCACAACATTTACCTGGCCAACAAACTTTAGATTCTTAAGCTCCAGCTGGGAAACCAGCTCATAACACTCATCTGCGTAGTCGTCTTCATCCACGCCGCCAAGGACATGCAGTCTTACGTTCCTTCTCATTCCGGTAAGTTCATGGAATGCGTAGATCAGAGTCTTGACGTCCTTGATCTGGGCGATTCTTATGACAGCTCCTATATCAACAAACCCGTCGTCTTCCTTCAGCGGTATATCGCAGAACCTGTCGTAGTGAATACCGTTTGGTATAACCCTGCACTTTAATGGATCCGCGCCAAGCTCCTGCTGTGTCCTTCCTGCATTTCCAAACAGGCTCGTAATGAACGTAGCTCTCTGATATACAGCGTCTGAGAGCATGTAAAAGAACTTTATCCACTGGCGCTTAAAAGCAGGAATTACCCACTTTGCTCTTATTATCTCCTCTTCCCTTTCTCTTGAGTAAATACCGTGCTCAGAGAGGATGAGAGGCTTTCCTGTCTTGTAGTTTCCAAGGACTCCGAGAAGTCCGCCGTAACCGGTACAGATGGTATGATATATATCAGCTTCCGGAACTTTGCTCTTTATTATGTAGAGCACTGGAAGCATCATCGATCTCAGTGTGTGGAAGGTCTCAGCAAAAGCAACGTAAGGGTACTTTTCCTTGCACAGGTTCGTCATGATATCAAGGAATTCCTGGCTCATAAGAAAGCTGGCAGGATTGTAATCCCTGTCCTGATACATGCTAAAGAGCAGGTTCCAGTCTGGTCTCTCACAGTCAATCAGCTTTGACAGAGTCTCTTTTTCCTGATCGCTCAGCACAAACTTATCCCTCTTGCGAGCTTTGACTTTTAGGGCGTCGTCCAGAAAGACCTCATGTACTTCCTTGACATTTTCGGGAAGCTCGTACTTAAACTTCCCCTTATCCCTGGCCCTTGCTCCGATGACCCAAAGGACAAATTCATGCTGCGGAAGCGCCTTTATGTAGTTGTGGGTCCAGGAGGAAACTCCGCCGAAGGTATAGGGGTAGCTTCCCTCAAGGATAAGGCATATCCTCATTTCTTATCTCCTGATCATAACAACTTTTTCTGACTGAGCCCTCAAAAGGTAGAGGGTATCATTGAGCTTTGTCAGCTCTCCGCCGTAGACTTCGCCCAGTGTTCCGTCATTCACCCTTACAAGGTAATAGACACTGTCCACCAGTCCTTCCGTATTGAGAGTAGCACTGCCGGTATCAACTGAAAGCTCCGGTATAACATTGACATATCTCTGAACGGCTCCGCCGATTCCGGATCCCGTCAGATGTCTGATATTATTTACGGAAGATTCATCCACCCAGGTCATGTAGTTGTCGAGATTGTTTTTATAAACTTCCCAGCCTTCAGCAGCTCCTCTGTCCTCATCCAGAAGGTCGTCCGGATGCATGAAGTGTGAACTCACATAGTGGAAGTTCATCTCGGAAAGAGCTGCGACCATCATGTAATCGTCAAAGATTCCACCGGAAATGGTTCTTGGGGTCTCTATTATGCCGTCTTCAGCCACTGTAAACTCCTGGGAGTACTCGTCTTTTCCCGTGAAGTAGATACTTGCGATGCACCTAAGCTCCGGGAAATCCTCGCCCAGCATTCTTCTTCCCTCTTCTGAGAGGATGTCTGAAGGCGGAACATATACCTGAAGATCTGCGCTTGGAAAGATGCTCTTTGAAAAGCGGTTCAGCTCTTTGAAAGCCTCGTACATCTTCTCTTCGCTCTCCCAGGTCTTATAGCCAAGGTCCTTCTCATAAACAAAGCTCGGAGGACATAGAGGCTGGTGGTTGTATCCGTGGTATCCAAGCTCTCCTCCCTTATTCAGCAGCATGTTTCCGTAGTAGTAATAATCTGCAGTGCTGTCGTTGGAAGGAAGGTCGCCGTAGGTCTTATCTTCATAGGTCTCTATTATGAGTCCTGTATATTTAATGTTGTGTTTCTCACCCAGCTTAAGGACATCGGGCCACCATCTCGTGGAGTAGAAATCGGCAATGCCCATGTGGTAATCCCTCATGACATACTTGCCATCTCCGCTCGGAACAGGTGACGGGAAATCATCAAGGTAGAAAGTGGATCCGTTTATGACAGGATATGCAAACACATCTTCCAGCAGTGAGTAGGCGCTGGAAAAGATTCCGCGATAAGCCTTCTCTGTGTATCCGAAGTTGCAGCAGACAAACTTGCCGTCCTTGTAGTCCCTGCTCCATACCAGAGGAATCTCATCATCCTTTGTCGATGCATAAACCTTACACTTTTCATCAAGCTCTACTGCGGCAGCCGCATCATAGGCATCGACGATCGTGTATGTCATCTGGGAGCCCAGCATGTAATCGGGATCTGACTTGAAGCTGTCAACGATGCCGAAGGTGAATTCGCTGCTGACTATACCGAGTTTTCCGCTGATAAGATTGAAATAGTCAGTCATATTGGGAGGCGTACCAAAGAGGCATAGTCCTCCTTTTCCTACCCATCTCGGGATTTCCAGGATATTCTCTCCGAATATGTCAAACTCGCCCATGGAAAGGACTAATGTCCTGTAATCTGCGAGTGTGCTTCCCAGATCGTCACTGCCTTCTTCCCTGACATCAAGAGTTTCAAAAGGGACACGCATATCAGTCAGTACCTGGTCATACAGTGTATGGGCCAGTACACTGTTGGGGCTGCCCGAATCGTAAATAAGAAGACAGGTTTTTTTCCTCTTTGAGTCCTTTACATGCATGACCTGGTCGTAGGGAAGGATCTCAAGGTCAGGGAGAGTCTCCCCGTATTGGATTCCCATTCTCTCAAAGAGAAGGAGTCCCAGTATTGCGGCAAAGCCCACCGCAACACGGATTAGTGTCGAAAACCTTCTCCGCTTCATGCCGGTGTCCGCCTTTCATCTCCTGACCAGAACTCAGCCACATCCCTGATCTCTCTGGAGTAGTAGTCTCCGCTTGTCCTGACGTGTTCTATCATCTCTCTTACCTTGGCAGATGCCCCGGTCTCAACATAGTATCTGAACCTCAGGAGCCAGTTGCGCTCGTCCTCAGGCCAGTACTGCTCCATGGTGGTAAGGGCCACGTCTGCCTTTATGAACTGCCCGGATGCAAAGTAGTTCCTCACTAGTCTCTCGTAGTCATCCATACTGGGGTTTAAAGAAACCTTGGTAGTAAGGAGCTGCTGATAGGTATTTCTCTGGATTTCAAGGAGCTGACCCTGGATCATACCACTTCCTATGTACTGCTGCAGGAAGTCTATGTATTCATCAAGAAGTCCTTCTTTTCTCGGGTTCTCGGCATAAGCTGCGCTGTACTCCTGAAGTTTTAACTCGTACTCCTTGGAAAGCTCGACCATTGCTGTTGTGGCGTAGTGCACAACTTCAACGTCATCGTTCATCCTCGCCTGGTTGATGACAGGCATATATCCCTTGGCGTCACTCATAAGGACGTCAAGCATGACAGATCTTCTGACTGTTGGATCATCCATGATCAGCGCATCTTCCAGCGGAACGATGTGGTCGGACTCGGCCGCCTGGACAATGATATCCTGTGCACCGCCCGGATTCCCCTTCATGATCTCCAGCTCTTCACCCTTTGTGCCCACTTTCCCCATGTTAGTCAGGATCGTGATTACAACAGCGCAAAAAAAGCCAAAGAAAGGAATGCAGATGACCATCACAAGCATAGGGCTGTCTATCTTTAGGATCCCGGCATTCATCAGGATGAAGACCATCATCACTATTAAGATGTGTACGATAAAGCTGCCAAAAAGTATCATGCAACGCTCTCCACAATGTCACAGATAAGTCCCATATCACGGAACCTCTTAAGTACTATGCCCTCGCTGGTCTCATCCACCTGGGATGCCAGCAGATAGATATTTCCGTCGTTTCCAAGACCGATGATGTCGTTGTTCCTTATCTTGGAGTGGAACATCTCATCCAGCTCAGACAGATCTCTTCCTTCTCTCATTATCCTGAAAAGCCTGAAGTTTGTGAGCTTGTTATCCGCCATCTCCTGCTGTATCTCAAGCTGCTGCAGGAAATACTCGGTCTTTGTTATGGCAGTGCCCTCCAGGAACGTTCTGGCCGCAACCGCCCTCTGATAATCCCATGCCTTTAAGATGAAATTCTCCATAAGGCCTGTCAGGATCCTGATGAGGTTCGTGTAATAGGTTCCCATCTGGATATATTCCACGTTATAAATCATGATGAGGACTGACAGCATGCCGTCGGCCTTGATGCCGGACACATAAGTCGGGAAGCCCTCTTTTATGTCGTGATTGAACCAGATTTCTTTTTCCTCAAGGGTATCCAGTACTTCCTTGTAGTCCTCGAGGTTAATGGACTTTTTAAGCCTTGCGCTTATCTGCTCTGATGACACGTTAAGTCTTGCAAATCTGGTATTTCGGTCGTTAATGGTGTAGATGGCTATAGACCTGTTGTCTAAAACGTCCTCCATTACAGGGATTGACTCCGCAAATATTTCTTCCGGAACGGTGGTCGACAGCTTTTTTACCACGTCAAAGATTCTTCCAAAGCCGTCACGGCTGCCGATGAGGTCCTGCTTGTACTGGTTCTTGTACTCCATGGCCTCCTGGTAGAGCTGTGAGATAAAGACGTTCTCAGCCTTTACAACCTGGTTCTCTTCCTTTACAAAGCCAATGTCCTCATCCTTTTTCTGTTTCACGTAGCCGCAGACAGCAGCTGCCACCATGAGAAGGATGAACGGAATCCAGTTTCCGGGATCATAGAACAAAAGAACAACATTAGTCCCCTGTCTGTAATATGCATAGATCAGTGACGAGATCTCAATAAAGGCCGTCACAGCGCCGACGCTGGTTCCATAGATTGAAGCCATAAGCACAACAAAAAGGAGTCTGACGTCGATCATCCTGAACTGCACAGATCCGCCGGAATAGTTGTTGTAGAACTCCACAAACGCTGCTCCTGCGATAAGCTCAAGAACCATCATGATCTTGCCATTAAGTTTAAGCTTCTCCCTCAGGCGCTCCTGTATGCTGGGTTTCTGGTAGAAGTTCTTTCTATACTCCTCTATGTACTCGCCGAAATTCGAGCAGGCATCAGTTTTGGCATACCAACCATAGATATTCCTGGCTTTGTCCTCGCCGTAGACAATCCTTCCCTTTATGCCGGATTTGATGAATTTTATATCCGCCTTCGGATAGTACTTAAGTATCGCTTCTTCTATTTCCTTATAGGTAGTTCTGGCGCCGCAGGTCAGATATATCTTTTCAAAGAGCGGGTCCTCCAGCAGTTCCCTGTTCTCGTCCCAGTTTTCATTGAGTCTTTTCAGGAAAAGAGCAAGATCCGGAATTCCAAGGAAATAGGCCACCTCGTCCTCCAGAGCCTTGATCTCGACCTTTTCTTTTCTCTCAAGAGCGGCAAATTTCCGACAGAAATAGTCGTCCTTATAGGAGCCGCAGATCAGATGCGGTGTGTATATGATCTTAACTTCTATCTGGTAATTTTTTGCGTAATAATCGCAGATCCTCTCGGCAGAATCAAAGATGATGTTGGCAGAGTTCTCCACGTCGAGAAGTGCCTCATCGGAGGTGATGTATACAAAACGCCTGATATGGGATTTCTGAGTCATGGAAAAGACATTTCTAAGCTCCTCGATCTCTCCCACTTCCTTGTTGTCCTTGGTGACAAAACCCGAAACAAAGACAACACTTTCAAACCCATAGGTCACAAAGAGTCTCTGGAACTCCTCGCTCATAATGGGCTTGTTAAACCAGCGTATCTTGTCGTCCTTTTCATCATCATGGGAATGCCCGCAGACTACTATGTTGTCGCCCGGAAATGCCTCAAGCAGCGTCTCTTTTGTGAAATAACCGGTGTTTCCCGTAACAAGAATATCCATATAACCCCTCACGCATAGTACATTGATGGTACATGTATACATAAATTTTAACTCAGTAAAATGCAGCGCACAAGGAAAGAAAAAAGAGGCGTTTCAGGCGCCTCTTGTATTTCTGCTTTGTTTTAGTTACTGCCGGCTATCTGGTCAGCCTGCGCAGCGTATTTTATTCTGTATATCCTTCTTAAGGATTCGTCTATTCTCTCTTCTGTTATATGTCCTGCGGAGATGGACTCCAAAAGACCTTCGTAGGCTGCAGTGAAGTCATCCGGAACATACAGCATATCCGCTCCGGCTTTGATTGCCGCCTCTGCCGCCTCTGCTGCGGAGTAGTTCTCCGTAACAGCACCCTCATTGAGGGGTGAAGTAATGACAATGCCGTCAAATCCGAGAGTTCCCCTGAGTTCATCAGTTATCATAATATCTGACAGTGATGCAGGTGTATCATTTCCCGTAACCTGGGGAAGCGATATGTTGGAAACCATGATCGCGTTGCAGACGCCCTCGTCTATCAGATGCTTAAAGATCTCGTAACGTCCGACGACCAGATCATCCTTGGAAATATCGTCAGATGAAGGCCCTGAGAGCGTGTCTCCTTTCATTGGAAACACATAGGGGCATGAGCTTATTCCTGATTCTGTAAGGCCTTTAGAAAAGGCATAGGCGATGTCCTTTACTGCGTCGTTGTCTTTTGCCGCTTCGCCCTCTTCGCCTTCCGCGCCCGCTTCTGTTCCTGACTGAAGCTCAGTGGAAGGTGCAATGCAGAAGTTGAAACCGTTTTTAAAGAGCTCTGATCCCATCTCCTTAGCTGCTGCTCCGGCAGATTCTTCATCAGTTATATCAGACTCTGCGCCGTATCCCAGGATCTCTTTTACCCCGTCAGCGTAAGCTGCCTGCTCAGAAAGCACTGTAAACAGGGGATATTTGCTCATGGAGGTCGTAGCATCAAGCATCTCCTTTATCTGATCCGCAGACTTGATATTCTTGGGATAATAGGTGATGCCACCCACTGCGTAGGTTGCCAGTGCCTCCTGTGTTCCGGCCCCGGCTTTCACAGCGGTGTCAACGCCGGTAAGCTGCTCCGGTGTCACAATAAAAAGACCTGCCACCTTGTCCTCTAAGGGTTCATCGGCCAGCACACCATCTATTATCTCGCTAAGTATATCCTCTTCAGAGTATTCTATGGCCTCCTGAGATTCCTCAGGTGTCTCGATAACCGCGCTCTCTTCCTCTGTCACCTCTGTTTCTGACACCACTTCAGTCTGCTGTACAGCTCTCTTATCTTTTATTTTCCCGCTGATAAAGTGGATAAAGAACGCTGCTCCCGCGAATATGAGAACACAGATTATTACCAGTATAATATAGGCAGTAAGTTCTGCCTTTTTGCGCTTCTGTCTGCGGATAAGCCTCTGCTCATCCAGATCCTGCTCGTCGATTCGTGCCATATTTATTCCCACCGTTCAAACTTTTTTCTAGAAAATATGATAACACATTTACGCCTTTGATGATATAAGTACAGGTCGTTTTATAAACACAAACAAATAGGGCAGAAGCTTCATCGATATTACCTGCTTCTGCCCTTATGCCGAGTACTCATCTAATTCAATTTTTACTACGTCCAATGGACCTACCTCCAATTCTCAGCCCCATCCTTCCATTAACTTTTGCTTACATAAGCTGGGATTGCAAGTCTCCTGTTTGTCCTTATCACTTATCATGTACTTGAAGTGCTGTAATGTATTTCTAAGATACTTACTAAATAAAGAAACTTTCCAAATACTTGTAAAACTAATGATCTATGATGTACTTCTAACTTA
>JAEEGL015954020.1_pt1 | contig 12823 bp, 7 predicted proteins | sample 9134231 | NCBI WGS metagenome assembly JAEEGL01 (sample SAMN16246548, study PRJNA631951) | gut metagenome | biome: gut microbiome; feature: rumen; material: fiber-attached | host: Bos | place: Iran: Karaj | collected 2018-10
CGCTCGGCGTAGAGGTATTCGTAGCAGTTCACCATGGTGACCTGCCACTTGGCGAAGAAGTCGATCTGGGCCTTGTAGGCCGCCAGTACCTCCTCCATGCTCTCCATCTCGTAGAGATAGCCGGTGGCGGGGCCGGTGCGCCGGGGCTCCGGCGTCCCCGGCGCGTGCCAGGGGTTCACGCCGTTGTTGATGGCGCACCAGAGGGCGGCGGGGAGGATGGTATAGGAATTGGCCCCGTCGCCGCCGGAGTTGGCGAAGTCCGCGCCGCAGACGCAGGGCTCCACGCAGCCGATGAGGCAGTAGTTCCTGGCATCCTCCAGGGGGATGCCCCGGCGCAGGAGGGCCTTTTCGGCCACGGCGTCCCACTCGAAGCAGGGCACGCCTCCCACCTGCCGGGTGGTCTCGATCCCCGCCTCCCAGAGCTCGTCCGGGCTGCCCTCGTGGAGGCGCAGGGCCAGGGGCGGGTTGTGGAGCTTCAGCCGGGCGGAGGCCTGCATGACCATATAGGTCACCTCGTTGGTCACGTCATTGCCGTCCTTGTCCGTGCCGCCCAGAGTAATGAGCTGGCCGGAGGTATAGCCGGGGCTGGAGCGGGTGGCCCGCTCGGACCAGGCCTTGTTGATCTCCGCCACCTTGAGGATGAACATATCCGTCAGCTCCTGGGCCCGGGCCCGGGTGAGCCGTCCCTCCGCCAGGTCCTTTTCCAGATACTTGCCGCAGTACTGGTCCAGGCGGCCGTAGCTGATGCCGTGGGGCTGGGAATCCAGCAGGATGCCCAGCTGATAGAGGAAGCAGGCCTGCAGGGCGTCGTGATAGCTCTCGCAGGGCTTCTCGATGATGCGGTTCAGCCGGCCAGCCATGTCCAGCAGCTCCGCCTTGCGCTGCTCGTCCGGGCAGGTCTCCGCCTGGCGCAGGCACTCGGCGGCATAGCGTTTGGTATAGAGGATGAGGCCCTCCGTCACCTGCTGCACGGCCCGGTAGAACTGGAACCTCCGGCCCTCGTCCCCCTGGATGCCCTTCTCCAGCAGGGCGCGCTTCTTCTCCGCCGCCTCTCTGGCCACGGCTCCCAGGCCCTTGTCCAGCACCGTCCGGAAATTGCCAACGAAATGGCCGATGGGGTGCTGGCAGTTGCCGGAGGCGCGGAAGTTCAGCACCCCGTTTCCCAGCACCTCGGCGTTATACTCCTCGGGGTAAATATCGTCGATGGCGGCGCTCATGCAGTTCTTTTTCCAGAAATCCCCGGTTTTCAGGATATAGTCCCGGTCCTCCGGGGCCAGGTCGTAGGGGTCGGTGCCCCGGACGGGGAAGGTGTCGATCTCCTCCAGGAACCAGGAAAAGGAATACTCCGGATACAGGGCGCAGGAGCGGAATTCCTCCCCCGGGTGGCCCACGATGAGCTCGTGGTCCCGGACGGGGGTGGGCATGTTTTCAAAGAGGGTGCGCAGACACCCCGCCCGCTTGAGGATGCCGGGCAGCTGGGGGTTTTCCATGTAATACTCCGTCACCAGGCGGTAGCGGGAAATGTCGATCCTGGGCTTCTTGCCCCGGTAAAGGGCGCGGATCCTCTGGACCCGCTCCGAGATCGGCGCGTTCTGATACATTGTGCTTCCTCCTTCCGCAAAGCCTGTCCGCCGGACGCGGCCCGCATTTTTCTGCCTCCACCATAGCCCGTTTCTCTTCCCAAGTCAAGGGGCTTCCGCCCCGCCGGACCCCGGCTGCCTGTTGCCAAGGGGGCAAAAAACGTATAAGATGAGAAAAACGAAGGAACCCGAGAGGGCGGGGGCGGGTTTCCCCTGTCGGAGAGGAGACGATGCGTATGACTGACCGGGTAAAACGGATGAAGGAAAGCCTGCGGGTAAACAAGTATCCCCTCTGCGTGGAGCTGTTCCGCCTTGCCAACGAATCCCTGGACGAGACCGGAGGGGAGCCCATGCTCCTGCGGCGCAGCAAGCTCCACGCCCACATCCTGGACAACATCACCATCTTCATCGAGCCGGAGGACCTGCTCTGCGGCTCCGGGGCCAGCAAGCCCTTCGGCCTGGAGATGCAGTATGAATACGGGGTCTGGACAAAGGACGAGGTGGAAAGCCTGAAAAGTGAGCTGTACACCATTTCCCCCGAGGACGAGGAGGAGCTGTACCGCCTGAACCAGCGCTTCGCCGGGAACGAAAGCAATCAGAACCTGGTGGAGGCCATGGGGAAGAGCCTTGGGGAGAACGAGCGCCTCTGGCCCTTCATGCAGTCCGGGGTGATCCTGCCCCCCTGGAAGGATAAGCGGGGCGGCTCCGGCGGCGGCTTCGCCATGAGCGGCTACGGTCTGGGGCCGGGCTTCTCCCTGGTCTGCGTGGACTATGCCGCGGTGCTGCGGCGAGGTGCCGGGAGCATTATTCAGGAGGCAAAGCAGTGCCTCCGGGACCTGCGGTACGAGACGCCGGACGCGGTGGAAAAGCGCAATTTCTGGGAGGGCACGGTGATCGTCTTCGAGGCCTGGGTGCGCTTTGCCAATCGCTATGCACGGCTCTGCGACCGCCTGGCGGCGGAGGAGCCGGAGGAAGCCCGGGCCGCCGAGCTGCGGGAGATGGCCCGCATCTGCCGGAAGGTGCCGGAGCATCCGGCAGAGACCTTCCGGGAGGCTCTGCAGAGCTTCTGGTTCACCTTCCTCATGGTCTGCCCCTCCCCCACCTCCACGGCGGGCCGCTTCGACCAGTACATGTACCCCTACTACCGGAAGGACATCGACGAGGGGCGCATCACGGACGATGAGGTGCTGGAGCTGCTGGAGATCCTGCGCTGCAAGGTGATGAAGCTGAACCGGGTCTCCGGCAAGGCCAACCGGGCCAAGAACGCGGGCATGGCCAAGTGGTACAACTGGACCATCGGGGGGCAGAAGGCGGACGGCTCCGACGCCGCCAACGAGCTGAGCTTTCTCCTCCTGGAGGCGGCCCGGGACACCCACCTGCCCCACCACACCGTCACCCTTCGGGTCCACAGGGACACCCCCATGGAGCTGATGGTGAAGGCCATGGAGTGCGTCCGCTCCGGCCTGGGGATGCCCGCCTTTCTGGGGGACGAGAGCTACATCCGCTTCTTCTCCGGCCAGAAGGCGGAAAACCGTCTGCCGGTGGAGGCCGCCCGGGACTACTGCGCCACGGGCTGCGTGGACGGAAACATCCAGGCCGAGACCAGGACCCAGGTGGCCTGCTTCTTCATCCTCCCTCACGCCATGGACATCGCCCTCCACAACGGCTACTGCCGGTATACGAAGGAGGACTTCGGCCTGAAGGTGGGAGACGTGCGGCAGATGGCCGACTTTGACGAATTCCGGGAGGCGGTCTACCGGGAGGTCCGCCATCTCATGGCCATGGCCAACGAGCGCCTCAACGTGGAAATGATCGCGGAACGGGAGCTGTTTCCCGACGTGTTCCGCTCCGCCCTCATGCGGGACGGGGTGAAGGAGGGCAAGGACATGTTCTCCCGCCGCTTCCCCTTTGAAAACGGGGCCGTGCTGGGGGCCGTGGGCGGCGTGAACATGGGAAACGGACTCTACGCCATCAAAAAGCTGGTGTACGAGGAGAAAAAATACAGCATGGCTCAGCTTCTGGAGGCCCTGGACGCGGACTGGGAGGGCTTTGAAGCCATGCGCCGGGACTTCCGGGCCCAGCCCAAGTACGGCAACGCCGTCCGGGAGGTGGACGAGATGGTGGCGGAGGTCTACCGCCGCTTTGCCGACATCTGCCTCTCCCTTCCCTGCGTATACGGGGATACCCTGAAGCCCAACGCCATCTCCATCTCCGCCCATCAGCCGGGCGGCGCCCTCACCGGGGCCACGCCGGACGGCCGGAAGGGCGGGGAGATCCTGGCGGACGCCTCCCTCTCCCCGGATCACGGGCAGGATGTGTGCGGCCCCCTGGCGGTGTTCCGCTCCGCCATGACCGTGGACCAGGATCCCTACCAGGGCACCCTGATGAACATGAAGTTCCACCCCTCCGCCATGAAGAGCCGGGCCGACCTGGAGAAGCTGGCCCAGATGGTGAAGACCTACCTGACCCACGGGGGCAAGCACATCCAGTTCAACGTGGTGGACCGGGAGGAAATGGAGGACGCCAAGCGCCATCCGGAGGCGCATCCGGAGCTGGTGGTGCGGGTGGCGGGCTACAGCGCCTACTTTACCCGCCTGCCGGCGTCCATCCAGGACGAGGTGATCCGCCGCACCTCTCAGGACTTATGAAGACCCTCACCGCCCCGGTGTTCAACATCCAGTCCTTCTGCCTCCACGACGGACCGGGAATCCGCAGCACCGTGTTTCTCAAGGGCTGCCCGCTGCGCTGCCTCTGGTGCGCCAATCCTGAGTCCCGGCGAGCAGTGCCGGAGCTGATGACCTGGCCGGAAAAGTGCTCCGGCTGCGGCGCCTGCCTGGGGGCCTGCCCCAAGGGGGCCATCACGCCGGGCCCTCCGGGGGCCATGCCCCGTTTGGACCGGAGCCGCTGCACGGGCTGCGGGGACTGCGCCGGGGTCTGCCCCAACGGGGCCAGAGAGCTGAGCGGGCGGGAGATGCGCGTGGAGGAGGTCCTGGAGGCGGTGGAGGGGGACCGGCTGTTTTACGAGGAGAGCGGCGGTGGCATCACCCTCTCCGGCGGGGAGCCCCTGGCGCATCCGGACTTCTGCGCCGCCCTGCTGAAGGCGGCCCGGGAGCGGGGCATCCATACCGCCGTGGAGAGCTGCTCCTATGCTCCCCGGGAGGCCGTTGACCGGGTATACGCCCACGCGGACCTGGCCCTGCTGGACATCAAGCACATGGACTCCGCCCAGCACCGAAGGTATACCGGCGCGGCCAATGAGCCCATTCTGGAGAATATCCTGCACATCCGCCGGGACCTGGGGGTCCCGGTGATCCTGCGCCTGCCCACCGTGCCGGGCTATAACGACTCGGAGGAGAACATCCGGGCCGCGGCGGACTTCGCCCGCAGCCTGGGGGAGGGAACGCGCCTCTGCCTGCTGCCCTATCACCGCCTGGGCCTCGGAAAGCTGGACAGCCTGGGTCTGGCCCGGGGCCCGGAGATCCCCGTCCCGGAGGCGGCGCACATGGAAGCCCTGCGGCGGCTGGCGGAGGAACGCGGAATCCCCTGTCAGATCGGCGGGTAAGGGCTCCGATGCAGTTTTGTCCCCTTCCGCGTTTCCCTTGCCTTGACGCCGGCGCTTTCATAGAGTAAAATACGAAACAGCTTTTGAGGGGAGAGGGGACAATGGCACGTACGCGGCGGCCCGCTCCGGAGCTTCCGGAGGGGCCATTCATCACCGGAAACCGGGATTTCTACCGGACGTTTCTTCCTCTGCTGCTGGTCATCACCCTGCAGCAGCTGGCCGCCCTGACGGTAAACCTGGTGGACAACCTGATGCTGGGCCGGTATACGGAGCTGGCCCTCTCCGGGGCCACCCTGGTAAACCAGATCCAGTTTATCCTCCAGCAGCTCTGCGGCGGCATCGGCATGGGCGTCAGCGTCCTGGGAAGCCAGTATTGGGGAAAGAAGGAGATCCGGCCCATCCGGCGCATCACCTCCGTGGGGGTGAAGGTCGCCATTCTGGCGGGGCTGGTTTTCTGCCTTCTGACCCGCCTCTTCCCCGCCGCCGCCCTGGGCCTGTTCACCAACGAGCAGGCGGTCATTGCCGAGGGGATGAAGTACCTGCGGATCATGTGCTGGACTTATCTCATCTTCGCCGTGTCCAACACCCTGATGTACTCCCTTCAGAGCGTGGAGACCGCCTTCATCGGCACGGTGATGTCCTGCAGCACCATCCTCATCAATTTCTGCCTGAACTACTGCCTCATCTACGGGCGCCTGGGCTTTCCGGAGCTGGGCATCCGGGGGGCGGCCCTGGCCACCCTCACCAGCCGCAGCGTGGAGCTGATCATCATTCTCGTCTACCTTCTCTTCATCGACAAGAAGCTGCGGATGAAGCTGGGGGACATCTTCGGCATCGACCTGGGCTATCTCCGGGATTTCGCGGCGGCGGCCCTGCCGGTGATGCTGTCCGGGCTGATGTGGGGCGTGGCCCAGGGAGCCCAGACCGCCGTGCTGGGCCACATGGGAGGGGCCGTCATCGCCGCCAACGCCATCGCCGCCGTCATTTTCGGCATTTTCGTGGTGGTGGGCATGTCCGCCGCCAACGCCGCCTCCGTCACCATGGGGAAAACCGTGGGGAAGGGGGACTTTGCCAATGTGAAGCCCTATACCCGCACCCTGCAGCTCATATTTCTCTGCATCGGTCTCATCCAGGCCCTGCTGATGCTCACCCTGCGGAACGCCATCATTTCCTTCTATACCGTATCGGAGGAGGCCCGAACCTTGGCCGCGCAGTTTCTGGCGGTCCTGGCGGTGACCTCCGTGGGCTCCTGCTATGAGTATCCCGTGGAGGGCGGCATCATCGCCGGGGGCGGGAATCCCCGCTACCAGGCCATTGTGGACAACCTCTTCATGTGGCTGTTCACCATCCCCTCCGCCGCCATCAGCGCCTTCGTCTTTCACGCCTCTCCCCTGGTGGTCTTCTGCTTCCTGAAGGCCGACCAGTTTTTGAAGTGCATCCCCAACGGCATCGTGGTGAACCGCTACCGCTGGGTGCGGCAGCTCACCCGCAGCGGGGAGGAGACGCCATGACGGGGCAGACGGGCATCCTCTTCGACCTGGACGGGACCCTCTGGGACGCCGTGGCGGCCATCACCCCCGCCTGGAACCGGGTGCTGGCCCCCTGGGGAAAGCAGGTCACGGAAGAGGACATGAACGGCATCATGGGCCTTACGGACCGGGAGATCGCCCGGCGCTTCCTCCCGGGGCTGGGAGAGGAGGAGGGCCTGGCCGTGGTCCGGGAGGCGGCCCGGGTAGAGGCCCTGGATCTGTGGGAGACCGGGGGAAGGCTCTACCCGGCGGTAGAGGAAACCCTGCGGACACTGGCGGAGAAATATCCCCTCTTCCTGGTATCCAACTGTATGGACGGGTATATCCCCGCCTTCCTCCACGCCCACGGGCTGGAGGCGCTCTTCACCGACGCGGCCTGGCTGGGCCATCCGGCGGCGGGAAAGGCGGACAACATCCGGGCCGTCTGCCGGAAGCACGGCCTCCGGCGGGCGGTGTATGTGGGGGATACTGCTTCAGACGGTGCTGCGGCCCGGGCGGCGGGACTGCCTTTCCTTCAGGCTCTCTACGGCTTCGGCGCCCGGACGGAAAACGACGGCGAGATCAGGACATTTGCGGCGCTGCCGGAGGCACTGGCGGCACTCTGGAAGGAGGAATTCCACATGCGGGATTATCGGAACGAGACGGAACAGCGGGTGGCCTTCATCCGCGCCAAGCTGGCCGAAAGCGGCGCGAAAGGCATCATCTACGGCAACAGCGGCGGCAAAGACAGCGCCCTGACTGGCATCCTCTGCAAAATGGCCTGCGAAAACACGGTGGGCATCTGCATGCCCTGCCAGTCCAGCCGCAATTTCGGCGAGGATATGGCCGACGGCCTGGCCGTGGCGGAGAAATTCGGCATCGAAATCCGGACGGTGGACCTCACCCCGGTGAAGGAGGCCCTGACGGCGGCCCTGGACGGAGTGACGGCGCTGAACCGGGCGGCGGATTCCAACATCAATCCCCGGCTGCGGATGACCGCCCTGTACGCCGTGGCCGCCGCCGAAAACCGGCTGGTGGCCGGGACGGGGAACCGCAGCGAGCGGTACATGGGCTACTTCACCAAATGGGGGGACGGGGCCTGCGACTTCAACCCCATCGGCGACCTGACGGTGACGGAAATCTACGAATTTCTGCGCTATCTTGAGGCCCCGGAAAACATCATTCGGAAAGCCCCCTCTGCCGGCCTCTTCGAGGGGCAGACTGACGAGGCGGAAATGGGGGTCAGCTATGCCGCCATCGACCGTTTCCTGGCCGGCGAGCCGGTCCGTCCGGAGGAAGAGGCGGTGATCGCCCGCTTCCACGCCCGCAGCGCCCATAAGCTGGCGCTCCCGCCCGTATACGGCGAATAATTGCACCGAAGACGGCTTCCGGCCCTTTCCTCGGATCGCGGAAAGGGCCGGAAGCCTTATTTCTTATCTGCCGCTCAGACTGCGCCGCAGCAAAAAACCGCCCCCGGGCAGAAGCCCGGGGGCGGAACGCAGCTTAATTGCTTAGTCTGTGTTTTTGTCCCTCACTCAGGGAGCGGTCACAGCCACGACGTAGATGACACCGGCGGGCACGTAAGTGGTGCTGTTGGTGTAAGCGTAGCTGATGTAGATGGTGTAGCCCTGGCCAATCAGCTCTTCCATGCGCTCAATGGAGTTGACATTGGCGTCGCTCTTGGTGCCGGTGGTGGTGCCGCCGGAGATATCGATCACGGTGTTGGTGATGGTCTTGCCGTCCACCTTGTTGGTGTAGAGCTTGCCATTGGCAATCGTGTTCGTTCCGGTGTTGCTCAGAGCCACATAGGTGAAGCCGTTGGAGGCGGGCGTCAGCACGTACTGGCCGTAGCTGTTGACGCTGTACTTGTAGAAGCCGATGGGAACACCAGCGGTCTGGGTGGCGCCGTCAATGACCAAGCTGGCCTTGACTTCCTGGCCGTCCAGGTAGAAGGTGTAGTACGGAGTATCGGTGCCGTTCACCAGCATGTTGCCGGTCACGTCGCAAGTGTAGGAGTACTTGCTGGCGGCGGTGTAGACATAGCTGGTGCCGTAGGAAGCAGGAGCAGCAATGCCGCTGACCCAGATGGTCTTGGCGCTGTAGCCGCTGCCGGAGGACACGGGGTTGATGTACACCTTGTAGGTGCCGGCGGTGGTGTTCAGGGCCTTGGCAGACTTGATGGTCATGTCAGCGCCGGTATCGTCGATGTAGAACACCTTGGTGTCGCTGCTGATGTAGTAGATGCCGGCGGCGTTGGTCACGTAGGAGGACTTCCCGGCCACGTTGGTGGCGTCAGAGTTCGTAACCTTGACCAGATTGCTGATGGCGCCGTCGCCGTTCAGGTAGACCTGGTAGGCGCCCTGGTACTGAGAAGGAGTCTTGCTGCCGTTGGAGGTGAAGGTGTTGTAGAACTTCTTCGCAACGGGGTAGACGACTTCCTTGCCGGCCTCGTTGACGGTCTGCATACGGTAGACCTTGGTGGTGCCGCCGTAGCCGTCGCCGGTGGTGATGTCGAAGGCGTAGTTCAGGAACACGGTGCCGTCAGGCGTGCCGGACTCGAGGATCTCCAGGCCGAAGTAGGAGTTGCCGAAGGCGGACTCGGACTGCAGATAGAACTTCACCTTGTCGCCGACCTTGACAGCCGCGTCAGAGTTGGAGCCCTTGATGTAGATGCCGTAGCCGCTGCCGGCGGAGAAGCCGCTGTTGTTGAAGCTGTAGGAGCCGGTGAAGCCAAGCGCACGCTCGGTGATGGTGACTTCCTGAACGGTGGTGGGTTTCAGGTAGGTCAGGTCGCCCTGAGGCTGCACAACAACGTAGTCCTTCTTGGCGATGCCTTCGTAAGCGTACTTGGGATCAAAGGTCTCGCTGCTGGAGGTCTTGGTGGCGGAGTCGTACACGTTCACTTCGATGGCGTCATCGGCCACGTCGGTGACCTGGCCAACGGCGTTGCTGGTCCGCATGTAGCAGAGCACTTCGCCGGAGTGGTCCAGGATGTAGTTGCCGCCGATGAAGAGCCAGGAGGCGTCGTTGGAGCTGGCCTGTCCCTTCATCTCTTTGAAGTACTTGTAGGAAGCAAAGGTGTCGTAGTCCAGGATGGAGGGAGCGTACGCGGGATCCTCCACGTAGTTCGTCCAGGCGGGAACCTTGGCGATTTCGACGTCGGCATTCTTCTTGTTGGCCGCCACCAGGTTCTTGTACATATCGGCATAGGTGAAGCCCTTGTTCAGAACGGTGGAAACGTCGCTCACCAGGTAAGCGGGATAGTACCGGTTGCCGTCAGCATCGGTCTTGGGATCGTTCTTGTAGTACACGTTGACTTCGTGGGCAATCAGATCCAGGCCGGTCTCGATGTCGAAGTTCCGGGTGCCGCCGCCGTTGACACGCACGACCGTGTAGTCAGCGCCGGTCTCCTGGTTCTCGACGATCTGATAGGTGTTGGTGGAATCGTTCTCCCAGGAGACGAGGTTCCACACCTCAGCGCCCAGGGTCTCGTTCATGATACCGCCGGTGCTCTTGAGGTAACGGTTCAGGTCGACGTCGTAGGTACGCTGCACGACCTTGGTCAGGGTGTTGAAGAAGTAGAGAGCGGTCTCTTCGCGGGTGGCGTAGTTGGCGAAGTTCACGTCGTCCTCCACGTCCTCGAAGATGCCCTCGGCCATGGCGTCGGTCACAGCATTGACGTTCCAGTTGGAGCCGGTGTACTCCTTCTTCACGCCGAAGCCGACAACCTGGAGCAGCAGGGCAGCCAGCTGCTGGCCGGTGATGTTGCCGTCAGGAGCGAAGGTGCCGTTGCCCATGCCGTTGATGAAGCCCATGTGGGAGCAGAAGTTGATGTACTTCGCGGACCAGCGATCCGCCTTCACGTCGGTGAAGCCGCCGTCGCCGGCAGGAAGCTTCTCAGCGTTCTTGGCGCCCAGGACCATGTAGGCCACGAGCTTGGTCGCCTGCTCACGGGTGACGTTGTCGGTGGGTTTGAAGGATCCGTCGGGGAAGCCTTCGATGATGCCCAGGCCGGTCATGACGGTGATGGCATCTTTGTAAGCGGGGGTGACAGAAGCAAAGTCGGTCAGAGCGGCAGCGCCGGCGCCGACAGTGCAGAGCCCGAGAACAAAGACCAGCGCCAGGATCAGGCACAGGGACCTCTTGAGAGTTCTCATGTTCTTTTCCTCCTTTATAGATTTGCAACGTGCCCCCAACATGAAAGGGACCCGCTGTTGTGAAAAACGCTTGCGCGCATTCACCTTGGTTGGTTCGGAGCCCGCGGCGGAGCCGCGTCCCCTTTTTATTGCATCGTGAGTGTAGCCGATTCCCTTGAAAAAAGCAAGTGCCTTCGGGGAAGTGTAACTTAAGTGTTACAATCGAAGCGGAGAGTGGAATTATGGTATCGCCTTCGGCGATGCGTTTTTAAATCCTTGTCCCGCAGGAACACCTAAACTCCTCACTCCTCAGACGCTCATCGCCGCCAGGATCAGGGCGATCCCCAGCAGCTTCAGGGGGCCGTGGGGCTCGCCGTAGGCCAGGATGCCCAGGAGAGCGCCCACCAGGGGCTCCGAGGCCGCCAGGATGGCCGCCCGGGTGGACTCCAGGCGCTGCAGGCCCCAGGTATACAGGACGTAGGGCAGGGCGGTACTCACCACGCCGATGGCCAGGCAGCTCCACGCGAGGGCCGGCCGGGCTGCCAGGACGGAGGCGATGCCGCCCACGCTGCCCATGGGAACGGAGGCCAGGGCTCCCAGCAGAAAGGTATAGGCCGTGACGGTCATGGAATCGTAGCGCCGGAGGGCCGCCCGGGCGAAGATGGTGTAGAGGGCGTAAAAGAAGCCGGAGCCCAATCCCGCCAGCAGTACGGCGGCGCTCAGCCGGTAGCCCCCGCCGAGAGCGCCGCTCACCAGGGCGCAGCCCAGCACCGTCAGGCCCAGACTGAGGAGCTTCCGCCGGGTGATCTTCTCTTTATAGATCAGGGCGGAGAGCAGCAGCACGAAGGCGGGGGAGGAATACAGCAGCACCACCGCCACGGAGGCCTGGCTGTGGACCGTGGCGTAGAAATAGAGGACGTTGAAGAAGACCACGCTGACGATGCCCGTCCCCGCGAACATCCAAAGGTCCCGGAGGCGGATGCGCAGCTTTTTGGGATCCCGCAAAGCCAGCAGCGGGAAAAAGCAGAGGGCCGCCGTCACCAGCCGGATGCAGGAGATCTGCAGGGGCACCAGTCCCGCGGCGTAGAGACTGCGGACGAAAAGGCTGATGACGCCCCAGCTGACCCCAGCGGCCAGCACCGCCAGGGTGGGGAGGTGTTTTTTCATATCATATGCGTTTCCTTTTTCGTTTTGCCGACGACAGAGTGAGAGTGGAATTTGGAGAGTGGAGAGTGGAATTGCGGTATCGCCTTCGGCGATGGTTATAAAATACCGCCGAAGGCGGCACATCAGCTCCGCTCTCCAAACTCCAGCTTATACTGTCTCTTTCATCGTCTTCGTCGTTGCGGAGAGTATTTTCCGAAGCTCCTCCGCGTCGGAACGGAGGCTTTGATACTGCGCCCTGGTCAGGTAATCGGTTTCATAGAGCAATTCCAGCCAGTAGAGGGTTTCCGCAGTCTCCTTCAGCGCAATATAGACCTTTGACAGAAAGTCACTGCGACTGATGGCACAGGCGGACTCCGCCAGGTTGGCGCCAATGGAGGTCCCGGAGCGAAGGAGCTGCCGAGAGAGGATGGTCTCCTTCTTCTCTGTTTGCAGATACTTGTACACCTTCACGACCCGTATGGCAAATGCCTTGCTCTTTTCTCCCACAACGCTCACTCCGTCTCCCCCTCCCCTATGGCAAATTCAAATCCCGCCGAAGGCGATACCACAACTCCTGACTCCTAACTCCTAACTCCTCCCTCTGAAAAAACCGGTCCGGCCGAATCGGCCGGACCGGTTTTTTCAGCTTTCCACGACCTCCAGGATCTCCATGGGACACTGTCTGGCGCAGATGCCGCAGGAAATGCATTTGGAGGGCACCGCATCCGGTCCGGTTTTCACCACCAGGCCGAAGGGACAAGCCTCCACGCATTTGCCGCAGCGGACGCAGAGCTTTTTGTCGATCATGTAGACCCCGGTCTTGGGGTTCTGGGTGATGGCCCCGGCCTCGCAGGACCGGGCGCATTTGCCGCACTGGATGCAGGAGCGGAC
>JAEEGL016523481.1_pt1 | contig 12823 bp, 4 predicted proteins | sample 9134231 | NCBI WGS metagenome assembly JAEEGL01 (sample SAMN16246548, study PRJNA631951) | gut metagenome | biome: gut microbiome; feature: rumen; material: fiber-attached | host: Bos | place: Iran: Karaj | collected 2018-10
CCTGATGGTTGTAGATCTCACCGTTCACCGCCAGCACTTGTTTACGGTCAGGTGAATACAGGGGTTGTCCGCCACTCTCGGGATCGACGATGCTCAGCCTCTCATGGGCGAGGACGGCTGTTCCTCCACAGTAGATACCACTCCAGTCAGGACCGCGGTGACGGATTTTCTGACTCATTTTCAATGCTTTCTCACGCCATGCAGAGGACTGTTCCTTGACATTCAATATAGCTGCTATTCCACACATGTTCTGATGATTGTTTACAGGTAAGACATATAAAGATAATTGGTCTGGGCAGGATATTCTGCAGCCAGGGTGTCTATCTGATTGACGGTGGGCACCACACCGAGTTGCTTGCGCCACTCCCGGATGAGCAGTCCGGCTTTTTCCATACTCATGTTGGCCTCAAGACCGATGGCACGGGCTACCTGGAAGTCGGAGAACCCATAGACCTTGGCCTTGAGGAGCAACTCCATGAATGCGGGTTCTTCAAGCATCTCCATCAACTCCATGGGTTCCATACAAACCAACATATCGGTCAACTGATGGTATTCATGCAGTTGAAAATCGATATCCACGATGTGCTTCAACTTCTGCAGGAACCAACGGTCGATTTTCGTCAACTGATGGATCTGCTCAACGGTATAGCCGATCTGCAATGCCTTTGAGACAACGAAAATGCGCAGGTCTGTCGGGTCATGGAGCGACTTGGCGATATTTCTGACTTTGATCTCATGGTTCTCCACAAAACCATGCATCCCCTGCCCTATCATGCGCAAGCCTTTCTGCAACGACTCCTCAAAGGTCCGTCCGACGGCCATCACCTCACCCACACTCTTCATCGATGAACCGAGTTCACGGCTGACACCATGAAACTTCGTCAGGTCCCAGCGTGGGATTTTACACACCACATAGTCAAGGGCTGGCTCAAAGAAAGCCGAAGTGGTCTTCGTAACTGAGTTTTTCAAATCGAAAAGGCCATAACCCAGTCCTAATTTGGCGGCCACGAAAGCCAACGGATAACCTGTGGCCTTGGAAGCCAAGGCGGATGAACGCGACAGTCGGGCATTGACCTCGATGACCCGGTAATCCTCTGACTTGGGGTCAAGGGCATATTGCACGTTACACTCACCGACAATACCGATATGGCGGATGATCTTGATGGCCAGGGCACGCAACTTGTGATATTCGGCATTGGAGAGCGTCTGACTGGGCGCCACAACGATACTCTCCCCCGTATGGATGCCCAAGGGGTCAAGGTTCTCCATGTTGCAAACCGTGATGCAGTTATCGTATCGGTCGCGCACCACCTCATACTCGATCTCTTTCCATCCCTTCAGCGATTTCTCCACCAATACTTGGGGAGAGAAGGAGAAAGCTTCCTCAGCCTGCACCTGCAACTCCTCTTCATTGTCACAGAAGCCAGAACCCAGACCTCCCAAAGCGTAGGCGGCGCGCAGAATCACAGGAAATCCCAGTTCGGCGGCAGCCTGTCTGACTTCCTCGATGCAACTGCAGGCCTGGCTCTTGATGGTCTTCACTCCTATCTCGTCGAGCCGACGCACGAAGCGGTCGCGGTCTTCGGTATCAATGATGGCCTGCACCGGAGTGCCCAACACTTGCACTCCATACTTTTCCAACACACCTTGCTGATACAGTTCCACGCCGCAGTTGAGTGCGGTCTGTCCTCCAAATGACAACAAGATACCGTCTGGCCGTTCCTTGGCGATGACGCGTTCCACGAAGGCGGGCTGCACGGGTTGGAAATAGACCACGTCGGCCACATCCTTTGAGGTCTGCACCGTGGCGATGTTGGGATTGATGAGCACGGTCTGAATGCCTTCCTCCTTCAGTGCCTTCAAAGCCTGGGAACCGGAATAGTCAAACTCGCCGGCCTGTCCGATCTTCAAGGCTCCGCTGCCCAGCAGCAAGACTTTCCGGATACTCCGGGGTGACGAGGCCTTGGACTCTTGGGGGGAGTCCGCAATCCTCAGTTCATCATGCGAAACACCTTCGAGCATCGCCACGAACTCATCGAACAGAAACTCTGTATCCACTGGACCGCTGCAGGCTTCGGGATGGAACTGAGCCGACATCCATGGTTTAGAGATATGGCAGATGCCCTCGTTTGAACCGTCATTCATATTGACAAACAAAGGTTTCCAGTCTGCGGGCAACGTCTTGTCATCCACTGCATATCCATGATTCTGAGAAGTGATGAAGCACTGCGTAGAACCCACATTCCGCACGGGTTGGTTATGGCTGCGATGACCGTATTTCAGCTTATAGGTCCTGGCTCCGGCTGCCCGGGCCAGCAACTGATTGCCAAGGCAGATGCCCATGCATGGCCTGACCACTTCATGGTTCAGAAACTGCCGGATATGCTGCACCGTCACCTCACAATGTTCCGGGTCACCTGGACCATTGGCCAGGAAAAGACCATCGAAGTCGAGCGTGTTGAAATCGTAATCCCAGGGCACACGGACCACCTCGATGCCCCGTCTGAGCAGACAACGGATGATGTTGGCTTTCACACCGCAGTCCACGAGCACCACGCGAAATCGTTTATGACCTTCTGGCGCATAGGTCATCACCTCCTTGCAACTGACCTTTGCCACCCAGTTGACATGCCCATAGTCCTCGACCTTTTCTTGTTTTGGGGAAGAGTCGGAGGTCTCACAACCGTTCTTTCTTCCGTCAAACACGATCCGTCCCATCATCACGCCATGTTCCCTGAGCAGCATCGTCAAGCGCCGGGTGTCTATACCCGTCAAGGCTGGGACACCCTCGCGCTGAAGCCAAGAAGCCAACGACTCCCTGGCATTCCAATGCGAGAAAGCCTCGCTGTAGTCTGCCACAATCAGTGCCTTCGCATGGATGCGTTCACTTTCCATCAGTGCGGGCAACCCGTTGGGTGACATGCCGGTCATCGGAACACCGTAATTTCCTGCCAGGGGATAGGTGAGTGTCAGCATCTGTCCTGCATAACTGGGGTCTGTCAGACTCTCAGGATATCCGGTCATGGCTGTATTGAACACTATTTCCCCCGACACGTCTTTCTCGGCGCCAAACGACCAACCGAGGAACTCAGTGCCATTGTCGAGAATCAACTTTGCTTGTCTCTTCATCTTCTCATTGCTATAATAATCCATCGTATTCTTCCTCTCATTTCAAAAAGGACAGGTCACAATCATCGGATTGAACGTAAACGCCTTCCACAAAATTGACGAATGCCTGATTCACCATGCGGATGCCACCAGGAGTGGGATAACGACCCGTGAAGTACCAGTCGCCGGGATGGTGCGGACAAGCCTCATGCAGACCTTCGATACTCTGAAAAACGATTTCTATGGGTGTCTGCATACCCTCCGGGCGCAGCATCTCCACCATCTTGCTGTTGATCTCATCCACAGTGAATGGAGCGTAAATGGCACGGACATGATTGACATTCATTTCCATGGAACCGTCATTCTCTGTTTGTGCACCAGTACTTGCCGGAGCCTGTGATACGGCCTTCTTGGATTTCCGGTAGGTTTCAACGATCAACTGCTGCATCCCCCGTTCCTGGATGAGGGCAATGGCAGCACGGAAGGCACACAACTCTTCGAGCCGCGACATGTCGATTCCGTAATAGTCTGGATAGCGGATCTGCGGCGAACTGGAGACCATCACGATCTTCCGGGGATGCAACCGGTCGAGGATCTTGAAAATACTCTCCTTCAGGGTGGTGCCCCGCACGATGGAATCATCGATGATGACCAGATTGTCTTCACGGGGCCGCAACGACCCGTAAGTGATGTCATAGACATGGGCGGCAAGGTCGTTGCGCTCAGTACCCTCAGTGATGAAGGTACGCAGTTTGATGTCCTTCCACACCACCTTTTCTATCCTCACCTCATGGTCCAACCGGCGGACGCCATCGGTCATGCCGTGAAATGCCACCTCTGCGGTATTGGGGATGTAAGAGAAAACGGTATGCGCCACATCACCGTCGATGGCCTTCATGATGGCGGGTGTGAGCTGCTCGCCCAACCGTTTCCGCTCTTGGTAGATGTCATGATCGCTGCCCCGACTGAAATAGATGCGTTCAAAAGAACAGGCGTGGTTTCCCTTTGGAGGCAGGATTTGCTCCAAAACGATCTCACCGCTCTTGTGGACAATCAAGGACTGGCCCGGCCGCAATTCACGGATATCCTGGACAGTGAGGTCGAAACAGGTCTGAATGACGGGACGCTCTGAGGCCACGACCACCACTTCGTCGTCCTGGTAGTAATAGGCGGGACGAATGCCCCAGGGGTCACGCATGGCAAACAACTCGCCCGACCCGGTCAGTCCGCACATCACATAGCCTCCATCAAAATGGGGCATGGTGGTCTTCAGCACGTTGGCCATCTGAAGATGGTCATCGATATAACGGGTGACCTCCAGCCCTGTCAAACCTTTTCCTCGACCCTCTACAAAGAGGCGCTCCACTTCACGGTCCAACCGGTGTCCCATCAGTTCCAATGTGATGTACGAGTCGCCATAGATACGCGGCGACTGGCCCTGGCCGACCAGAAACTCAAAAACCTCATCGATGTTGGTCATATTGAAGTTGCCGCAGAGACAGAGATTCTTCGCACGCCAGTTGTTTCGCCGAAGGAAGGGATGCACGTATTGCAGTCCGCTCTTGCCCGTGGTCGAATAACGCAGATGTCCCATGTAGAGTTGTCCGGCGAAAGAGTCATCCACCCGTCTGAAAATCTCGGTGATCGCATCCTTTCCCTCAGCCCTCTCACGAAACATGTATTCCTCACCAGCGGAGGCATCGAGGTTGACACATGCCACTCCGGCCCCTTCCTGTCCGCGGTTGTGCTGTTTCTCCATCATCAGGTAGAGCTTATCCAACCCATACCGCCAAGTGCCGTATTTGTGCTCATAATAAGCCAGCGGCTTCAACAGGCGGATCAGCGCCACCCCGCATTCATGCTTCAGCTGTTCCATCGATGCAGGCTTTTACGAAAGACATAAACAAGGGATGCGGATGAAGCACCGTCGAGGAATATTCTGGATGGAACTGCGTGCCGATGTACCATCTCAATGCCGGAATCTCCACGATTTCCACAAGACCGGAAGCGGGATTGCGACCCACGCACTTCATCCCGTGGCTCTCAAACTCTTGTTGATACTGGTTGTTGAACTCATAGCGATGACGGTGACGTTCCTTCACGAGAGCCGTCTCCCCATATATCTTCCATACCTTGCTGTCTTTCTCCAATTCACAATCGTAGGCTCCCAACCGCATCGTTCCGCCCATCTGGGTGATGTTTTTCTGCTCCTCCATCATATCTATGACGTTATGGGGCGTCTCCGCATCCATCTCGCTGCTGTTCGCATCCTGATAGCCCAAAACATGACGGGCGAATTCTATGACCATCATCTGCATACCCAGACAAATTCCGAAGGTGGGGATGTCATGCGTACGGCCATATTCGGCGGCGATGACCTTCCCTTCGATGCCGCGCTGACCAAAACCCGGACAAATCACGATGCCTGCCATACCCGCCAGTCTCTCTTCCACATTCTCACGGTTGATGCCCTCGCTGTTCACAAAGACGGCCCTCACCTTACGGTCGTTGTATGTCCCCGCATGGGCAAGGCTCTCCAGTATGCTCTTGTAGGCATCCTGCAGATCATATTTGCCCACTAAGGCTATCCGTATTTCCCGAACCGCCTTTTTTCTGCGGTCCAGGAAATCACGCCAAGGACCCAGCGCAGGAGTCTCACCAGGCTCCAGCCCCATTTTGCTCAGAATCATGGCATCCAGTCCCTGATGCTGCATATTCACCGGCACCTCGTAGATGCTCGGCATGTCCTGACTCTGGATGACCGCCGCCAGATCGACATTGCAGAAATGAGCCACCTTCGCCCGGAGATCCTCGCTCAACGCATGTTCGGTGCGCAGCACCAACACCTCGGGCTGAATACCCAGACCCTGCAATTGCTTGACACTGGTTTGTGTGGGTTTGGTCTTCAACTCACCGGCAGCCGCCAGATAGGGCACATAAGTCAAGTGAACATTCAAGGCCCTCTGAGGTCCCAACTCCCAACGCAGTTGGCGAATGGCCTCTAAAAACGGCTGACTCTCGATATCACCAATGGTGCCGCCTATCTCCGTGATCACGAAATCCAAAGACTGTTTCGTGGCATTCAACAAGATGCGGCGCTTGATCTCGTCGGTGATATGCGGCACCACCTGAATGGTCTTGCCAAGATAATCACCGCGCCTTTCGCGCTCAATGACACTCAGGTAGATACGACCCGTTGTCACACTGTTGTCTCGAGTCGTCTCAATGCCCGTGAACCGTTCATAATGGCCGAGGTCAAGGTCTGTTTCCATCCCATCTGCCGTCACGTAACACTCCCCATGCTCATAAGGGTTCAGCGTCCCGGGGTCAATGTTGATATAAGGGTCGAACTTCTGAATCGTGATCTTGTAGCCCCTGGCCTGCAGCAGTTTACCCAACGATGCAGAGATGATGCCTTTCCCCAGTGAAGAGGCCACACCACCTGTGATAAAGATATATTTTGTATCCATATTCCTATTGTTGATTCTTCCTCCTGATCTGCTCCTCTTACCTCTGTAAATATTATCTGTCATTGAATTGTAGATATGGTGATGCAAAGGTAACACAATCTGACACCAAAACAACAAAACCATTATCTTTTTGATTTTAAAAATTTGTTTGTTATAACAAAATGTAAATAACAGCACTGTTTTTGCGATAATTAGTTAAAAACTGATTAAATCTGCAGCGTTTTTATAACAATATATAAGTTAGACCGATTTTCAAGATTAAAAAAGAAATCAAATAATTTGATAATTCGCCATTTTGTCTTAATTTTGCAGCCAAAAATAGGCAAAGAGAAAGAAAAAGTAAGGATAATATGACAAATTGCAAACTTCAAAAATCAGAAAGGGGACTCTATCAGGCAGACTATGAGCATGATGCTTGTGGTGTGGGTATGATTGTAAACATACACGGCAACAAGAGCCATGAACTGGTTGATCAGGCATTGCATGTATTGGAGAACATGCGGCATCGTGGTGCCGAGGTCGGCAAAGATGGCGACGGAGCTGGCATCATGATCCAGATACCGCATGAGTTTATCTTGCTGCAGGGCATCCCGGTGCCGGAAAAGGGCAAGTATGGAACGGGACTGGTGTTCTTGCCGAAGGAGGAGAAGGCCCAACAGGAGGTCCTGAGCGTGATGATAGAGGAAATCGAGCGCGAAGGTCTGCAACTGATGCGTCTGCGTACGGTGCCCACCAATCCTGAGTGCCTGGGCGAAGCGGCATTGAGCACCGAACCTGCCATCAAACAGGTGTTCATCACCGGCGTGAGCGATGACAAGGTGGCCGTTTTCCCCCGTACGCTTTATCTCATCAGGAAGAAGATCGAGAGACGGGTGGCCGCTCTTGCCGCAGAGAGCAAGACTCCCGAAGCCGCTGCGAGTTACAAGGATTTCTATATCTGTTCGCTTTCGAACACGAACATTATTTATAAGGGCATGTTGTCCTCCATGCAGGTCAGGCAGTATTATCCCGATTTGACAAACCCATACCTGACGAGCGGACTGGCTTTGGTCCACTCCCGTTTCAGTACGAATACCTTTCCGACGTGGAGCCTGGCCCAACCATTCCGGCTGCTGGCCCACAACGGAGAAATCAACACCATCCGGGGCAACCGCGGATGGATGCAGGCCAGGGAGAGCGTGCTACCCGCCGCGGGGATTACACCGATTGTACAGCCTGGGATGTCGGACTCCGCATCGCTGGACAACGTGCTGGAGTTTTTCGTGATGTCCGGACTGTCGCTGCCTCACGCGATGGCCGTACTGATACCCGAATCGTTCAATGACAAGAACCCGATTTCTGAAGACCTGAAAGCCTTCTACGAATACCACTCCATCCTGATGGAACCATGGGACGGACCGGCAGCCTTGCTGTTCTCTGACGGGCGCTTCGCAGGCGGCATGCTCGACCGGAACGGTCTACGCCCCGCACGTTATACCATCACAAAGAACGACACGATGGTTGTGGCATCCGAAGTAGGAGTCATGGACTTCGAACCGACGGAGATCGCTGAGAAAGGTCGCCTGCAGCCAGGCAAGATCTTGCTCATCGACACGCAGGAAGGAAAAATCTACTATGACGGAGAAATCAAACAGCAGTTGGCTTCGGAACACCCTTACCGGCAATGGCTGAGCACGAACCGCATTCAGTTGGAGAAACTGAAGAGCGGAAGACATGTGGAAAACGCCGTGGACAACCTGTTACAGAAGGAAATGATGTTCGGATACGGCGAAGAGGACATCTCCTCCACCATCATTCCCATGGCCATCAACGGCCAGGAACCAACGGCCTCGATGGGCAATGACACGCCGCTGGCCGTACTGAGCGACAAACCCCAGACTTTCTTCAACTACTTCCGCCAGCAGTTCGCCCAGGTGACCAATCCCGCCATCGACTCCATCCGTGAGGAACTGGTGATGAGCCTCACCGAATACATCGGGCGAGTGGGAACAGGCATTCTGAATCCCAACGAGACCAACTGCAAGATGGTGCGCCTGCCCCATCCGATCCTGAACAACACACAGCTGGACATCCTCTGCAATATCAGGTACAAGGGTTTCAACACCATCAAGTTGCCGATGACCTTCTCTCCGGGACATACCACCACCCCCGAACAAGGTGGAGATTGCCTGCGGACAGCGATTGACGCGCTCTGCCATCAGGCCGAGAAGAGCGTGGATGAGGGATACAATTACATCATCCTGAGCGACAGGGAGGTGGACGAGACCCACGTGGCCATTCCATCTTTGTTGGCCGTCTCTGCCGTGCACCATTACCTGATCAGCGTAGGCAAGCGCGTGCAGACTGCTCTCATCGTGGAGAGCGGAGAGATACGCGAGACGATGCACGCTGCCTTGTTGCTGGGCTATGGGGCGAGTGCACTCTGCCCATATATGACATTTGCCATCCTCCATGACCTTGTGAAAAAGCACAAGATACAGGAAGACTACGAGACCGCTGAGAAAAACTATATCAAGGCCGTGAAGAAAGGACTGTTCAAGATCATGGCGAAGATGGGCATCTCCACCATCCGCTCTTACCGGGGAGCAAAGATATTCGAGAGTATCGGTCTGAGTGAGCATCTTCTGCGGACGTATTTCGGTACGGAGATGAGTACCATCGGCGGCATCGGACTGGAAAGAATTGCCCATGACGCCATCGTCATGCACCATGGAGCCTATGGAATGGCCGGTTCTTCTGCCCCAAAAGACCTCAAGACCCTGCCCAACCTGGGACAATTTCACTGGAGAAAAGACGGTATCAAACATGCCTGGAATCCAGAGACCATCGCCACGCTGCAGTTGGCGACAAGAACGGGGAACTATGAAAAGTTCAAGGAGTTCTCCCGGCTGGTGGATGCCAAGGAGCGCCCCATCTTCATCCGTGACTTCATGGGGTGGAAACATGCTCCCATCCCCATTGACGAGGTGGAACCCGTGGAAGACATCGTGAAGCATTTCGTGGCTGGAGCCATGTCGTTCGGTGCCTTGAGCAAGGAGGCACATGAAGCCATCTGCCTTGCGATGAACAAACTTGGAGCCCGCTCAAACACAGGAGAGGGCGGCGAGGATTCTGAGCGTTTCCATACCTCCTTCGACGGCATCAGCCTCTGTTCCAAGACAAAGCAGGTCGCCAGTGGCCGTTTCGGCGTGACCACGGAATACCTGGTGAACGCCGAGGAGATTCAAATCAAGGTCGCCCAGGGCGCAAAACCTGGAGAAGGTGGACAACTGCCTGGTTTCAAGGTCAATGAAGTCATCGCCAAGACCCGCCATTCCATCCCGGGCATCTCACTGATCTCACCACCACCCCATCATGACATCTACAGCATCGAAGACCTTGCGCAACTGATTTTCGACCTGAAGAACGTGAACCCCACAGCGTCGGTCAGCGTGAAACTCGTGGCAGAGAGCGGTGTGGGAACGATCGCCGCAGGTGTGGCCAAAGCCAAGGCTGATATCATCGTGATCAGCGGCGCGGAGGGCGGCACCGGAGCTTCGCCGGCAAGTTCCATGCGTTTTGCGGGCATCTCACCCGAAATCGGTCTGAGCGAGACACAGCAGACCCTCGTGCGCAACGGTCTGCGCAGCGGCGTCCGACTGCAAGTCGATGGACAATTGAAAACGGGCCGCGATGTCGTGCTGATGGCATTGCTCGGTGCCGAGGAATATGGTTTCGGAACGGCTACCCTCATCGTACTGGGATGTGTGATGATGCGCAAATGCAACCTGAACACCTGTCCAATGGGCGTGGCCACACAGAACCCAGAACTGAGAAAGCACTTCCTCGGTCATTATGAGTATCTGGTCAATTACTTCAAGTTCATCGCACAGGAGGTGAGGGAATACCTGGCAGACATGGGATTCAAGACCCTGAACGACATCGTGGGCCGCACAGATCTGATAGAAATGACCGGAACTTCCGTCATGGCGGGTTCCGAACCGGGAACTTCCACCACACCTAACATGCGGCAACTCGATTTCAGCCGTCTGCTGAACAAAGAAAACGGCATCCTCCACTTCACGGGCGACATGCACAAGCCTGCCATTCCGCTTGGCATGCAGGGCCTCATCCTCGACCAACAGATGATCGCCGCAGCCCAGAATGCCCTGGAACAGCAGGATGAGGTCAATCTCGACTACGCCATCCGCAACACCGACCGCGCTGTCGGCACAATGCTCTCAGGCGCGATAGCAAAAAGGCACGGCTTGAAAGGCCTGCCCGACGACACCATCAATGTGAAATTCAAAGGTTCTGCAGGGCAGTCATTCGGTGCTTTCCTCGCCCACGGCGTCTCATTCAAGTTGGAGGGCGAGACCAATGACTATTTCGCAAAAGGTCTCTCCGGCGGACACATTGCCATCCTGCCTCCTACAAGAAGCCATTTCAAGGCCGAGGACAACATCATCGCCGGCAACACGGGACTCTACGGAGCCACAAGCGGCGAACTTTACATCAACGGCAAGGTGGGCGAGCGTTTCGGCGTACGCAACTCTGGAGCCATCGCCGTCATTGAAGGAGCCGGCGACCATTGTTGCGAGTACATGACCGGCGGCCGTGTGGTGGTCCTTGGCGAGACAGGCCGCAACTTCGCTGCTGGCATGTCGGGCGGCGTGGCCTACGTCTGGGACAAAAACCACACATTTGACTACTTCTGCAATATGGACATGGTGGAACTGGGCCTTGTCGAGGACAGTGTCTCGCGGAAAGAACTCCTTGAACTCATCCGCCAGCACTACCTGCACACGGGTTCGGCACTGGCTGGAAGAATGCTCGACGACTGGCCTCACTATATCGGAGACTTCATCCAAGTCATCCCCATTGAGTACAAACGGGTACTGCAAGAGGAACAGATGGCACGCTTGCGGGAGAAAATCGCCGACATGCAACGAGAGTATTAATGATCATCTATTGTCATTATCAGTTAACAATTGTATCATGGGAAATCCAAAAGCATTTTTGAAGATACACCGCCAAGAGGCAGGCTACAGACCATTACACGACAGAATCCACGATTTTGGCGAAGTGGAACAGACACTCAACACACACCAGCGCCGGGAACAGGCCTCACGCTGCATGGACTGCGGCGTACCCTTCTGTCACTGGGCTTGTCCGCTGGGCAACAAAGCACCGGAGTGGAACGACGCCTTGTATAAAGGCGACTGGGAACTGGCTTACCAACTGCTCTCAGCCACCAATCCCTTCCCTGAGTTCACCGGCCGCATCTGTCCTGCACTGTGTGAGAAAGCCTGCGTGCTCAACCTCTTCAACCATGAGCCGACCACCAACAGGGAGGATGAATGCGCCATCATCGAAGCCGCTTTCCGCGAGGGTTACATCCATCCACATACCGATATCGCCAGAAACGGCAAAAAGGTGGCTGTCATCGGTGCCGGACCGGCTGGTCTGGCTGCCGCATACGACCTCAACCGGATGGGCTATACCGTCACCGTCTTCGAGAAAAATGAGGCGGCCGGCGGTCTGCTGCGCTACGGCATCCCCAACTTCAAACTCAACAAGGCCATCATCGACCGCCGCCTGCGGCTCCTGGAGGAGGAAGGTATCGTGTTCCGATATGGAAAAGCCGTCGAGTGCGATGAAGCCTTCGCCAAGGAATTTGATGCCGTTGTCGTCTCCACCGGCACTCCCACCGCCCGTGACTTGAAGGCACCGGGCCGCGAACTGAATGGTGTGCACTTCGCACTCGAACTGCTCTCGCAGCAAAACCGGGTTCTCGCAGGCATGGAGTTCGCGAAAACAGAGCGTATCACGGCCAAGGGCAAAGATGTGCTCGTCATCGGCGGCGGCGATACTGGCAGCGACTGTATCGGCACAGCCCACCGCCAAGGCTGCAAAAGCGTCACTCAGATTGAGATCATGCCCAAACCTGTTGACGGACCAGAAGATCCGAAGAACCCCTGGCCCAACTTCCCACGGACAATGAAAACCACGAGCAGCCATGAGGAAGGATGCATCCGCCGATGGAACATCAACACGCTGGAGTTTCTTGGAAAAGACGGCAAACTCACCGGAGTCAAAGTTCAGGAAATCGATTGGGAACCCAATCCTGAAGGCGGGCGTCCGCTGATGGTGGAAAAGGGCGAACCGGAAATCATCAAAGCCGAACTGGTGCTGCTGGCCAGTGGATTTCTCAAACCGGAACATCCGGCATACCCGGAAAACGTCTACGTCTGCGGGGATGCGGC
>JAEEGL010454202.1_pt1 | contig 12822 bp, 12 predicted proteins | sample 9134231 | NCBI WGS metagenome assembly JAEEGL01 (sample SAMN16246548, study PRJNA631951) | gut metagenome | biome: gut microbiome; feature: rumen; material: fiber-attached | host: Bos | place: Iran: Karaj | collected 2018-10
CTGTAAGAACTACTTTGTCACCAGGAAATAATACTTGATTACATATCATATTAATATCTTTTCTTAGCTTAGCAAGAACTACCTCATTATCATTTAATACATATGCATCATCATATCTCACTTCAATAACAGTTCCATAATCAGGTGCATTATCGATAATAAAATCTTCTACTTCATCAGTATTTTTACCTAAAGCTCTTTCTTTTGCTCGCTGTTTCTTTTCTTGACTTCTTCTTGTTTGAAAACTATCATAGGCTTTTAAATGTGCCATAACAATCATTCCCTTCTTTATATATTATAACATCTTTATTGTCTATTTCCTATTTTTAATACTTTTGATAGTACTTTATCGTTATTTTTGTTACATACTTCTTGGGCTATGCATAATTCCCCATCATTTTCTATTTCATTATCAAGCATTATCTTACCATCAGCATATTTTCCAATCTCTAAGCCTGGCTTTGCTAAAAATAAACATGAATATACATTATTATCAGGTGTAATAACTACCATATCTCTACCAGCAGTACAACTGAAATGACTATTACTATTAATTCTATTCTTTCCAAATAAACCAGATCTATCAATTACTAATTTATCTTTAGGATATTTACTTCTTACTTCTCTTAATTGCTCAAAGAATTCATCAATTTGTTCTTGATTTAATAGATTAGATACATCCATATTTCTGGCATTTCCTTGATTTAAGAAATTAGTAAACTCTATACCATATGCTCCTAATTCAACTGCTTTTTCACACATTTCATCAATCATTTGATAGTTATCAGTACTAATAGTAACCAACAGTTTGAACTTCATATTTTTTTCTTTTAAATATTCAATGTTCTTCTCTAACATAGCATTATTAATTTTGGATATTTTATCCTGTATTCCAAAATGATAAGACATCTCAACTATTTCAATTCCTCTTTCTTTTAAATAATCTAATATAACTGGATTTCTATATATTTCAAAACCATTTGTTAACATCCAGTTTTGTTTTACAGTTTTATAAGTATCAAAATATTTTTTATTAACTAATACTTCTGCTCCATTTATATATACTTCATATTTATTAGTTAAATTACTTGCTACTGCTTCTAGATCTTCTGGTATTCTATCTCCTTCATAACTGATATAACAATGCTCACATCTTTTTATATTACAACTTGAGCATGCCATTAAAATAACTTCTTTTCCTTTATATTCAACCATTCTATCCCCTCCATAATAGTTTTTCTATTGAAGTTGGAATATCAATACCATCATCTAGATCATAATAATCTACTTCCTTACCATCTCTTAAGAAAGTAATCTTCTTACCATCTACTTTTACAATATTTTCTCTTCTTACTTTACCTATTGTTGTATCCATAGTAAATCTTGTTGAGTTAACCCATGATGGAGTATTGAAATTAACTTCATCAATTATTTTAAGAATTCTATCAAATGATACCCTGTTAGCAGCTCCATAAGAAATAGGATCAGGTATAAAGATTGATAAAGTTCTAATATTCAATTCATCTAATTTAACAAGTAACTTTATTAATACTTTAGAATTATCATTTATTCCTCTTAAAAGTGGGAACTGACAATACATTCTTATTCCTGCTTTTCTTATTTCATTTACTTTATTTTCAACAACATCATCTATTTCATATGGATGGTTTATGTGAAATACTAATCTAACATTATATTCATTTAATAATTCAATTATATCTTTAGTAAAAATATTTGGTTCATATACAATTGCTCTGGTATGAATTCTTATTTCATGATCTTTTAATTCTTCTAGTGCATATTTCAAATTTTCATATCCAAGTGTTAGTGGATCTCCACCTGAGAATATTACTTCTTTTACACTAGGATTTTCTTTTAAATATTTCTTTAATACTTTTATTTTTTCTTTAACAGTTTCTTTCAAGTTAGATTTTTGGAATCTAGCAAGATTATATGATCTAAAACAGTACTGACAGTGTGCAAAACAAATGTCGGTAATTAAGAATACTAATCTATCTTCATATTTTCTAATTATATAGTCGCATCCCTCTACTGGATTATGTTTCTTTTCTTCTACATAATCTCTTGTTTCTACACTTGTTTTAATATCTAACTTTTCACATGTAGGAATAACAGATCTATATAGTGGCCCACACTTTCCTATATGTTTTATTTCGTCCAATATTTTTTCTTTATAAAAGTCTGATACTTTTATCGGTAATAAATTATCTTTTATTACATATTCATCATATTTTTTCTTTAATTTTTCATCTATTAATTCATTCATTTTTCTACCCCACTATATCCTATAGAATTAATCTTAATGTCGCTTTTTAAAGCATTTTCAACAATTAAATTAATTACTTTATCAAAAGAATATCCATCTTTTTTAGCGCAGGTAATAAATTCTCCCTTTGGATGAAAACTTACTTGTGAATTAACTTCTATTAAATAGAACTTATTTCCTTTTATTCTAAAATCAATCTTAGCATATCCTTTGATATCTAGTTTCTTAGCAATAATATTTACTATGTCTTTTAACTTAGAATAATCACCATCAAGAGTTTCTATATCTACTTCATTATCTTTAGTAGTTTTCATTTCATAGTCATAGAATGCTGCATCACATTTAACTATACATGGTCCTAGAGGCCCTACTCCTTCAACATAGATCATACTTATATCCTGTCCATCTATGAATTCTTCTACTAAGATATTTCTTTTATATCTATCTAATAATTTATTAGCTTGTTTCTTTAAATCTTCAAAGTTATCTACTATAGAATGTTCATCCATTCCCATACTAGATCCTTCAGAATTTAATTTAACAATTACTGGATATTTTATATTTTTTAATTTATCAATATCAGATTCATTTTTAATAACGTATCCAGATGGAGCATCAATATAATCTTTTAATAGGTTCTTAACTAAGAATTTATTATGACATATAAGAAGATTAGTACTGTCAGGTCCAGAATAATTATATTTAAATTGTTCTAGAATAGCCGCATATACTGATTCTCTTGCTGGTCCATAAAAACCTTCACATACGTTGAATACTAAATCAGGATTATATTTATTAAGTTTATTAATCCATTTGAATTCTTTATCAGCTTCTATTCTTTTTACTTCATATTTATTCTTTAAAGCTTTATATATAGAGTTGATCGTTAATTTTGAATCAAATTCTGTTTCATACTCGTATTTACCTCTATTTAAATTGTATAAAATAGCTATCTTTTTCATCTTAATTTCTCCTTATTTAAACCAAAGGCTAAGAAGTGATATAAAAGTTCTTCAGCTATTACAAATGAAGTATGAGAATCATCTAACTTAGGATTTAGTTCAACCATATCGAATCCTGCTATTTCTAAATCATGTAAATTTCTTAGAGCTTCATCACACTCATAAGGAGTAAGACCATTGCACTGAGGAGTACCTGTTCCAAATACATAAGATACATCTAAGCAATCTATATCAAATGTTATATAGAACTTAATCTTCTTATCCTTATTCTTTGTTACTATTTCATTAATAACATCAAGGATTCCTCTTTCTTTAACAGTATTAGCTGTATATAGATTTATTTTTTGTTCTTTAACATAATCGAACCACCATCTACCTACTACTCCTCTTGGTCCAATTGTATACATATTTTTTCCTTTTAAATATCCGTCTTCAATTAACTTTCTAAATACATTTCCATGCCATACTTCAGGCATATTTAAGTATTTATCTTCAACATCCATATGAGCATCAAAATGAATTAAACCAATCTCATAGTCAGGATATCTTTCTTTCATAGCTTTATAAAATCCTCTAAAACTTCCATAAGTAATAGAATGATCTCCACCACATACTAGTGGAAATGCTTCCTTACTAATTGCATAAGTTTTTTCACTTATTGCATCTTGATTTTCATTAGGAGAAGTTGGATTAACATAAACGTCACCTAAATCTGCTATTTTAAGCTCATTAGTTTGTATATATTTATTATGATCTAAATCATATAATTCTTCTCCATATATTCTATCCCAAAAAGAATATTCTCTTAATTGTCTAGGAGCATATTTAGCACCTAATCTATAAGATGCTCCATAATCACATGGTACTCCTAAGAAAACCACATCATAGTCTTTTATTTCATTTTCTCTTATAAATTCTCCACCCATATAAGTAGGAATTCCTGCATATATATACTCTTCTTTTCTTTCTTCTTTCATTTTCTATCCTCCTAAACATATTGTGAAATATCCATTTTCGTCTTTTCTTTATGTTCTTGTAAGAATACTTCATCTAGTACTCTTTCCGTATACTCTCCAAATAAAGGACCACCATTTGTTTCAATAACATCCATTCCACTCATAGTTAGATTAGCTTCGATTATAAGTGGATTACCATTCTCATCTACTGCTATATCCCAACCGATTAATCTAAAGTGTGGAAATCTTTGAGCTGCTTCTTTAACAAGTGCTTTTACTTTATCCATAAAATCGAATTTAATATCACTGAAGTTTCCTCCATCTGGATGCTTTAGAAATTTTTTCCCAAGTGCATCATATGCAAAGTTTGATAAAGTACCATCTTCTTTGATACTACAATAGATTCCACCAAAACTTGCATTATCTACCTTAGATGCTCCTTGTCCCATTCTAAATGCACACCAAGGAAGAACTTTTACATCACCATCTAGTATTAATGTCATTACTCTAATCGTATTAAGTGAAGATGGGTGAAGTTTAGCTGTTTCTTTAGATTGTTTAACTGCTTCTTGAAATATAAGATTATCTTCTTTTAATTCATCAAAGAATTTAATTAAATCTTTCTTAGATAAATTCTCAAGTAATCTAACATTCTTACCTCCATATGATGCCATACTAGGTTTTACAACTATTCTATTTTCCTTAGATAATATATCTATTGCTTCTTCTTTAGTAATAATATTGTAATTACTATCTTCAAATATCCCGTTTATTAAGTGAACATAAGTCTTTGGCATAGCAAATCCTTTTAGATATAAATCAAAATAGTTTTTATCTGCTACCCCAGGCTCTATTGCTCTATTATTTAAATATCCATCTATATATCCAACAAATAAATCATCTGGAATAAATCTTTCATCAAATTTACCTGTTCTATCAATATAGTATCTGTGATAATCTATCTCAAAATCGTCTGTATATTTTTTCCAATATTCATAGATTTTATTTTCTTGTTCAGGTGTAAGAGCTTTTACATTTTCTGAAAATAGCTCTTTTGAATCAATTCTAAAGCATTCTTTACTTCTTTCTGATAATTTTTTAAAGAAGTTATTATATAAATCAGTTAAATAATTGAATGCTTCTTCTTCCCATGTTTCAAATCTCATATTATCACCTATATCCATTCTTCTAGTTTTTTCTCGATAGTAGAGTCTATTAGATTATTATTGTTCATCCATTCGTCATTAAAAACGTTATTTAGATATTTTTCTCCACCATCACATAGAAGTACTACTGCTGTTCCACTTCCTGTTTTCTTATTAATATCTTCAAGAGCTTTAAATAGTACTCCACCAGCTGAACCACCGATTAATAAACCATGTTTTCTAGCGAAGTATCTACATGTATTAAAAGCCTCTTCATCGCTAGCATAATAGTTATGATCGATTATGCTGTAATCGATTATTTTTGGTATAGGTGCATTCTTTGGATTACCAGTTCCAGATTGGTAATAAGGTTTTCCTTCAGCACCAAATAGTATTGAACCAACTGGTTCGATAACATTTATTTCTGCCTTAGAATTTCTCTTTTTAAGTCCTAATGCTGTACCACAAGATGACCCCCCTGTACCGATTGCTCCATAGAAAGCATCGATTGTTTTTAATTCATCAACAAGTTCGTTTGCTAACGTATCAACATAAGCTGAACGATTATCAAAGTTATCAGCTTGATTTGGAAAAAAGGCATTATCCATCATATCTGCCATTTTTTTAGCTGTCTTTTCTCTTTCAATAACCGCTACTTCATTTGCTTTATAACCATCCCCTACTACTTTTATCTGACCACCATATGCTTTTATCATGTCAATTTTTTCTTTTGATGCGTGATGATCAACAACAGCGATGAAACGATAACCTTTAATAGCAGAAGCAATTGCAAGTCCTATTGCAGTATTACCACTAGAAGATTCAATTATTGTTCCACCTGGTTTTAGTCTTCCATCTTTCTCGGCTTGTTCAATCATATTCAAAGCCATTCTGTCTTTCATGCTTCCCCCTGGATTAAATTTTTCTAACTTTAGATATACTTTCCAGTCATTATTTTTCATCTTGATTTCATATAATGGTGTATTTCCAATTAAATCGGTAATTTTATTAACTATCATATTCACTATCCTCACTTATTCTATATTCATTTTTTATTTTTTCTACAATCAATTTCTTTACGAGTGGAATCTTATGAAATTCACTTTCATTTGAATCCATTTGATATCCTGCTGTATTAAAGTAAACTAACATATCCCCTCTTTTAGGAATACAATTGAACTTTACTTTTCTCCATGTCAGCATATCTTGTTCTAAACATAAATTTCCAGCTACACTAGCATAGATTTCACGTTCTTCTCTAGGCTCTTTAGTTATTAGTTTTGGTTCTATTAGATAATCGCTATTGAACCACTGTTCAGATAAGCAATTGATATTACCATTAGTAACTAATACCTTTTCGCCATTATGTAATTCCTTTAAGTACTCTACTCCATAAATACTTATACCAACGTTCTTTAAAAGACATCTTCCAGGCTCTATAATAAGTTCTAGATTATTTTCTTTAAATAACTCATAAGTATTTTTTAGTATGTAATCTAAAGCATCACTATCAGCTATATCACTATAGTATGGATAATAATCGCTAATAAAATGTTCTTTAAAGTACATTTTTTTATTATTACCTTTCATAAATCTTTCAAAATCTTCTTTGGAACAATAGTTGGTAGGAATTCCTCCTCCAATATCGATATATTTCACTTTTAAATTCTTTTCATTAATAATTTTTATAGTCTCTTTAATAGCATTTACTCTATCATCAAGATTATAGTTATTAATGTGAAAAGCAAATCCTTCCAGTTCAATATTCGAATTCTTAATAATATCTAAGCATTTATCGATATCACTAATATTGATACCAAATCTACTTACGATATTAAGTAAGTTCGAAAGCCTAAGTAAAACCCTAGCTTTCTTATTTAAGCTTTGTATAAGATTTAGTTCTTCTATATCATCTACTGATATAAGAACATTGTTTTTGATTGCATTTTCTAAGTAGTCCTCATTTTTTGCCGGACCTGAAGCTATTACTTTTTTTGAATATTTAAGTGCATCTATTAATTCATAATTACTCGATACTTCGACACCACAATTTTGATCACACGCTTTTTTCAAAAGTGCAAAACTCTTGTTGCTTTTGCAAGAAAAAAAGATATTTTCAGACATGTCATAACGTCTAAAAATATCTTTAAACTTCTCGATATTAGATAAAAATTGTGCAACAAAAAGCACATTGACTGGTGTGTCAAAAAGAGCGAATAAATTATAGACTTCAGATAAACATTCTAAATCAGCGCAAGTCACAGGTGCAGCAGATAGATATTTGTCCATCATCTTATCCTCCTCTTTCACTTCGTAATTTACCACCATAATATAAAAATGTAAATACTCTTTTTATAATTTTTTTATTTGAGCTTCTGTTCTTTCATGGTAGTTATTATAGTTGTAGAAATCTATAGCTGTTTTATTATAAGACAAAACCTCTAAAATAACATATTCACAATCAAGAGATCTAAAATGGTCTTCTAGCTTTTGCATAAGCATATGTCCTATACCTCTTCTTCTATGTTCTTTTTTAACTATAATTTCAAGAACTCTTCCTCTTTTAGGGCATTTATAATCAAGATAATAATATTTGTCATATATGTCTATTGCTCCTAATACAAGACCGATAACCTCACCATTTTCAACAGCAAGATAACATTTTCCATTAGTCTTTCTCATTTCTGCAAGTTCAAGTGCTGTATATTTAATTCTGTAATCAGGATGGATAGTATCCAACTCATCTTTATCCATCTTCATTATCTCTGTTTCTTGAGCTACCAAAAGATCACGTACATCATTAATATACTTCTTTTTATATTCAATTATTTCTAGTTTAGAATTATCAACTTTTCCCATAATTAGCCTCCAGTTATTTTTACTATAATAAAACAAAGAATAAAAAGCAAGTGAAATATACTTAATTATGCTGTTTAATCAATTTACAAGTTAATACAAAAAAAGGTAAAGATATAAACAAAAAAACTAGCTTTTGCTAGTTTCTTTTCATAATGGTGTCCCGGAAGGGATTCGAACTCTTGACCGACGCCTTAGAAGATACTCGGTATAATAAATGGCATCTTCATTATAACCTTATTTTATAAGTGTTTTAAGAATGGCGTATTTAGCCAAAAAGAAAAGGCGCCATAAAACGTCGCCATTATGTTATAATAAAAATATGGAGAATTAGTAATATGGATAATTGTAAAAAATATTTAAAAGATGTTTTGTGTTTTGAATCATTTATTAATGATTTTAATATAATAGAAAATAATAGTAATATAAAATATGACAATTTACAATTTTGGCGTTTGGTTTTTTTGCTATCAAGAAGTTACATTAATGATAATTTTCATAAAATGCTTGAACTTGTTAATCAAGATTATTTAGAATTAATCTTCTCAGGTAATGTTAAAATTGATGATTTTAAAGATACTACATTCCCCACAAATAACGAAGAGATTCTTAAATTATTAATTGATAACCATTACTTTAAAATATCCACAAATACTAAAGACTATATATATTTTTTTAAAATTATCAGAAATCATTTATCTCATTATAATTATGAACTTAATAATAACATTATTATAATAAATTACGATAAAAAATCAATTTCATTAAGTATTGCTACATTAGTTTTAATAGTACTAGCAACTTTATCTAATGTTGGTCAATCAAAAAAAATATATTCATACGATTTTAGTTTAAGTTTATTAGGTAATTATCTTTTTGAAACAAAAGTAATTAATTTGATAGATAATAATAATATAACACCTCTTGACTTTATATCTTATTCAGTTCCAGTAATAATAAATAATTTATTACTAATACTAAATAATTACGATGAAAATGCTGAAAACACACCAAAAGATGAACTGGAAATTATTAAAATTGAAAAAATAAGAGAAGCATTCCCAGAAGTATGCAAATCGTTTGGTTATGAAGCAAAGCTTAGCATTCCAGATGATATTATTACAACTAAAGTAGAAAATTATCTACAAGACAATGGATATGAAATGAATGAAGATATTAAACTGTATAGTAATTTATATTCTATGTTAAAAGATGATATAAAATTAGCTACAATTTCATACAAATTGTTTATAGGAATATTATTTTCTATTTTTCAAGGAAATAGAATTTCTAGTCCATATAAAGTTTTTTTCCCAATATTAAAAAATTTGATAACTATTAATTACTTGAATATTGTTTTTTGTGATTATGCAACAAATAACAATAAAAATATATCCAATGAATTATTTGATTATATTAATCCAGAAGATGAAAAAAATATACCACATAAAATGAGAAATAGTTTGGCTCATTGTCATTACAAATTTCAAGATATTACTAAAAACACAAGCGATATTATTATAGAATTTTGGGATGAGCAAAAGGGAATAATTAATTTTAAGTGTAAAATAAAAAAAGAGAATGTATATAAATTAATTAATAATTATACACAATTCTTTAAAAATATTTAAACTATGATCTTTTAAAACAAAAAAACTAGCTATTGCTAGTTTCTTTTCATAAATGGTGTCCCGGAAGGGATTCGAACTCTTGACCGACGCCTTAGAAGGGCGTTGCTCTATCCAGCTGAGCTACCGGAACATAACTCAAGTACAAATAGGATTATACAACAAAATAATTAATTATTCAACATTTTTTATATATTTTTTTATACATAAATAAAAAAAGCTTAAATATTAAGCTTAAAAATTTATATAAAACTAATCTCTACACTTTTTTACAAATAAATTTCCATCTACATTAAAAGTAATATTTGAAACATCATAATTTGCAAATACAGAATAACTTATTGAATATACAATTTCCTCTAAAGCATTATCTCTATTAATAAAAATACTATTATCAAAATCAAGAATCATTTCATCATTTTTTACTTCATAATTTAATAATTCAACGTTTTTATCTAACAAACTAATTAAATTAGACTCATAGACATAATTACTTGATAATTCATCAATTATAATTTTTATTTTATCTCTATCATCATTAACATACTTTGTAATAGGTACATAATAATCATCATTATCAATTTTTGAAACATAATAAATAGTTACTTGTGATATATCATTCAAATTCTTTAATTCAGTTCTTTTATTTATTCCATAATCTTTTGTAAAAATGTCAGGAAGATTATTAAACTTTTTTGAAATATTTTCTCCATCAACATAAATAGAAACACCAGTTATTTTATTTAAATCAAATAAAGAATAACTAATAGCTTCGCTTATTCTCTCAATTTCATCATTATTTACATCTAAAAGCTCTTTAGAAAATTTCAAATATACATTTTTCTCATCGATATATACATCCTCTAATTTAACATTTTTTGGAATTACTTGAACCAAATTATTTGGTATAGTAGCATCATTTGACTTAGTTAATTTTTTAATTAAAGATCTTATTATTTTTTCAATATCACCATCTACTATTTTAAAATTAAATTTAGTTAATTGATTATAATCATTGTTCAAATATACACTTACATCAATTGTATCAACATAAGTATATATTTTATCATCCTTTTTATTTTTTCCTGGAATCAAACATATTGTTAACACAATAAAAGAAACAAAAGTTGTAAGAAAAATTTTTCTAAAAGCTTTTTTCTTTATCATAAAGGTAATCACCTATAAAATAATATGTAATCATTTAATAGATAATTCATTTATTTTAATTAATTCTATTACTGCACTACTTCTTGATTTTACATCAAGCTTTTGTATAGTATTAGAAATATGATTTCTAATTGTCTTTTCACTAATATTTAATTTTTGTGCTATTTCTTTGGTAGTCATATTCTGTATTATTAAATTAAAAATTTCTTTCTCTCTATTAGTTAATATACTTTTTATATCTCATCCCTCCTAAAAAAATTCTCATATTATTTTATGAGAATTACCTTTTATGTTGAGGATATTTATCATTTAAAATTTACGGTTACATATACTTTTTCTTTATATTCTTCTTGAATAGCACGCATTATTTTATTAGCTAAATTAACTGAATGATTATTAGACAAACCAACTACATTAATTTCATTATTATCAACTTCAATAAAAGAATCAACACCACAACACTCTTTAACTTTTTTCTCTAACTTCTCTTCTACACCATAAACACTGTTAATATAACTAATTTTTTCATAGGCATCATTCTTTTCATCAACAGACGAAAAAGAATCAGTTAAAATTTTCTGTAAATTTTTCATTTCGTTTTGTCTTTGTTCTTCCAAATCAAGACGAAGTGATACAAGTACATCACTTTCTTCAATTTCTAAATTAACTTTATTATCATTTTCTCCCTCACTATTATTAAATACTTCATTACTAAGAAGTAAATCATTTGGCATAGTAATATAATAAACACTTAAAACCAAAATTAAAGAAAATAACGTTAAAAACCACAAATGTTCTTTATTTATCATAACTATTCTCTCTTTCATTAAATAATATTGTAAAAAATAATATTTAGAACAAAAAAAGAGAACCTAAGTTCTCTTATTACTATAGTCCTCCACCACTTCCAAAAGAAGATAACTCTTCTGGTGTAACTACAACATTTATTCTCATTCTTTTATTTCCACATACAAATAACGCTTCACCTTGAGAATATTGTTTAATACTTTCTTTTTCATTATCATTAAGATCAATTAATAATCCTAAATCTTCTGTAGCTTGCTTCTTTAACCCCATTATTATGTAATATGAAGCATTATCAAATATTGCTTTTCCTTGCATTAAAACACCAGGCGCTGCAAAATCACTAGGTTGCTGAGTAATAATAATTGTTCCCGTATTATATTTTCTTGCACGACGTTGTACTTGTGCTAAGAAATCAGCACCTAAAGTATTATTATCACCTAATAATACATGTGCTTCATCTACCATTAAGACAGTATCTACTTCTTTATCTAAACATAATCCCCAAGCATACTTTAAAATATTAAAGAATAAAGCATTTTTAATATTCTCTTCAGCATTCATTAACTCTTTTATATTAAATACAATAAAGTCACTATCATGTCTAATTGTAGTATGACCATCAAAATAATATTTCAAATCTTTTGTAAGAGGTCTTACTTTCAATTCAAGACGTTCCATTACATCGCGTTCTTGAGTATGATCCGTCATAGATAATAATATCGCTTTAATTGTTTCGTATACATCAGAAAAAGTTGGAAAATCTTCTTCCTTAAAGTTAAAGAAATCCTTATCAAAATCTATTCCAAATCTCTTATAAGTATCTTGTACAACTTCACTAAATAAAGTTAATACATCTTCTTCAATAGATGGATCATAATATTTCATAAATGCTTTTAAAAATTGTAAAGTTCTTGTTAAAACAGTATAGCCAAGTCCTTGTTTAATTTCTTCTTCATCTGCATCCATAATGACTTGTAAAGGGTTAATCATACCAAATTCTCCACCTTTACCTAA
>JAEEGL015373027.1_pt1 | contig 12822 bp, 10 predicted proteins | sample 9134231 | NCBI WGS metagenome assembly JAEEGL01 (sample SAMN16246548, study PRJNA631951) | gut metagenome | biome: gut microbiome; feature: rumen; material: fiber-attached | host: Bos | place: Iran: Karaj | collected 2018-10
CAGGAAAAATGGGGCGAAGAACCCGGCGAAGACAAGGTGAGCGGACTTAGCTACGATGCCGCCAATATCGTGTTCCAGGCCTTTGCAAAGAATGCAGGCGACCTGACTGGCACCATCAACAAAACGGCAAAGTTCAAGGGCATCTACGGCGACATCACGTTCAGCCGCGGAGTCAACACCAACTCGAAGATCGTCACCGTCCGAAAGGGTAAATTCGAAACCATGGACGGCTGCAAGATCCCGAGCCTCGAAGCCGAAAAGGCCGCAGAAGAAGAAGAAAAGAAAAAGGCCGCCAAGTAAGGCGAGCCCAAACGGCACGCCCTGGCGAGAAACTGCATGACAGCCCCCGCCAGGGGTGCGTTCAAATGTGCATCACCGCGCTAGGCGGCTTCTTCGTCGTCAAAATCCACCATGGGGCCGTTGATGCTTGCCACCACGAACTCGGCAGATTCCCCGTCGCGATAGATTTTGTACAAACTATCGTCATCCATGACATCGTCCAGGTAAACGCCGCTGGTAGCGCTCAGCTCTTCGCGGATACGGTCCTTGAAAACCTGGAATCCAGGATGCAAGATAGAGAATGTTATGGCGGATGTCTTATGGAACAAATTCATAATGGTTACCTCCATAATGGGTTTCTCCCTGCCACTATTATACCACTTTTGCGGCCCCAAAGCAAGCTGCGTAAGGATTTAATAGGGATTGGGGTATTTTTGCGAATGAGGTGCGCAGCCAAAAAATCGCTACAGCACACATCCTTCAACGCATTGACTGACAAAATGTTACGCAAGAATCCATTTATATTTTGAATGGTTTTGATAACATTTTTCGATTATTCCAACCTGGATTAAAAAATTGACGTCATTTTTTTTTATTTTTTATATTCTTGACCCGTTTTTTCAAAAATGAGGAAAAATTGACAGCTATCTACTATCGTTTTCTGCTTCTGTTTTGTTTGTTTTTAGCAAATAGCGTTTTAGCTACGAGTCTTCCATATTCTGAATGGAACCTTGCAAATTACAATGGGGCATACGCAACATTCGACAATGGCGTTGTCTCTATTGTAAATGGTGGCTCCGACTATTGGCACGTACAACTTACTAGACACAATATCGAACTACAAACCGGCAAGACATACGAGGTAAAATTTTTCCTGCAAGGAGTAAGTGCCCGACGTACTATAGAAGTGCGCATAGGGCGCAACGGTTTTCCCTATGATGCTTTTGCCGAATTTGGCGAAATTACAGCGACAACAAACGGGCGAACCATAACCGAAACTTTTACAATGCAATCAGGAAATGTAAACAACGCCCGCTTTGAATTTAATTTAGGAAAAACTGCCGGGATTATCTACATTGCCGACATCAGTTTGAAATGCTTAGACTGTGAAATTTCAAACCCAAATATTAACGATAACGGGAGTCCATTATCAACTAATGATTTTGGATATGTAGTCATTGCTGACACGGTGGATTTTCGGGACTACTCCATGGCCTTGGGTGATATATTTGGCGCAAAGCTAGAATTAGGAGCAGATTCCAAAATGTACGGAAATGTTGATGTTTCCGACGAATGCTTCCTGCGGGAACGGGCCAAAATTGACGGGATTTTACGTTATAAAACACCCTGCACCGAACAGAACAACGTGTTTGCCAAAGCAAAGAAAAAGGACGCCCTTTTAAAACCAATAATGAATACTAACCCGACCATTAATGTCGGTATTTCCCCAGTCTCTGTCGGACTAGACCAATCAATTATCCTCCCCCCAGGAAATTACGGAACTTTTTACGCCAACGCACGGTCCAATGTACGTCTATCTTCCGGAACATATAATTTTCAAAATTTTTACACGGAACCAGACGTATCTCTTTCATTCGATCTGTCCTCCGGTCCCATTTCCGTCGGAGTTCTAAACAACATCCGATTTGGTGACCGTAACAATTTTTCCATTACAGGCGGAAATCCTAGCGAGATTATATGGAATATCGCAGGAAAAAAAGTTGACTTGGGAACAGATGGATTATATTTTGGAAGAATTTTCGCCCCATCAGCATATGTTCGCATTCCATCACGATCTCATCTTGTCGGTGGAATTTACGCTCGTAAATTTATAATTGAGCCGCAATCAACAGTATCTGAAGAACCTAGAGCAAAAGAAATTTCCCATAGCGAAGAACATTTTGGACCATTTTTTGAACCACGTATTTTCCGATACCGTTCACAAATTCCTACTTCTATATCTTCTGTAGAAATATTCGCCTATGCCGAAAATGTGCAAATCCAGATCAACGGAACAAATTCAAGCATCGCTAATTTACCCTCCGCTAACGAGAAGACCAATATTACACTGTCACGGAATAAAATACCAGGATTTCCCTCTGAAGCATTTACTAGCAATTACGTTTTCAATTTCACAAAAAACTCCAACTACCGAATCTACTGGAATCCCCAAACCACGTGTAAGCAAGGTTGCGATGGGGCCAGCGCAGTAACAGCTTTGGGTGATTTTACAAAAGCCCTAGATATAGCAAAGACAACAGGGCGAGAAATCAATATGGCCGGCGGGGTATGGGACGTGACCGAGACATATAATGACGGAATTGTTCCTTGGAACATCGGCTTTGAACTTGTCGGGTATACAGGAAGCATTTGGGATCTACCATCTGTTTCAGGTATGCCTACAATTTTCCTGGGCGAAACATCACACATTCAAATAATCGGAAAATCGCCGCGTTCGTTGACTGGTTTTTGGATAGGGAATGGTTTTAACAAGGAACAGGGCGGCTCAATCGCATCGGATTCTCAACGACTAAAAATGAAGAATATTTTACTTTCTGGCCATAAAAGCGAAAAAGATGGTGGAGCTTTATACTCCTCCGACACGATCGAAATGTACAATGTTCATTTCAAAAACAACACTTCCAATGGCAGCGGAGGCGCACTATATGTAGAAGATATTTTAAAAATGCAAAATGTAATTTTTGACAAAAACGTCACAAATGGTAATGGAGGGGCTATTTATAGTAATGGTAACGCCTTCGCACAGAATGTGATTTTTAGTCAAAATGAAGCCAACAAAGAAGGGGGCGCATGGTTTGCACATTCGGGAACAATAAAAATGACCAATGCAACCGTCTTTGACAATAATGGGAAACAAGGATATTCAGCAATTGGCGGAAATGCCAACGGCCTTGTTTACAACTCCATTTTGTGGAAAAATATAAAAGCATCCTGCACTACAGATAAGTGCAAAAAAGAACTCTCTACCACATTGACTCTAAATTATTCAATTGCGGAAACTAGTTATGAGGGTAAAGGAAATCTTGTCGGCGATCCAAAATTTTACGATGAAAGTAAGCCTGGGGGCGACAATGATTTTATGTCTATTAAATCTGGATTAACACTACAAGAAACTTCATCATGTATAGGCGTAGGCTTTAAAGACAATTTTGTTCTAGAACAAGATATTATAAATATACCAAGAAATAATAATGTTGACTTAGGGGCATATTCATGGTATGATGTAAATAGTCCCATAAAAATGGGTCGTTTTTCCTATGGAAATTTTATTGAAGCTCATCCCTCCTATCCTGTTTTTGATACGTTCAAAACAGAAACAGACATACTTGTCTACGGAAGAAGCGCCTATGGAAGAATCATGCGGAAATATTCCCCCAAAAGAGGTGATAAAATCTATGAAAAAGTCTTATTGCATTTACATTTATTAGACGAAAATGGAAACGAATATTCGGATCTCACTCCTATAGATGTTTATTTCTTTTATTTTGGTGAAGATGATGGAAAATTGATTTATCAAACATTGATCAAACCTACCGGTATGGCAGATTACGACCCTCAAAAGCATGGACGTCTACTTCTATTCACATCGGATGTTAACAAAGTTGGAATTTATGACGACGTTCAGGTTATTCCCATAAAAAAAATGTCGGATAAATTTTATGGGGAGGTAGAATTATGATCCGAATTATAAGTCTGCTACTAATGTGCTTTTTATTTGCATGTGGAGGCGGAGGTTCAATGCTTCCAGAAGAGGCATTTCATGATTCAGCACACGATAAAAATTATCAGAGTGGAAATTCTTTAATTACAGGTTTTTTTAAAAATGACGATGATCAAGGCATTTTTGACGGTGATCCATCTATTAAGCAAGGAGGAATTTCATATTTGCTGATCAAATCTGGCAACACCGGTTATGTTAATGTAAAAGTGTCTTTCTCTTCAAGTAGTTCTTTCAACAGCTCTACCAGTAGCACTTCTACAATAGAAATAACAAATCAAAACCAACTGATAGAAAACAAGTATTGTATCTCTAAAATATCGGAATACAATTGTATCAAAGAATTCAGCATTAACGAAGATGATAAAAAAAATGGGTATAAAATAGTTGATTTTAAGACTAACGAAGCTTATCCAGGACACCCTATTTATTATGGATTGTACACATTCAATGAAGAATCCCAAAATGAATGGACTCTCTTAGCAGAACTACACACTTATGCGTATTTTGAGGACAAGTTTACAATTAATATTTTTCAATTAGGAAAACCTTTTTTTCTTAATGATAGTTTTCAAAAAATAAGCAAAAAAACGTTTGAACGAGCAGGAATAACCATTACATACCAGCTACAGAATTATCTATTATCGGATAAACTAGATGGTAGTAGCACAAAAAAAATAAACTACGGACTTGACGGTTCATACCTAGCTATTAAAGCTAGTCAGCGGGAAGAATGCTATTCAACATTAAAAGATGATATTGATTTAATAATGGACGATCTACAAAATGATGCTGAAAATTACAACTATTATGGAAGAAGAGTCGCTCTTGCATTAGGATTGCCAACTCATAAATATTGGACCTTCGAGAAAGACGATTTCACAGGTGATATCATTCCATGTCTAAGCCCGATTGATGAAGAAATACCACAAGAAAATAAAGAATATCTAATCCAACCAATATATTCGTCTGAAGATTCTCAATGTCCCATTTTTGATAGTGGCAAATCTATTTCTGCTAAATTAAATCATTCTGTGTGGTTTTTCAATGACGGTAATGGCTGGAAAGAAGGGTTATTCACGGATTATGTAGAAACCACACAGTGTCTGGTTTTAATAGAGAAAGAATCGGATCTAAATAAGCAGTACCTAAAGCCTCATTTGAAAGGAGCAATTGCCATTACAGAGCCAATACAAGCATCAAATTCTGTTAATTACGATGATTTTGCAAAATTAGTATCTATAAATAAATATACCAAAAGTGATTTCAGGCCTGAAATACACGAAATTGGTCATCTATTAGGTCTTGTGGATATCGATGATGATTTTTTAGGATTTAAAGAAGAAGAACAAAATCTTATGCACAAAAACGACCTTAGCAATGGATTTTTATTGAGGGGACGCGCCATGAAATATAAAGATGATAGCCAGAAAGTTGAGCATCAATGGGATTGTTTACATCGCATTACTAATAAAAGCTGCGTAAACAATAACTTGCATAGCTTTGATAATGTAAAATACTTAATGGAGGAGGCGGATTATGAATTTCACTAACATACGTCCATTTACTTCTTTACTTTTTTTTCTTATCCTTTCCACATCATTTTGTTATTCAAAAGACCTAAATTATATTTATGATGCCCGTGGCAATGCCATGTCTTTCAATAACAATCATCTTTTATCTCTTACGGAAGAGAATGGTTATAAAATCTATTACAAAAAACAAAATGATTATAACTCATCGAAGAAATATAGCACGACAAAACCAAAAAAAGCAAAGGGAAAAAAGCGTTGGTATGAGGTGGATTGGAATCAAGGGGTAAAACTTTGTCCAGAAAAAAATTTTAACTCTGGAAATGGTGCTTGGATAGTTAATAGTTCAGCACATATAGATTCTACAAATTGTGTATATGTAGATGGTTCTCCATATACACGCAGTATTTTAGTTTTGTATTCTCGTGACTTAAGCGATTTAACAGAAGCCGATTCTAGCTGGATTCTCGTAAATCAAACTATTGTTGACTTAAGAAAAAAAACGCATTGTTTGTGGATAGAAAAATTAATTAAAACGCAGCCTTTAGAGAAGACATGTCAAGAAAAATCATTTGATTATGATTTAATCGTTGATAAAACCGAGTTTACAATAGGAGAGGCTGAATTTTCCAAGAAAAACTACTGTAAAAAAAAGAATTGTAGTAAAAACATTCAATTAATATACTATCCAACAAATAGTCGCGAACAACTTCTTTATTACCCTATATCCATTTCAAGTGCAGTAGAGATTCTTGATTATGCGAGATGGAGATCAATACAAGATGGCCTTTCTATTGCTTACCCCAAAATGAATATTGATTCCATTACTAATGGTTATATTTTATTTGAATCACAATCGCAAAAAATGAAAACTATACTAGATACAACAAGTGATGGTTACAGAATTCCAACCTATGATGAATGGGTTGCATTACAGTTAGCGGGCCAACACGAACCCTATTTTTGGGGCAGCGAAGAAGACAAATTCAAACAATTTGCATGGGACTTAAGCACCCCTGATAATGGTTTCGTCCATCAAACGAAACAATTAGCTCCCAACCCCTTTGGTCTTTTTGATGTATATGGGAATGCAGATGAAATGGTTACTAATCTAACCAATAAAAAAGCGAATATTGTAGGAGAATGTATGGATTTTTCCATACATTACTTACAAAGCCCAGCTTGTTTATTACAAAAAAGGATTCGGTCCTCACGAAAATCATCAAAAAAAGCGATTTGCATTGATAACGAATGTACTCCTTATATTCATCGAGGCATGTGGGGCTTTCGTCTTGTCCGTAAACTTGAGTAATGCGTATCCGAGTCTTATTCGTCATGCTGCTTTTTAGCACCTCATTTGTCATAGGTGCTACGCGATATTTTGACCCCATTTTTGAGGTTTCAAAAACAAATAATCTCGTCTATGCAAAAGATGTGCCTTTCCTAGCAAAGAAGCACGCTATAACCGCTCTAGTTTCAGGATTAAAGATGGAATCAGAGATTGCACCGACGCTCTATTTCTATCAAAACTCAAATGAAACCATCCCTCATGATTTAGAATTTGACTTTTACCAACCTAAAAATGACACACTGAACAATCGCCCACTAATTATAGTTGTACATGGCGGGGCATTTGTATCTGGAAACAAAGGTGATTCTAATGAACCTATTACTGCATATTGTGATTCTTTAGCCTCACGAGGCTATAATGTGGCAGCATTAAATTATCGGATTGGGCTTGCCATAAAAAAATCTCAACGTAATAAATTGATTATTGACAGTCTAGAAATCAAAAGAGCTATCCAATGGGGCGTTCAAGATATACAGAACGCCATCCAGTATTTCAAAGCAAATGCAGATAGGCATAGGATAGATTCTGAAAAAATTTTTGTTATCGGAAATAGTTCGGGAGCAATACTTGCTTTACAATCAGTATGCGAAAGAAATAATTTATCGCCACAGGCCATAGTTTCTCTGTGGGGAGCGGTAATAGACAAAGAACAAATCAAAAATATATCAATTCCAGTATTGTTAATACACGGAACTGCAGATAGAATTATTCCCTTTCAAAAAGGCAATATGCTAAATTTGGATTCAGTTAAAGCGAAAAACAGCGACGCCTTTGGATACAAGACCGTTGCGACAGCATTTCAATTAGAATTCGACAGCCCAACATTTTACGGAAGCGCCGTCATAGATTCTGTTTTAACTAAGCAGAATGTTGTTCACGACACTTTTTTCGTTGATGGAGAAGATCACGAATTCTATAAGAGTGAACCCTATAGAAACAAAATCTTGAAAAAAATCCTAGAATTTCTTTTCCCGCTAGTGGGCGCATCTTCAAAATAAAGAATTAAAAATTCTATTTTTATTTCCATGTTCTTACGCGCCACCGCCATATCGCTCCTGCTTGCGACACTTTGCTTTGCCGAAAACCTGAGCCTTGCCCTGCCCGACTCCCTGGAGAACCTGGTAGAGAAAGCAACGGCCCAGACCATGGCACTGGACTACAAGGCAGCCCTGAACACGGCACAGTCCCTCAAGGCAAAGGACGAAGGGGCAGGCTGCGTCATCGAAAGCATTGTGCGGATTAGTATGTACGATGACCTGGGCGACACGGCGGCCCTTTTCAAGGCAGGCGAGAGCTTGGAAAAATGCAAGGCCCAAGGCCTGTGGCAAGGGCTCCAGATGTTCGAACTGGGCTTTGTGCAAAGCGAGACGGGACATTCCATCAAGGGCGCCATGAAAACCCGCTCCGCCGCCAAGATGTTCGAGGACTCCAAGGAACTGGATCCCCAGGCATTCTATGCCATCTACGCCTACTATGTAGATCAAAGTTTCAGCTGGCTCCCCTTCAAGTCCGACAACCGGAGCCGCTACCTTACGGTGCTGGACAGCGCCTCCAAGGTCTCCAAGCGGTTCTGGCCCCTGTTCCTTGCGCCGCTTATCTGGATGCACTACGACAAGGAAGATTTCGAGACGGGGCTGAAACTTTCGGAACGGGGCCTGAAGAAGGCGCCCGCCCACCCGGTGATGCTCCAGATCAAGGCCGACATGCTCTACCGCCTCAAGCGTTATGACGAGGCCGCAAAAATTTACGAACAGAGCGCCGAAAGCTACCAGAAGCGCACCGGCAAAAGCATTCGCTACTGGTGTTCCGTGCTGAACCTAATCCGCATCTACAACGACAAGGGCGACCAGAAAGCTGCCCAGGCTTGGCGCGACAAGCTGAGCGACCCTGCCTACAAAGCATTGGAAAAATGGATGCCAGGCTCCCTCATGGACGACCTGAAGAAAAGGAAACTATTATAGTCCTTTTGTAAACTTCACCCCGACTTTTGTAAAAAAGAGCCTGTAAATAAAAAATTCAGGCTCTTTTTGTTTTGCATCTCCGTCTTATACGTAAACAGTTTTAAAAACCAGGAGTAGCAATGCATCGCAAAAGACCATTCCATATTGCCTTCTACGTAGACGGATTTACCCTCAAGAAGGTCAACAACTTCTACCGCAACTACCACCCCTTCCACACCACCCTAGACTTCTTGGGATTCAAGAACTGGGCCCGGGACCAAGCCCTTCGACTTTTCAATCCACCTAAGAAATACGCCCTGATGGACTGCCACTACTACCATCCGGACAGAGATCCAAAAGTTTGCGGTAGCTTGAACGACGGCATTTTCAACTTCGAGCGGGAACTGCGCTATGCGGGTTTCCAGATACACTATTCCACAAGAGGCCACGACAACTCCCCAAACATGTCACTGATAGAAGACGCCCTGACATTTGCAACCTATAGGCATGTAGATGCCGTAATCCTGTTCACTACCCAAGGGCAATACTCGCCGCTGCCTGACAGACTAAACGAGATGGGAATCCCCACCTTGCTTTTAGGTTGGAACTTTTGCTTCGAAAAAAACAACCGCTGGGTCCACTGGAAAACAGACGGCCTTTTGCGTGACCATTCGGCCTACTACATTGCTATGGAAAATGTGGCGAACCGTAACCCACCCTCGATTCTTTCGGACGTTAGTTTATTCAAAGACAACCGGATTCCAATCCGCAAGAACGAATCAAAGCTTCTTGCCTTGGAACAACTATTCAGCCACAACCTGAGCCGTGTTTCTTAAACGAAAAACCGAAAGCGCAGGGCTTTCGGTTTTCGTCATTTAGAAAAACAATGGGATTAAAGCTTGTCCTGTTGCTTCTTCTGCCATTCGCTGCGGAAGATCCAGGTGAGGCGCACACCCAAGAACCAGGTGTCACCGATGTTGTCGGTATCGTAGTCACGATATCCCGAAGACACCTTCATGCCCTCAACTTCAAGTTCGTTGTAACGCACGCAGCGGTAACCACCGTAAGCACCGACAGCGATAGGGCCAAATTCCAAGCGAAGTTCCAGTTCGGAATTGAAGGTAGAGGCAAAGGTGCTGTAGTAACGATCACGAGCAGAAACAGATTTTCCGTTGGACGGATCATACAAATCGAAACTAGACGCCAGGTGGAAGTTGATGAGGTTGAAACCGAAACCAACGGCGGGAATTAGGTTGATGAAAGTGTTTTCACCGAAAAGCTTCCAACCGAACATCCAGTCGGCACCGTAGGCAAACCAGCGTACGTCGTACAGCGGGAACTTCATGGAATTGGAGCCATCTTCGGACACCGCCGTATAAGTAGAACTGGGGCGTTCAGAGGTCTGGGTCGGCATGAAGTTAATGTCGAACCAAGTAAGGAACTGTTTATACTGGGCACCGATGTTCACATGCATGCCGAAATAGTAGTCGTCAAAAGTCTCGTACTTCAGTTCACCAGCATACTTGGTGCTATCGCCCGACGGATCATTGTGATAACCATTCAGGAAGGCCGTCTTGTTCACGTAATTCTGATACTCCGAGAACATGCCGCGATAATCGGCACCGATAGAAATAAACCCACGAATATGGTCCTTTTCGTAAAAGCCTGCCTCGGTATCTGCAAAGGCGCTAGAAACAAAGATGGATGCGCACAGCAGGGCAAGCAAAGGAAAAGAGATTATTTTTGTCTTCATAAAAGACTCCCAAAAGGAATTTCTAGGTATATAAAATACATTATGTTTAAACCATGTGGGCAAGAAAATTTCATAAAATGTTAAAAATCAACACGTTACGAACATTTTTTAGGTCCATCCTAGGGGTGAGGACGGCCCTTATTGCCACCCTCTCCCTATTACTCCTGGCCTGTTCCGACGAAAAAAAGGAGAACCAGGCGAAGGACTGCACCCCCCTACCCGCCCTACAATACAGCAAAAACCTGAAAATCGGGGAATCCTGCGGGGAACGGGTGGCCGAAATCCGCTCCATCGTAGGCCGCGACACCCTGACAAGACGCTTTTCCCTAGAAAAGCCCCTCTCCAGGGTGGTGGCGCAATCGTCGGCACAAATCGGCTACCTGATGAAGCTTGGGCTTGGCAACCACATTGTGGGCGTAAGCGAAGCCCAGTACATTGCCGACAGCACCCTGTACGACCGTGTCCAGAAGGGTGAAGTGGTCGAAGTAGGGAGCGGCAACACGCTTTCCCTTGAAAAACTTGTGGCGTTAAAGCCCGACCTGGTTATGAACTTCGCCACCGGCGCCGACTACGACGATTACGAGCGTATCGAGGCGCTAGGGCTACCGCTAATGCTCACCTCGGAATGGCAAGAAGACCACCCTCTAGCCAAGGCGGAGTGGATTAAGTTGTACGGAATCTTGTTCGGCGTGGAGTCACTCGCCGATTCTATTTTCGAACAAAGTAAACTTGTGTATCTGATCAATCAAATCTTTACAGAGATCAACACTACTCGAATTCCAGATTGCCCCCGTGTCATTGCTGGCATGAGCTACGGCGGCGTATGGTACGCACCAGGTGGACAGAGCTACACGGCACAGCTGATACGCGACGCGGGAGGTTGTTACCTGTGGGCTAGCGATTCCAGCAGGGAACTGCGTTTCTCTCTAGAAGAGGTTATAGCCCTGGCCGACTCTGTGGACGTGTGGTTCAATCCGGGAATGTTCTCTTCCCCAGACGAAATCCTCGCCACGGAACCCCGCGTAGCAGCCATCAAAGCCTTCCGCGCAAAACGGGTCTACCAGAACGATGCCCGTAAAGGTCCAACAGGAGGAAACGATTTCTATGAAAGCGCCGTAGTTGCTCCGGAAAAAGTGCTGGGAGATTTCATTTGGGCGATAAGGGGCGAGAAAGACACCGAAAAGGTGGACAGCGTAGCAGAGAATTTCCGCTGGTACAGAAATATTTTTATTTTTTAACATTATGAAGCAACATACGGGAATTGGCGACTGGATTGCGACTGCCTACGAATCAGGCACACCGTTTTTACAGCAGGTCCCCAGGGACTGCGCCGACTTTTTGTTATTGAACGCCCAGATTCGCGAGTACGACGCTGGCGAAATTATCATTAACGGAAACTCCGAAGGACAGGCCTTCTGCGTTCTGCAGAGCGGCCGTGCCCAGATTTGTGGACAGATTTTGCCCGATGGACACTACAGCGTTCTCGCCTACGTCGAAAGTGGCGGATGCTTCGGCGAAATGTCCATTATCTGTAACGAACCTACCAGCAATACGGTCATTGCCGCCGAAGACGGCTGTACGGTGCTGATTATCCCCCGTGACGAGTTCGTGGCCTTCCTGGAAAAGAACCCGAGCATCATGGTGTACCTATACAAGGTGGTGGCAGGCCGACTCCGTGCCAAGAACAAGGCTATCGACGAATTCGAAAGGCTTTCGCTCCTTGCATCTGGCAAGGTGCTGCCGTTTATCGACTTTGCCCAGACCATGGAAAAGAGCCGCATTACTGGTACCGTGATTTTTGAAAGCAATTCAGGCAAGGGATTCTGCGCATTCCAAGACGGTCGTATCTGCTGCGCCAAGTGTGGCAAACTGGCAGGGCCGGATGCTCTGGAAAAGCTGCTATCTTGGGGTGACGACACGCTGTTCAAGCTGGATACCCATCTGATGCCGGACACCGTGAACATCAACCAGATGTCCGACACTACGAGCCTCATTCTGGATGCTCTGAGAAATATTGATGAAAAACAAAGTGCCCAGTAAAGAAGGGCGAACAAATGCTCCCGAGGGAGCAAAGGAAAAAAGATGAATTACGCAGACGCAGGAGTTTCCCTGGCCCGAGCTGATGAAGCGATGGTCGGTGTCAAGAAATCCGTACGTACTACATTCAACCAAGGCGTCCTGGGCGACGTGGGCAACTTCGGCGGCCTGTTTACGCTGAACCACCTGGG
>JAEEGL015812015.1_pt1 | contig 12822 bp, 9 predicted proteins | sample 9134231 | NCBI WGS metagenome assembly JAEEGL01 (sample SAMN16246548, study PRJNA631951) | gut metagenome | biome: gut microbiome; feature: rumen; material: fiber-attached | host: Bos | place: Iran: Karaj | collected 2018-10
GCAGAAGATCATCGATCAGTTTCAACTCAACGATACAGTGACCGAAGCGAAAGCTTTTGGTTCCGGCCATATCAATGATACGATCCGTGTACAGTTTGCGGGCGGAACTCCCGACGTTGTCCTGCAGCGCCTTAATACCGCGATCTTTCCGGATCCGGAGGGGTTGATGGAGAACGCTGTGCACGTCACAGAGTTTCTGCGTAAAAAACTGTTGGCGGAAGGCGGCGATGCGGAAAGAGGCACATTGACTTTCATACCGGTCAAGGATGGAGGCTGGACGTATACAGATGAGGAAGGCGGTGTGTGGCGCGCTTGCTACCTGATCCCGGATACCATGAGTTATGATCTGGCAGAAACCGCGGACATGTTCCGTTCCTCCGGCGCCGCGTTTGGTAAATTCATGGCGGATCTTTCCGATTTTCCGGCGGAGACTCTGCATGAAGTGATCCCGAATTTCCACAATACCGTAAAACGTTTCGAAACGTTCCGCAAGTCACTGGAAGCGGACGTCAAGGGCAGAGCCGCCTCCTGCCGGCCGGAGATCGATTTCGTTCTGGCACATGAAGGCCTGGCCCATGAGATCGTGGACCGCATCGCGGACGGCCGTCTGCCGCTGCGCGTGACCCATAATGATACCAAGATCAACAACATCCTGATGGATAAAACGACCGGTGAAAGCGTTTGCATCGTGGACCTGGATACGGTCATGCCGGGCAGTGCTCTGTACGATTATGGTGATAGTATCCGCTTTGGCGCGACCCATGCGCTGGAGGATGAGACCGATCTTTCCAAGGTGGATGTGGATCCGGAACTGTTCCGTGCCTATACAGAAGGTTATCTGTCCACGACGGCGGACCGACTCACTGAGGAAGAGAAACATTGCCTCCTGACCGGCGCTATGGTCATCACTTTCGAGACCGGTATGCGTTTCCTGACGGACTATCTGGATGGAGATGTTTACTTCAAGACCGCGCGTCCGGAGCATAATCTGGACCGTGCGCGCACCCAGTTCAAATTGGTCCATGATATGGAGGAGAAGAAAGAATTCCTGGAAGGGATCGTAGAAGAGCTTTGCTGAAACCAACATACGGATTGTATCTGTGGTCCGAAAACTCACAGAAAAAAGAACCTCATGAGGCCTGCCGGCTCTCATGGGGTTCTGTGTATACAGAAGAAGCCGGCCTTGCGGGAGAGCGCTGTACTTTGACCTTTACGGCGGAGGATGAAATGCAGGATATAAGCCTGTATCTGACGTTCCGCGATACACGATGGTGCCGGGAAGATTATCTGCTGGTACCTGCCGCGGTCTATGATGGAAATCGGTTCCGCATCCAAAAGGTGCCCTATGCGCCGATGTTCACACAAGAAGATCGCGCTTTGGATCCGCCGATCACTTCGACCGATATCCCACATTTTTCGCGGGATGCGGAGGAGAGTGTGATCTCGCTCAGGGCTGGTGACAGTGCCGTGCCCGGTGTGTTCTGGTACGACAGGAGCGTGGGCATAGGACAGGCGTTGCTTTATGAATGCAGGTCTGCCGAAGGCGCCCTTGGAGAAAACGGGATCGTACTCCGGGAGTCCGCGGAAGGCCTGGAAGTGACTGTGATGGACCCCATCGTCCGTGCGGATGGTATGTACCGGTTCGGGAAGATCAGCTCGACGGTGCCTTGCGAAGATACCCCAGGAAGGATGCAAAAGGGACAGACGACGTCCTTGACCGTAGAACAATACCGCTTCGATTGCCCGCGATTGGAGGATTTCTTCCATGTCGTCGTACAACTGATGCACCGTATCGATCCCTTGGCAGGTCCGCGGAGGATCGTAGAGCCCAAATTAGGCGGTATCCCGACACTGAAGGGCGGGTTCCGCCTGGTCGAGCAGAAGTATAACACATATAACTGGCTGAAGGATCCGGGATTCTACATGTGCGGAGAGGGGACGAACCTGTACAGCATCTGGCAGACGGGCTGGGTCGGCTGCATCAATCCTGCATATGCATTGTACCGGGGCGGCAATCCGGTCTCCCGCGACCGGGCGAAACAGACGATGGGCTTCATGTTCCGCGTGATGCAGGCACCCTCCGGATTCTTTTATGGGATCTCCGATGGGACACGGATCTTCGGTGATGATTTTGCCGATATCGACAACAAGGCTTTTACCATGGTGCGCAAGAACGCGGATGCCCTGTATTTCGCAGCACAGATCCTGCTGCTGATGAAACAGCGGCGGGATATCCCGGAGACGTCCTGGGTGCAAGGCCTGAGGAAAGCGGCGGATGCCTTTGTACGCCTGTTTAGGCGCTATGGGCAGGTAGGGCAGTTCATTGACGTGGAGACCGAGGAGATCCTTGTGGGCGGCTCTTGTGCCGGTGGACTGGTGCCGGCTGGGCTTCTGCTGGCTGCCGCGTATTTTGATGAACCGTCGTACCGTGAGACCGCCTGCGCGATCGCGGAAGTATTGGACCGCACCTATGTCCGCACGGGTCTGATAGGCGGCGGTCCCGGTGAGATCCTGTCCGCGCCGGATTCAGAAAGTGCCTATGCTGTGCTGGAAAGCTTTGTATCCTTGTATGAGATCACCGGTGAAAAGAGATGGCTGGAGGCCGCCGTGCGTGCTGCGGATGTATACGCGACCTGGGTCATGGCCTATGATTATCCATTCCCGGCGCAAAGCATGTTCGGTCAGGCAGGCATGCATTCGACAGGTGCCGTCTGGGCCAACGTGCAGAACAAACATGGCGCGCCGGGTCCCTGCACATTCTCAGGATCCGCCATGTTCAGGCTTGCCAAGTATGCGGATCGACCTTTGTATCGCAGGATCGGAGAGGAGACCGTCCGCAATATCACCCAATATCTCTCCCGTGCCAACCGGCCGCTGTGGAACTATGATCACACCGCCTCGGCGCCGCCCGGTTTCATGTGCGAACGCGTCAGTACCTCGGACTGGGAAGGCTATGATAAGATCGGCGGTGTATATGAGACGGGATGCTGGTGTGAGGCAACGGTCCTGCTGATGGCCACTGATCCTAAGATCGATCTATGACCTGTTATTTTGTGAGTTTTCTATAAACCGGATTGACTGCGAAACGTTTCGATGGTACAATTGTAATATCTTATGTGGATATGAAACATGCCGCCCGGCACGTTTCAAATGATAAGGAGGAAATACACTTATGGCAGAAAACAGATACGTCGGTGAGTATCCGGTCATCGGTATCCGTCCTACGATCGATGGACGCAGAGGCCCCTTGAAGGTCCGTGAATCTTTGGAAGATCAGACCATGGGCATGGCCAATGCCGTGAAGAAGCTGTACGAAGAGAATCTGTGCTATTCCAACGGTGAACCCGTCAAGGTCATCATCGCGGACACTACCATCGGCCGCGTTGCTGAAAGCGCCGCCTGCGCCGAGAAATTCAAGAAGGCCGGTGTAGATATCACTGTTACCGTTACACCGTGCTGGTGCTATGGTTCCGAGACCATGGACATGGACCGCAATACCATCAAGGCCGTATGGGGCTTCAATGGTACCGAGCGTCCCGGTGCCGTTTATCTGGCATCCGTCCTGGCGACCCATGCGCAGAAGGGCCTGCCGGCATTCGGCATCTATGGCCATGAAGTACTGGACGCCAATGATGATCCGATCACGGAAGACGTCAAAGAGAAGCTGCTGCGCTTCGGACGTGCCGCTGTCGCCGCTGCCACCATGCGTGGTAAGAGCTATCTGCAGATCGGTTCCGTCACCATGGGTATCGGCGGCTCCATCATGGACCAGAACTTCATCGAAGAGTATCTGGGCATGCGTGTCGAATCTGTCGATGAGGTCGAGATCATCCGCCGCATGACAGAAGGTATCTATGAGCAGGCTGAATATGACAAAGCCATGGCTTGGGTCAAAGAGAAGTGCATCATGGGCTTCGATAAGAACCCGGAAGAGCTGCGTGACCGTCCGATGGTCAAAGATAAGTGGGACTTCGTCGTCAAGATGATGTGCATCATCAAAGACCTCATGAACGGCAACAAGAACCTGCCGGAAGGCTGCGAAGAAGAGATGGTCGGCCACAATGCCATCGCTGCCGGTTTCCAGGGCCAGCGTCAGTGGACGGACTTCTATCCGAACTGTGACTTCCCGGAAGCGCTGCTCAATACTTCCTTCGACTGGAACGGCGCGCGTGAGCCGTACATCCTGGCCACAGAGAATGATATCCTGAATGGCCTTGGCATGCTGTTCATGAAGCTCCTGACCAACCGTGCGCAGATCTTTGCCGATGTCCGTACCTACTGGAGCGCCAACTCTGTCAAGCGCGTGACCGGTTATGACATCGAAGGCCATGCGAAGGATTCCAATGGTTTTATCCACCTGATCAACTCCGGCGCAGCCTGCCTGGATGCCAACGGCCGCGCGAAGAACGAGAAGGGCGAGCCCGAAATGAAGAAGTGGTGGGAAGTCACTCCGGAAGACCAGGATGCCATCATGGCAGCCACCGAGTGGTGCCCGGCCGACTTCGGCTATTTCCGTGGCGGTGGATATTCTTCCCGTTATGAGACTCGTGCAGAGATGCCGGCGACCATGATCCGTCTGAACCTGATCCATGGACAGGGCCCTGTCCTGCAGATCGCGGAAGGCTGGACGGTCGAGCTTCCGGAAGAAGTCTCCGACACCCTGTGGAAGCGTACCGACTACACCTGGCCGTGCACCTGGTTCGCACCGCGCTGCGACGGTAAGGAAGGTCCGTTCAAAGATGCGTACAGCGTCATGAACAACTGGGGTGCCAACCATGGCGCGATCTCCTATGGCCACATTGGTGCCGACCTGATCGCTTTGTGCTCGATCCTGCGTATCCCGGTCTGCATGCACAACGTACCGGAAGAGGACATTTTCCGTCCGGCGGCCTGGAATGCGTTCGGTATGGACAAAGAAGGTGCAGATTACAGAGCCTGCAAGAACTTCGGTCCTATGTACAAGAAGTAAGATCATTTTTGATCCGCATCGATCCCGCCGGCAGTGTCCGGCGGGGTCTTCGTATTATAGGAGGAACATATCCATGCGTGTTTTGACTTTTATCGGTGCGGGCCAGATGGCTTCAGCGCTGACATTTCCGGTGCGTGAGAACGGCCACGAAGTCCGTCTGGTCGGAACGCCCCTCGACAGGCAGATCATCGATGAACTGCGCAAGTCGGACTACCATCTGAATCTCAAACGCACCCTGCCCAAAGGGATCCGGTACTATCAGATCGAAGAGGTCGAAGAAGCCCTGGAGGGGGCCGATATCGTACTGAACGGTGTCTCCAGCTTCGGACTGGACTGGTTCATGGAGAAGATCCTGCCGATCCTGCCGGAAAACGCGCCGCTGATCTCGGTCACTAAGGGCATGATGGACACAGAGGAGGGGGATCTGATCCCGTATCCCATCCTCATGGAACAGCATCTGCCAGAAGGAAAGCATCTGGACATCAACGCGATCGGCGGACCTTGCACCAGCTATGAACTGGCGGATCATGATGATTCCCATGTGGCGTTCTGTGGCCGAAACATGGAAACCCTGCGTTTCTTGAAAGAGACTTTCGCGTGCCCGTATTATCATGTCAGCCTGTCTACGGACGTCGTGGGCGTGGAATGCGCCGTGGCCATGAAGAATGCCTATGCTCTGGGGGTGTCGTTGGCCGTCGGTCTTGCGGAGAAGCGGGACGGCCGCGTCGGTGCGATCCATTACAATTCGCAGGCGGCCTTATTCGGGCAGAGCCTCAGGGAGATGACCCGCCTCATCCAGCTCATCGGCGGCGGTCCTGAGAATCTGATCTTCGGTGGAGGGGACCTGTACGTTACGATCTACGGCGGCAGGACGCGGCGTATCGGCACATTGCTTGGCCGCGGTCTGACCTATGAAGAAGCCATGGAGGAACTCTCCGGCGTCACGCTCGAATCGGTGGTCATCGCGACACGGACTGCGCGGGCGGTACGCCGCCTGGCGGAAAAGGGCATCGTATCACTGGAAGAATTCCCACTGATGATGCATGTAGACGCACTTATCAATGAAGGCGCGCAGGTGGATATCCCATGGGAGAAGTTTACCATGACGATCGGAGATCCCACGGCATCGGTCTGAATGGATACGACATTCTATAAATGCAAGGAGACAGGAATGGAAAAGTATACGATCGGACTGGACTACGGCACACTGTCGGTCCGTGCGGAACTGGTCTCGATGACCGACGGCAGGGAAGTGGTATCCTGTATCTACCCCTATCCGCATGCGGTCATGGAGAGCGTGCTGCCCGATGGAGTCACACCGCTGCCGGATAAGTTCGCCCTGCAGCATCCGCAGGATTACATCGATGGACTACTCCATACAGTCCGAGGTGTCATGGAGGAGAGTGGTGTGCGGCCAGAACAGGTCGTGGGCATCGGCATGGATGTAACGTCCGCTTCGATCCTGCCCGTGTACAAGGATAAGACGCCTTTATGCCTGACGGAAAGGTTCGCCTCGGAACCCCATGCGTGGATCAAGTTGTGGAAGCATCACGCGGGAGAAGAAGAGGCGCTCGAGATCGATCAAAAGGGCCGTGCTTTAGGAGAACCCTGGGTGCAGATGTACGGGGGCAAAGTCTCGGCCGAGTGGGCGACGCCCAAGGTGCTGGAGACGCTGCACAAGGCGCCTGAAGTCTATGAGGCGGCCGATTATTTCCTGGAGGTCATGGACTGGCTGACCTGGATCCTTACGGATAACCTGTCGACTTCGACGAGTGCGGCCGGTTACAAAGCCTTGCATCATCACGAGTATGGATTCCCGTCAGAAGCGTTCTTCAAAGCTCTGGATCCGCGTATGGAGCACTTCATCCGGGATAAGTATGATCTGCCGGTGCTGCCTCCCGGCGGCCGTGCCGGACTTTTGACGGAGCAGATGGCGGATGTTCTGGGCCTCCGCGCGGGTACGCCCGTATCCGTACCGGCAATCGATGCGCACTGCAGCATGCCCGGCGGCGGCATCGATGATCCCAACGAGATGATGATCGTGATGGGCACTTCCTCCTGCCACCTTTTGCTTACCGAAGATACGATCTCGGTGCCAGGCATGCAGGGTGTGGTCAAGTGGGGGATCCTACCGGATTACTATGGCAGTGAGGCAGGTCAGTCCTGTGTGGGCGACCTGTTCGCCTGGTTTATGGAGCATATGGTCCCGGCGTCGTATGAGACAGAAGCGGCGGAACAAGGCATTTCTGTGCATGAACTGCTGTGCCGGAAACTGGAGGGATATCGTGCCGGAGCCTCCGGCCTGATCGCTCTGGACTGGATGGGCGGCGTACGTTCTCCGCTCATGGATTTCGACCTCAGCGGCCTGATCCTTGGGCTGAACCTCAAGACCCGTCCTGAGGATATCTATTTGTGCCTGATCGAGGCGACGGCTTTTGGTACGCGGGCCATCATCGACAGTTATGAAAACGCGGGTGTGCCGATCCGCCGCATCGTGCTGGGCGGGGGCATCCCACGCAAGAATCCCTTCCTGGTGCAGGTCTATGCGGACGTGCTGGGCAGGACGGTGGAGCTGGCGGCAAGCGATCAGGCGTGCGCGCTTGGAGCGGCCATCCTGGGGGCTGCCGCAGCAGGACAAGAGGGTTCAGGTTACGCGGATGTGCATCAGGCCATCCGGGCTTTGGCGGGACAAGCCCGTCAGACCATCCATCCGGATCCGGCACAGACGGAGCGGTACGACGTGCTGTACGACGCCTATGCGGAGCTGATGGATCATTTTGGCCGCGGCGGTTCGGATCTGATGAAACGGCTGCTGCGCTTGCGCAGAGCAGATGCTGAATAGGGTTTGACAAACAATACTTTATGCTACATAATATTGCATACAATGTATTAACGTCATAAAAGGAGGATTAACATGAACCTGTATGATTTTACAGTCAAAGCCATGGATGGCAGCGACGTCACTTTGGCGGACTATAAAGGCAAAGTCGTTTTGGTCGTCAACACAGCTACCCAGTGCGGTTTTACACCGCAGTATCAGCCACTGCAGGAACTGTATGATGCCTATCATGAAAAGGGCCTGGAGATCCTGGATTTCCCCTGCAACCAGTTTGGCGCGCAGGCACCGGGTACCGAGGAAGAGATCCACACCTTCTGCACCGGCCGTTTTGGCATCACCTTCCCGCAGTTCGCTAAGATCGAAGTCAATGGAGACGACACTATTCCTCTCTATCAGTGGCTGGAAGAAGTCGGCAAGTTCCAGGGCTTTGGTGACAGCGAGACCGGTAAATTCATGAGCGGCATGCTGGCGAAGATGGATCCGGATTTCGAGAACAACAACAAGATCAAATGGAATTTCACGAAATTCCTGATCGATCGTGAAGGCAATTTCGTTGCACGCTTTGAGCCGACAGCGGATATGGAAGCGGTCGAAGAAGCGATCAAAAACCTGATCTGAAGATCATGAAAAACCAAAAAGCTGTGCATCTACACAGCTTTTTACATTGAGATTCATGTTCAAAAGGCATTTCTTTTTAAATACAATTATCCAAAGCGAAACCAAAATTAAGTAAAACCTCTGTCTTAGACAAAAAAGAAAAAAACACCCTCTGGAAATGGTCAGCGGCCACTGCCGCGTTTTTCCAGAGGGTGTTTTTTTCTCAATTAATTAATGATGGAACAATCTAAGTCCTGTGAACGCCATGACCATATCGTGGTCGTTGCAGGACTGGATCACGTTGTCATCACGGACGGAGCCGCCAGGCTCTGCCACGTACTTGACACCGCTCTTGAAAGCACGTTCGATATTATCGCCGAAGGGGAAGAAAGCATCGGAACCAAGGGCCACGTCATGCAGCTTGTCCAGCCACGCACGTTTCTCTTCGCGGGTGAAGACAGCGGGCTTGACCTTGAAGGTCTTCTCCCAGACACCATCCGCCAGGACATCCATGTAATCGTCGCCGATGTACAGGTCGATCGCGTTATCGCGGTCCGCGCGGCCGATCTTATCGATGAACTGCAGCCCCATGACCTGCGGGCTCTGGCGCAGCCACCAGTTGTCTGCCTTTTGACCGGCCAGACGTGTGCAGTGGATACGGCTCTGCTGACCGGCGCCGATGCCAATGGCCTGTCCGCCGACAGCATAGCATACGGAGTTGGACTGGGTGTATTTCAGCGTGATCATGGCGATCGCCAGATCCATCTTGGCGCTGTCCGGAAGGTCCTTGTTCTCAGTTACGATATTGGCAAAGAATTCATCGTTGATGACCAGTTCGTTGCGGCCCTGTTCGAAGGTCACGCCGAAGACCTGTTTGCGCTCCAGGGGAGCGGGTTTGTAGGCAGGATCGATCTCGATGACACAATAGCCGCCTTGTTTTTTCTTTTTCAGGAGTTCCAACGCTTTTGGCTCATAGCCAGGTGCGATGATACCGTCAGAAACTTCGCGGCTGATGATGCGGGCTGTAGCGTAATCGCAAGGATCCGACAGAGAAATGAAATCGCCGAAGGAGGACATACGATCCGCACCGCGGGCACGGGCATAAGCGCAGGCCAGAGGCGTCATTGTGACTTTCAGATCGTCGACCCAGTAGATCTTGCGCAGCGTGTCATCCAGCGGCAGACCGACAGCGGCGCCGGCGGGGGAGACGTGCTTGAAAGACGTTGCGGCCGGAAGACCCGTGGCACGTTTCAGTTCAGAGACCAACTGCCAACCGTTGAAGGCATCCAGCAGGTTGATATAACCAGGACGTCCGTTCAGGATCTTGATCGGCAGTTCGCCTTCTTCCATGAAAACGCGGGACGGTTTCTGATTAGGGTTGCATCCATACTTGAGTTCGAATTCTTTCATACGTGAGCTCCTTGTTTATTTGTTTTTATTGACGATGCGGGATTCATACTTGCCGGTCGCGATATCGATGTAGCGTACGAACAAAGAGACCTTGTTGTCCTCGTTGAGGTTTTCCCACAGGAGGTTTGTGAAGGTATCGATGTCGCCTTCGATCGCGATGCGTTCCGGCTCGCCTTCAAAGCTGGGCAGAGGATCCCCGTCGCCCATATAGGTGTGCAGGAAGCGTCCTTCGCCGGCTTTGGCGTTGCTGAAAGCAAAAGTGAAGCGGTCACAGCCCTCCGGATCCCCATTGTCGGACTTCAGGATGGACAGCGCATAATTATACTGACCATTTTCGATGTGCATGATGCCGGAGATACGCGGTGTGTAGTTGGGTGCGTCAGGTTCGAAGCAGCGGGTGCGCAGAGCCTGCTCGAACGTCATCTGATGATCCATCATTTCGTAGATGGTATCGGTCTGGTCACCATTGGTGACGATGGTCTTGTTGCCAAGGACACGGACCGGCGCGTAGATGATCAGGCTGGGGTCGACCAGTTTGGATGGATCGAAAGCTTGGGTACGGATGCCCTCACCATCTTCCACGAAAACGCGGTTGCGGCTGTTGACACTGCGGCCCATGATGAAATAGGCGCAAACAGCCTGAGCTCCGTCCGGCGTACGACCGATGATGATTCCGCGGCCAGGGTAAGCATTGCTCTGAAGCAGGGACTGGATGGATAATGTTTGCATAGGATCGATCTCCTTATGAAATTGGTTTTACGGAAGGATCGTTCTTGGGAGAACCCGTGACGATATGTACGACCAGCCGTCCGATCCCCGGCAGCCTGCGCAGACGGCCCAGGATGCTGTTCAAGGAAGCGGTCCCTTCCGTATAGATCTTGATAAGAGCATCGCTGCCACCGGCAAAACAATGATACTCCAGGATGTCCGGTTCCTGCGCCGTGAATGCTTCCATGGCCGCGGCATCAAAACCGGGGTCCAAAAGCAGGATGACGTAGACTTCCAGATGTTTGCCGAACGACAAAGGGTTGAGGATCGTCGTGTAACGCAGGATCAGCTCTGACTGCTCGAGTTTCTTCAGCCGCTCGCTGACTGCGGACACTGACAGATTGACATGACTGCTGATCTCTGATAAAGAGATACGAGCATTCTTCTGCAGCAACTGCAGGATTTCAGAATCGATATGATCCATTGTTATGATACCTCTCGATGCGAAACGCATTCTTTTTGTGCCACCGTCAGATTCAAGCGAATTTTTTAAATTATATATTACATTTTCCACAAAAGCAACAAGAGAAGGTTTTGTAACGAAAAAATAATATTTCAAAGTGGATTGTCAATGCGGAAGATGGAGAATCGAGAATTGTCAAAAGACGTTTCATATAGTATAATGACTCTGAATGAGAAAAAAGGAGCCTACATGAAAACGATCAACCTTCCGGAAGCAGTTCATGAGATCATCCGTGCGCTGGGTCAGGCCGGATTCGAAGCCTACATCGTTGGTGGCTGCGTCAGGGATTCATTGATGGGACGCAAGCCGAAGGACTGGGATATCACTACCTCAGCCCGCCCTGAGGATGTCAAGGCTCTTTTTCCGTATACTTTCGACACGGGGATCAAACATGGAACGGTCACGGTACGTCGCGGCGGCGAGAGTTATGAGGTCACCACGTATCGGGTCGACGGAAACTATTCCGACCATCGGCGGCCGGACCAGGTGGCGTTTTCTTCCAATCTCAAAGAGGATCTGCTGCGGCGTGATTTTACCATCAATGCCATGGCTTACCATCCGGATACAGGTCTGGTCGATATGTACCAGGGGCTGAAAGATCTGGAGATAGGTGTCGTGCGCTGCGTCGGCAACCCTGCGGATCGTTTTCAGGAGGATGCGCTGCGCATGCTTCGCGCACTCAGGTTTTCCGCGCAGTTGGGTTTTTCCATCGATCCGGTGACCTATCGTGCCATCGGACTGCTCAAAGATCTCATCCGGCATGTCAGTTGGGAGCGCATTCGGGATGAGATGACAAAGATCCTCATCTCAGGGCATCCGGAAGTCATCCGCCAGATCCATGATACCGGTCTGATGCAGTATATCATCCCGGAATGGACGGCCATGGTCGAAACCAGTCAGAACCATCCGTATCATCTGTATACCGTAGCGGAGCATACGGTCCGTACGGTATGCTGCATCGAAGCAGATCCGGTCCTGCGTTGGACCATGCTTCTGCATGATATCGGCAAGCCTTCTGCGCACTCTGTGGATACGAGAGGTATAGATCATTTCGTCGGCCACGTGGAAGAGGGCGTCGTACTTGCCGGCCGTGTGCTGAACCGGCTCAAATTCGACAATAACAGTAAATTCCGGATCTTGTCGCTGATCCGGTATCATGAATCACATCCGGTCCTGAGCCATCGCTTTATCCGGCGGATCACAGCGGCGATCGGGCAGGATTTGTATCTGGATCTTCTGAAGGTGCAGGAAGCGGATGCTAAGGCCAAAAATCCGGAGTACGGCCAGGCTGAACTTAAGATCATACAGCAAAGCCGGCTCATGTTTGAAGAAATGATCCAAAATGGGGATCCGGTCAGTCTGAAACAATTGGTTGTCAGTGGCCAGGATCTGATCGATCTTGGGTTCGAACGAGGACCTGCGATCGGACGCGTCCTGCAGCTGCTGCTGGAACAGACCTTGGAGGACCCGACGCTGAACCGTCGGGAATTCCTGCTGGAGGTGGCGCGGAAGCTTCTGGAAAGCGGCCGTTTCCAATAGGACTGAAAAAGATTTGAAAAACGACCAGAATATGTTATAATCATATTTTAGCGATCATGATATAGAAAGGCCAAATCTATGGAGAATGAGCATTGGGCAGCGGATCTGCCCGGTAATGATAAAATCAACGATGAGGAGAACGCGCTGGATCTGTTTTCGGGTCTGGAAGAAGAGCCAACGCAGGCGGAGCCGCCTGTAGAAGCTGCAGCGGAACCCGCCGCGGACCTGCCGTCCGAA
>JAEEGL016220787.1_pt1 | contig 12822 bp, 6 predicted proteins | sample 9134231 | NCBI WGS metagenome assembly JAEEGL01 (sample SAMN16246548, study PRJNA631951) | gut metagenome | biome: gut microbiome; feature: rumen; material: fiber-attached | host: Bos | place: Iran: Karaj | collected 2018-10
GTTTCATTTCACTTTGTAATGCTCTCATTTTGCCATTAAAATCTATGTCTTCGTCATGATTAACGAATTCAATGTATTTGCTGGGAACAAGAGAATAGCCTTTAGACTTTACCTCGTCTATCTCTGCGTTGTACCAGAATTCAGGTATGCCTTTTGTGGACTTATCGAATCCCTCGCATTGCCATATATGGTATACCTCAGCAGCATCTGAGATATTACGTTGTGTGAGTTGAATGAATCTCTTTTCATAAGGCTCTCCCCACTGTCTCAAATCCATAAAGAGAATTTCATTCTCACGGTCTCGATAATGGATCTCTTCTCCATTTTTGACCACAATGTGTGCTTTTTTGTTATGATTAACAATCCAAAGTGTTACACTGATATCAGTGCTATAGAAGAGGTTTCTTGGAAGGATAATAATCGCCTCCACCAGTTTGTCTTCAATAAGTTTACGGCGAATCGCCAGCTCTGTACCGTCAGCGCTGAGTGCACCGTTAGCAAGAATGAATCCAGCGACACCGTTCCTGGAGAGCTTTGAGACCATGTTGAGGATCCAAGCATAGTTTGCATTAGAAGTTGGAGGTATTTCGTACCCAGCCCAACGAGGGTCGTCACGGAGTTGGCTTTCTTCACGCCAGTTCTTCTGGTTGAAGGGGGGATTGGCCATAATAAAATCGGCCTTGAGGCCTTTGTGTTGGTCATTGTGGAATGTATCTGCCTCCTGAGCTCCAAGGTTAGCTGATATACCTCGAATTGCTAGATTCATCTTAGCCAGTTTATAAGTAGTCTTGGTGTATTCCTGACCATAAACGGACACATTCTTCTTGTTCCCATTATGGCTTTGGACGAATTTCAGACTCTGAACAAACATACCGCCGGAGCCGCAGCAGGGGTCGTAAATCTTGCCTTCGAAAGGCTGAATCATTTCAGCAATGAGATTGACGATGCTTTTCGGGGTATAGAATTCGCCCTTTCCTTTGCCTTCAGCTATGGCGAATTTGGAGAGGAAGTATTCATATACGCGGCCGATGAGGTCGTTCTCTTCGTCCTTCAGAGTGTCAATCTTGTTGATTTCGTCCAGGAGCGAGGCCAGCTTGGTGATATCCAAGCCTAGGTTGGAGTAGTAGTTGTTGGGAAGGGCTCCTTTTAGTGATTTGTTCTGGCGCTCAACCTCTGAGAGGGCTTTGTCTATCTTGATGGCTAGGTCATTCTGCTTGGCATTCTCCATAATGTAGGACCAGCGGCTCTCGGGAGCCAGGTAGAAGACATTCTTGGCTTCGTAGAACTCGACCATGTCAACGAAATCTTTCATCCCGTCTTCAATTATTTCTTGTCTACGCTTCTCGAAATGATCCGAAGCGTATTTGAGGAAGATAAGGCTCAGAACTACATGCTTGTATTCTGATGGTTCAATTGAACCTCGCATTTTGTTGCAGGACTCCCATAGGGATTCCTCCATAGATTTGTTCTTGACTATTTTCTTGGCCATATTAATTCTTTCTACGTTAGAAGGTCAAATTTTACGGCAAATACGGGATAGGTGTCTTTATTTGGTTTATCATTCATATCAACCTTCGTAATGATTGCTTTCGCGCCTATCGGGTGGTAACTTTTGTATGGAAGAATGCACTTGTCAATGAAGTAGTTGCCCGCATTGTCCTGGCTAATGACACCAATGTAATTCTTATACGTTGAAAGCAATTCCTCAACATCTGCATCCTTTGGCATCGCCTTTAACTTGGTTACTTTTGCCAGGTTTGCTTTTACGTCCTGATGGGTGTCAATGTAGTTTCCCATGTAGGATATCAGATAAAGTATCTGAAGAGCATAGCCGAAGAAGAGATCCTTTGCAGGAACACTGATTGTGTACGGCTCATTGTCCTCCTTGGGTTTAGTGTGTGAATCGACGTTCAAGAAGTTCAGGATGCCCTTGAACAGATTCAGGCATGTAACAGGCAAAATTGAGTCGTAGTCCGAATAGTCTTTCTTGGTGCCCTGATTGCCAAAACGAAGATGGATGTAACTGGGATTTTGACCAAACAAATATTGCATGGAGTCCCAAAGATTGACATTGCCCAAATCATCAAAGAACTCATTGGGCAGCAGTCCCCATTTGTTGGCTCCCCTAAACATGTACTCTACGACCTTTCTGATAGGATTGCCAGCGTAAGTATAACCCAAATTTTCCTCGGGATAATACATTGCCGAGAGCACTTTGAGCATAATGAGTCTGGCTTCAGAAGAGAAGTAGGAGCCATCACCAAGATAGCGGAAGGCTGAGCGATGGCGATAGAGGATAATGTTGCTACTACGTTTGTCTCCAACCTTCCTGATATTATCGAATAATAGATTGTTCTTGCCAGCAGATTTGATCTGATCCTTGAAATAGAGTGTCGTACCCCATTCTAACTCCAACTCTTTTCTTTCACGATCGACGACGTGGTCTATTACATCATCGAACTTATCCATCGTACCTGCCGACAGAATGTACCAGGGTATATACCGATCGGCCTTGCCCTGTCTTTTATTGAGTTGAGACAGAACATCCCGCAGGAAGTTGCCGTAAATTGATGACTTCTCATCCCACTTGCAGTTGGCGTCAAGAATGATTGCTGTCAATTCGTCGAATTCTTTCTCAAGAATGATTTGTGCATCAGCCCAGTGCAAAGCGTGTAGTAGAACAATATTCCGATTGCCTGCTGCAATACGGTATCCTTCCACGATATTGGGGTCATCATCAACCCACAAGACTTTGTAAATAACATCTTCCATAGGCCTAATCTGAATCGTTTAAGGTTGTCTTTGTAAAGATGAGTCGATATGTCACCGTGAACTCTTCTCCGGGAGTGCTGATTATTTCAGCATCGCCATCGAATTCACGCATAAGGTTCCGAATCTGATATGCTCCGATACCGAGGTGGTTCTTCCCTCCTTCAGATACACCATAAATGAAGAAGTCTTCGGGAGCTCGGTCAGCCGGTAGAGGAGCGCCATCATTGGCGACAGAGATTATGAAATTAGAACCCTCAGCCTCAATGGAGAAGCGAATCGTGTGCTCGGTATCGTTTGAAAAACCATGCGATACGGCATTAGCAATGATATTGTCAAAGATGATTGTGAGCGCCTCCTTTGGAAAATCTATGGTGCCTGAAAGAGACTCTTCGCTAGCATCTTCCGAATCAGAAGATATGTTTTGCATACTGAAATCATACTTGACCAATGGAATCGGATGAGATGCGATGTAGTCGGAGACGAAATCATCCAATTTGATAGAGGTTGATTTCATTCCGTAGCCCACATCGAGGGTAGAAATTTGCCTGTCTAGAATCTGCATTGCCAGAGAAATGTTCTCGTAGATGTCGGCCACCTTTATCTTGACCACGCCACCGACCTCGGCATTGTCATCGAGGATACCATGGCATTCTTCGCGAGCATCGGCCAGGTTCATGAGCCAATTGTTGAGGTTGAAGATAGTCTGCCCTATGGCATGCTTCTTCATATGCATGTCCTTGCGGAACTCGGAGAAGAATTTGACTTTCTCCTGATCTGCCTGCGACATTCCAGCAACGCCGTCAGAGAAAACCAGCCTGTCTTGTTCTTCTCTGGACGGAACGATTATCTGCAATGAGAAAAGGTCTTCTTTAGACAGGCGTGTGATGGTATTACCGGCATCAAGCATATGTGCCTGATTCCTGACATATTCCGACATCAAAGAACGAAGGAGGAAATCCTTTGAAATGGGAGCGTCGGGTTTGAGATAGAACTGAACAACCTCATGACGCAATACTGTAGGCTCGGGGAGAGTTTCGGGGGTCTGACCAACTTTAAACTTGCCGCCCATATAACCCACGAGAATTGTACCGGGGAACAGCTTATCGCAGCCGTTCGGTGCAATCTTGTAGGTTTTGGTGATGTCTATCACGGATGTCAAATAATTGAAGGAAAGCTGCTGCATAGAAACTATCCGGGCTTTCTCTATTTCCTTACAGAGCCTCTCTGATGCAGGGATGTCAATTAAGTCGGAGAGTTTAACTAAACGCTCTCCTCCCTTGAGCTCAGGAAGAACCTGGTTGACGAAAAAGCGATCCGCGCTAAAATTGGTATCCTCGTTGATTGTAGATGAAGAGATAGACACCACATATGCGGACGTAGGATTGTTCAGCTCCTGCAGAATCTCGTCCACTTTTAGGACATAAGGGCTATCGTTAAAGTGCCGGGGCTGATAGAAAAACTTATCAAGTCCATTAAAGAACCTGATTGTGCCCATCGGATTCTTTTGTTTACGGATGATAACAAGGCTCTGCTCCACTACGGTGAAGGGACGAAGAATAGCGGGAAGAGCGACGACGGTGGATACGAGTCCGTCGATGTTGTTCAGCATATACTTTCTGAGTGGCTTCCAATTGTTGCCAGATAATCTTGGAGTTGGGACAAGTATGCACGCTGTGCCACCTTCAGATAACCTGTTTGCGAGGGTAAAAGCCAATGCCTCACAACGATTGAATTCTTTGCGGCCGTCGCTTATAGGAGGCGCGGAAAAGATGAAATCAACTTTTCCTTTGATGTCAAATGCTTTCTCTGGCTCTTTGATAAGGCGTATGTCGCCCTTCAAACCTAGAGCGTCAAACAGTATTTGGGAAAGAGCCCAATCACGGGGATTGATTTCTGTGCCATCGAAAAAACACTCCGGGGCAGATAGTGCCAGATCTCCTTTCCCTGCAAAGGGGAGAAAAACTTTGGCATCTGGATTTGTAGAGATAATGCCACCGACAATTTCCAGAAGTGACTGAGGAAGCTCAATTGACCCATTTTTACGGGAATTAATACTATGACGCCTCATCAATTCAAAGCAAAGCATGATCACCTCAGTATATTCAGCACATAAAGCATCGCCTTCTTCCTTAGTGAAAGAGTAGATGTCATTGTGAAGACTCTTTAATACCCTCGGGTTGGCGTTTCCACGATAAGCATATAGGGAAGCAATTATTTTAGATGGTTTTTCATGAAACCAATCCGCATAAGAGTGCTTCTTAATGATTGCGAGCGCACTTTCAGAAACCGAAGGAGTGAAGAAATTGTGTGCCATAGTCTGGATGTCTGTTTGTGTTTGACGCTGCAAAACTAAAACCGGCCTGTGCAATCTATCTGCACAGGCGTATATTTCTCATATGTTTGTTTGATCATATCTACGATATGCTCTCGATAAGATTCTGGGGAAAGCACCTCAACATCCTTGCCGAAAGACAAGATTAGTGCATCTAATTCTTTATTGGGAATGACGGATATTTCAATTATTCGGTTATTAATGTCTTTTATGTGTTGAGACTGATGGAGGGGTTTTGTCAAGGCATAATAGAAACGTTCTACTGAGAATTGTAGTCGGATGCAAATAATATGTGCATCGGATATAGTTACCCCTACAACATCATTAAAATATGTCTCAAATTTGATGCTTGAAGGTAAATACTCTTTATTAACCTGTTCTATATCTTCTATGCGGTCCAAGGCGAGATTTGATATTTTATTCTTGTTCTCGTTAAAGCCGAAAAGGAACCAACGATTGTTATATTCCTTAATGTAGTAAGGGTGAATTATCCAGTTGTGATCTACGTCAGAAAAGGTCTTGTATTGTATGTGAAGAACGCACCTATTGATAATTGAATTAAATAGATCCTGAAACCAGTCCAAACCGGTATATGCGTTGTTTTCCTCATAACCAACAACGCTCTTAGAAACTCCGCGAAGATCGAGCCTATCCTCTAATTTGACAACCAACTCTGAAATCCAGTCGAAATTTGGCATGCCCTTGAAACGCTGGAGCATCATTACGGTTTCTTTAAGCTGAGCTAAATCATCTTCTCCAAGGCCTCGCTTAAAAATAGAGAAATCTGGCTCAGAGTAGCGGTAATAGAAACCACTCCCATCATCAAAAGCCTCTACCTTGACTCCAGATTCAGAAGCGAGAGTTCTTATGTAGTTGATATCATTTCGGAGACTTCGTGTTTTTATACCTAAATGATTATCTCCATATAACTCCTTGAGAGCCTCATTGCATGGGTCAAGGAGATCTTTGAAATAGAATTTCCGATGAAAGTTGCTGAAACAATCATCTAAAACCTTATAACGGACTTGTGCGTGTTTATTACTTGCCACTTCAAATACTTTATATGTACAAATATAGCGATTTCTTTTTTCAGAGTGCAAAGCAACTGCACACCAAAAGCAAACAGTCCGAGAAATATTCACTAAAGGAATGTTTTTTCAATTAACCCCAAATAGTAATCTCAGACTCCCTAAAACTCTTGATTATACCAATAATATGTGCGATGCCCAGAGTCGTACAAGTCTTTAGGTTACAAAAAAAGGAGAGGAAGAAACCTTACCATCTTTGTAAAACAATGACACAACCAGAAAGATTCTCTATGTTTATCCTTCTATTGCAATCAGAACCAAACCGGAAGTCTAGCAGACAGCCGTGATTATGGCTTTGTCTATAAGGTAAAATAAACGACTGCAAAATTTTCTCTAAGAAGAGATATAAAGATCCATTATCGATAAAACTCTTTAGTAATTCTCTATCGACCATACTATTCAGCAGCCTCTGCCGCTTCTTCCAAGAAAGAGTTGTATAACTCTATTTCCTCTTTATCCCACTCGGCCACAACTGTCGTTAACTCTTTGTCAAAAAGAAAAACCATCTCGCCAATCATAACATTTCCGGCGTTATTCTTTGCACGATAACGATGGCGTGCTTTATAGCCTATGAACTCTTTGGGCTCTTCCATTTTCTTCCAAAAAGCTTCTGCTTGTTTTTTAGTTTTCTCAAGTAATGACTCATACTGTTTTTGAGCCTTTTCATATTTCTCCTTGGCCTCATTGTACTCGTTCTTTCCTAAAGAAGTCATATATGGACCGCTCCATAGGGACATTGAAGATTTGGCGGACTTGATTTCTGAGTCAAGTTCCTCCAATTCATAACCCTTCTTATAAAAATCAAGAACTGCTGTAACTGAAGCTGGATCGTGGTGTGGGGAGAATGCACTGTCAAGTTGGGTTTCAATCGCCTCATAAGAATCTGGGAAAAACAGCAATTTCTGAACAGATTCCTTAACCAGTGCTTCTGCTTTTTTCTGAGGAGATTGTGTGCAAGCTATTGCAAGCATAACACAAAGTGATAGATAGAATATCTTTCTCATAATTATTTGTGTGTTTATTTACAATGAAAAATAAAAATTCTTTAAGCGAGCGGCAATAAGTCTTCTACGCGCCTCTAAGAAAGAGGTATAGTCTTCAATAGTCATATCGGCAAGATTCTCAGGAAGACAACAGTCGATGGTAAGATTTGTTTTCAATGTTTCGAGATCTGTTATTCCACCATACCTAGTTTCTCCTCCATTACATTGAATATCTCTTACATAACCGAGATAATCCTTAGGTGACTTTTTACCAATTTGAATATTTATCTCGGTCTGAGTGTATACATAATTAGCTACCTGATTATATAGGGATTTCTGTATTCCCTTATCTTTCAAATATTGACGTGGAAAGATATGATGAACATCTCCTTTTTGCTCTATCATATCCTGCACTGTTATGCCAGTAGAAAGAAACCCTTTATTATGCTCTTTGCACTGAGACGCCAAGAACACATTAAATGCAGGAGAGCTTGCTACAGAGGTATTTAACTGCTGAACAACACCGAAGTCCCAGAATGCGTCAGAAAGCTCTGCTGCTTCGGTGTCTGCGAGATATTCTCCAAAATCTCGGTCTGGAGTTATCTGCTTAACATCAAAATCAAAGGCGCTTTCTGGAGATGCGCTATATCGCCCTGTAAGGATGGAAAGGACAAACCATCGGCGAACATATTTCTCAATGTCTTGAGGTTTATATTTAAGTTCTCTAAGTTTTAAGTAAAGAATATATGCAAAGTTGAGCGCGTTTTGAGAGCGAATCAATTTAGAAGAGCAAAAACCTGCGGAACGAATTATCATCACGAAACGTTTGAAATTTGTCTCGTTGACAAATTGCTTAACGCCTTCTGTAAGAGTCTCATAGGTATCTGCTTTAATAGATTCCATGCAAGTGCGGTCCTCAAAACTACGGCCTGAGAGCAAACTAACAAGATCACTCATTTTACCCCTGCTAAACTTATATGTAAAAGCCACCCTTAAAATATCGACATACGAAGGATCATAGATATCATCATTCTCATTCTTTAACCAAGAAATCATCTGGTTGAAAGGAGAGTCTGCGAACTCCTTGTCATTAGCCACAAGGGTAGGATAGAATTCAGGGCGCACGGCCAATTCGCTAAAATGGTCAATACATTTACGAAGCAGATTACCGCCATATGTTTCATTAGCGGCTATTGTGGACATAACAAAATCGGCCTGATTAAGAGGAACTCCTTCGCTATTTATACGTATAAAAATCTCTGTTACTTTTTCAATATCAAGGTTCCCAGATAATTTAATAACACCTATTTCCTTCTTTACAAGTTCTTTCAAAGAATCGAAAACTTCTTCGATCTCATCTTCATCAAACTGGGGATTTTGTTTACAATAATTCTTTCTAAGTGTGCTTAATTTTTCTTTTCCGCTAAGGAAAGAAGAAATATCTTTAATCCATATAGAATTCTTCTCAATTGCAGCATTCTGAGTCATGAAAGCCCTGGTAACAGGATTGAACGCCACCTTGATGCTAATATCTTCGTAATCCTTTGTCTTAACGGTTTCTCCAAGTATCGCAGCACGAAGTGCGGTTATTCTTTGCTGCCCATCAATTATAATTTTCTTTCCTGCAGAAACAGATCCGTCTTTAAGCTTGACATTAGGGCTTTGCCATGTAACAATATACCCGATAGGGAAACCATTGTAAAGACTATCCATAAGCTTTGTAACTTTCTCGGGAGGCCACACAAATGGACGTTGAATCTCTGGGATTGCGATATCTCCCATTCTCACGGAAGCCAATAATCCTTCTACAGAAAAATGGTCAACCGAATAATTCTGCTGAGATGGCTGAACTTCAAGAGAAATAGTAGGAATAGGAACAGCCTCCTCAGATTGTCCATCTACAGTAAGTCCGGTATTGTTCCCTAGCAACTTCACAATCTCTGCAATATACTTGGTAATATCACAGCAAGTTTGAATCGCTCCTGTAGAATTCTGAAGAGACGTGCTCATGCTACTGCGCTTAATTGTTTCCTTCAACCATTGAACCGGACGACGATGAGGAAGGTTGGCGCCATGAACATAATAATAATCTCCGGCAATTCGGCCAACATAATAGACTCCTCTTCCATTTGGACTAATAATCAGATCCCCATTCTTAAGACTCTTACATGCCGTATATAGTGCTCCGCAAGCTAGGCCTGCTGCCATTGGGGTCTTATCTGGGCGGAGAATAAGATATTCAGACGCAAGCTTTTTATTAAAATCACTCCATGGCAAAGAAAGATCTTCTGTCAAATCTCTATGAACATCGAAATCAATGCCGATATAGCTCCCTTGAAGGCAATCATCGGCATACATACCTCCCCGGCCTAGCATTATTCTGTTACATTTAGTCATATTAATATATTCTCTTTTAGAAAGTTATCTGATGGATAAAAATGAATGGGATTTCTGTAATTAAGAATTAAATGTGGTATGGGATTCGATATTCACAAATATAACTATTTCTTTTTGCTTTATAGTCTCAGCGTACAACAAATATCTTCTATCTTAAACAAATTATACTAACAAGTAACCTCGACAGAGAACATGTCCGGGGCGGACAAATCACAAGATTGTACTAAATGATTCCAGGATTGTACAAGGTTTTTGAATAATCCTTGATTCTGCTTAACTTGCATCTGCTTGAATAAAGGTGAGAGTTTATTGGGCAGTTTGATGTCTTCGAACAGTATCATATTGATTGCTGCTTTAATCGGTGCGGCTGTTGTTGGGCTTGTGATAATCCTTGTCTCTCTCAGAAAAAAAAGAGAAAGGGAGAGGCAAGCTCTATTATTGGAAATAGAAAAGGACATCGATGAGGCGTTTGCTGAAATCAGCTCTTATTTCAAATATAGTCATTACATAACTGACTCTGAGAGAAAGAGGTTGGTTGATAAATATTCCGGACTCTACTCAAAAGTGATTAGAATACTCGGAAGCAAGGAACTGGCTAAATCGGAAAAGAAAGACTGTATCGAGCGCTTTTCTAAAGCAATGTCCGATACTGAAGGTTTTAAGAAGGAGAATAACAAGCATTTTATAGAGGGGCAGCTTGAGGCCTGCAAAGAGTATTTTGATACGGTGTTGTCAAATCCGTTAGATGCTCAGCAAAGGGAGGCGGTGGTATCGCTTGAAGATAATGTTCTAGTCATAAGCAGTGCCGGAAGCGGGAAAACGATGACCACTGTTGCCAAGGTACGTTATCTTATAGATATCCAGAAAGTTGATCCGGAAAGAATACTTTTGATAACATTTACCAGAAAAGCTGCTGAGTCCTTGGCGGAAAGACTGGGAGAAAAGAATGTAAAATGTCGAACCTTTCACAAGTTGGCCCTGGAGATAATATCTTACGCTACCGGAGAAAAGCCAACGATTGTTCCTCCTGATTTTGCCAAGCAAGTCTATCATAAATTGTTTAATGAACGGGCTGAGTTTAGGGGGGCTATTGCGGATTATATCGTCAGATCCAGATATAATATGAAGGACCAATTTGAGTATTCTTCCAGGCAAGAATACATTGAGGCCCGTAAAAAGCAATCCGTCCAGTCTTTCTTCTGTGATATGGACGGTCATCCGGTGTTCTGCAAATCTGATGAAGAAAGCAAAATATGTGATTTCCTGGGCAGCAGGGGCATAAAATTCAGATATGAAGAGCCATATGAAAGGAGGGTGTCTGATGAAAAACACAGACAATATAGACCAGACTTCTCTATCTATTCAGAAGACTCTTACGGCAAACCAAAAAGGATATATCTTGAACATTTTGCCGTTAATGAATCTGGTCATTGTCCTAAATGGTTTGGTCCTGGAGAAGAAGAGAAATATCTGGACGGAATTCTTTGGAAAAGATCACTTCATAAGCAAAAAGGCACGGTTTTAATTGAAACAACCAGTGCCGGATTCCACCGGGGAGATGTGTTTGAACAACTAACCAAAGATTTGATTAGGAATGGAATAGCTATCAATCGGCCGGAGACTTCTGAAAAACTGAGTCGTGATCTTGTAAAGCAGGAAGAGACGATTCTCGATATGCTCACTTCGTTCAATTTCTTGCTGAAGTCCAGCAGCAAGAACATTGATGATATCTTTAACAGTGCCCGCGGAGAAGAAAGAATAACTCTAAAAGAATTGATAATTCCTTTTATTAGGACTTATTACCAGATGGAACTTGATGAGAATGAGATCGATTTTACAGATGCTATCATTGAAGCCACTTTACTTTGTAAAAACGATTGTCGTCCTGATTTCGATTATATTCTTGTAGATGAGTTCCAGGATATTTCAATTGACCGATACAAGTTCCTGCAATCGCTGAGAAAGGATAATCCAAAGACAAAACTATTCTGTGTTGGAGATGACTGGCAGTCAATTTACAGATTTGCCGGAAGCGATATGGCTTTATTCAAACATTTCGGTGACTATTTCGGATATACCAAGACATGTTTGATGGAAACCACATATCGATTTGGGGAACCTGCTGTCAGCAAATCTTCCGCCTTTATCCTGGCAAACCCAACCCAGGCTGTGAAAACCGTTCATCCTTTTGCCTCAAAACTGAATACCAAGCTGGACTTCATGGGATTCTCTTCAAAAGAGTCGGAATTTGAAATTGCTAAGGGCATTCTTGATTACATCCCGGAAGATAAATCTGTTTTGTTCCTTGGACGCTATTCATTTGATGTTAATGTTTTCAATGACACTAGCTGGACCGTAAGGACAACTAAAGATAAAACATATGTTCAGTGCGGTGCCAGGAAGATTCCTTTCCTGACCGTCCATCAGTCAAAGGGTTTGGAAAGCGATTACATTATCTTGCTCAACTGCAATGAAGGTACCCTTGGTTTTCCTGCCGATATCGCGGATGACCCAGTTCTCAGACATGTTTTAAGCGAACCCGATCGGTTTAGATTCAGTGAAGAAAGGCGTATTTTTTATGTCGCAATTACTAGAGCCAAGTATCATACCTACGTTCTTTATGATACAAGGAAGCCTTCTTCTTTTGTCAACGAGTTCGTGAAACTGAACTATTCTAAAGACTATCGAGAACACATTCCTGAAGACGAATTGTGTCCTCTGTGTAAATGCGGCCGCGTCAAGGTTGCAAAACGAGGGAAAGCCTCTAACGGAAATCCATATTCTGTTCTCGTTTGCTCAAATAACAAGTTTGGTTGCGATTATCAAGAAACAGTTTTTGTCAATTTGAATTCAAGAAAGCGCCATCGTTAATTGTTTGTCCGGGGGCGGACAAATCCCGAGATTGTACTAAACGATTCCAGGATTGTCAGTGCGAATTACAGGATTCGCCAAAAAAAATCCAGAAACCGCCCATATTTTTGGCGATTCCTGGAATTGTATCAAAATCAAAGTAAACTCTTTAACGCTTATTAACAAGCCAGGTTCCTTTTGCTTCATCGTAGACCAGTTTCTCAGTATCGGTCTCCGCAAATACGCTTACAGGTTTATCCATGCTTGTCATGTTGGCAGGGTGTTTTTTGCACCAAACCTTTAACTCGGCACAGCAATCAAAATCATCGTATTGCTCTGCTTCGTTGAAGAGATTTGCAACTTCAGAGAGAGTCTTGGCTTTTGAGAGACTAGTTCTCCA
>JAEEGL016358529.1_pt1 | contig 12822 bp, 7 predicted proteins | sample 9134231 | NCBI WGS metagenome assembly JAEEGL01 (sample SAMN16246548, study PRJNA631951) | gut metagenome | biome: gut microbiome; feature: rumen; material: fiber-attached | host: Bos | place: Iran: Karaj | collected 2018-10
AGAATGGCAAGTTTGCGTCGTGGGTCATGCGCATCGCTCATAACTTGATCATCGATAGTACGCGTCAGCGCAAGCCCCTCGTCGAGCCTACCGACCAGCAGGAGAAAGAACGCCTCTTCGACAAATCCGGTCTGATGGTGGGGAACGTGGAAATGGACTACCACAACGAGCAGACCTTCCATACGCTCGCCGAGATGATCAGCCGCCTGCCGAAGCCTCAGCAGGAGATGGTGAAGATGCGCATGTACGACCAGATGTCCTTCAAGGAGATTGCGGAGAAACTCGACTGCAGCATCAACACAGCCCTCGGACGTATGCGCTACGCCATCCTCAACCTGCGCAAGATGGCCGCTACCAAGGATCTCACCCTTTTGGAGGTGGATTGAAGGCGTACACCTATATATATTATTATAGTTGGAAGTTGGAAGTTTAAAGTTTAAAGTTTAAAGTTTAAGGATTAAATACTAAATATAAAATATCAGATATTAGTGATGAGAACGTGCTAAATGGTTGGCACGTTCTCTTTTTGTTGTTTTGCTAATAAAATGCACACTTTTGCGAGCTTTTACATACCAAAATGCTTGCAAAAGCACAGCTTTTAGACAAAAAATGGCACATGAACATTAAAAAAATTCAATAAAATTATGGTTCTTTCACAAAAATATTATACTTTTGCCCCGTTTTTGACGTAGAATCGACACTCAATTAATAATAATTCATCTATGAAAAAAAGAGTAACAATGCTTTTGGCCAGCCTCTGCCTCTTCGTAGGGGGAGCGATGGCACAAGAGACCATCAAGGGAGCTGTCATCTCAGCCGACGACGGCGAGCCGCTCCCTGGTGCGTCTGTTAAGATTCTCGGTGAAAAGACCGGCACCATCACGAACATCGATGGTGAATTCACCATTCAAGTGCCCGATGCGAACACCCGCCTGGAGTTCTCGCACATCGGCATGAAGAGTCGCATTATACGCGCCCGCAACGGCATGCGCATCGCCCTTGATGCGGACAACCAACTGCTGGACGAGGTGATGGTCGTGGCTTATGGTACGGCTAAGAAATCTTCATTCACAGGTTCTGCCGCTATGGTGAAGTCCGAGGACATCGCCAAGATGCAGGTGAACAACCCCGTTGAAGCCCTGCGCGGTAAAGTAGCCGGTGTGCAGATGACGAATACCAGCGGCGCTCCGGGTCAGACCCAGCCGACGATCCGCATCCGCGGTATCAACTCCATCAACGCCGGCACTACGCCTCTTTACGTCATTGACGGTGTGCCCACAGGTTCCAACTTCGACCTGAACAACATCAACCCTCAGGACATCGAGAGCATGAGCGTGTTGAAGGATGCTGCAGCCAGCGCCCTTTACGGTGCACGCGGTGCCAACGGTGTCATCCTCATCACCACCAAGAAGGGCCGTCAGGGCAGCACCAGCATCACAGTGGATGCTAAGTGGGGTTCCAACTCACGTGGTGTTCCCAACTACGACCTCATCACCGACCCCGGTCAGTACTACGAGATGTGGTATGGTGCCCTGAACGCTTATGCCAAGGAAGGCCTCAAGTATAGCGACAATCAGGCTTACCTCTGGGCCAACCAGCACCTGACCACCGACGATGCTCCGGGTCTGGGCTACAATGTCTATACCGTACCCGACGTGCAGAACCTCATCGGCCGCAACGGACGCCTCAACCCCAACGCTACACTCGGCCGCCTGCACACCTACAACGGCCAGCAGTATATGCTCTATCCCGATGACTGGGCAGACGAGACCTATCGCAACGGTCTGCGTCAGGAGTACAGCATCTCTGCCAACGGCAGCAACGACAAAGCCAGCTTCTACGGCTCTGCCAACTACCTGAAGAACGAAGGTATCGTGCGCGAATCCTCCTTCGAGCGCTTCACAGGTCGCTTGAAGGCCGACTACCAGCTCCGCCCCTGGTTGAAGCTGGCCGGTAACTTCGGCTACACCCACTACAAGGCTAATCAGAGCACGCCCGACGAGGAAGGTGAAGCTAATTCCAGCGGCAACCTGTTCTCTGTCAACACGATCGCTCCTATCTATCCGTTGTACGTACGCGACGCTGCCGGCAACATCATCAATGACCCCCTTACGGGAATCGCCATGTATGACTATGGTACCAGCGCCACGACCAACAACACCATCGTAGGTCTGAACCGTCCTGCTACGGCTATGGGTTCCGGTAACCCCGTGTCTGCCAGCCAGCTCGACAAGAGCTACTACATTGGCAACGCCTTCAACGCTAACGGAACCGCTGAAATCCGTTTCCTCAAGGACTTCAAGTTCACATCCTCCAACTCTGTCTTCATCGACGAGAGCCGTTCCACCTCCACCTCTAACCCCTACTACGGACAGTATGTGGCCAACAACGGTACCGTCTTCAAGGCACAGGGCCGCTCCATCAGCACCAACTTCCTGCAGCAGTTAGACTGGAGCCACAGTTTCGGCAAACACAATGTAGATCTGATGGTCGCTCACGAATCTTACCGCTACGTCTATGACCAGATTTCCGGTAACAAGAGCAACCAATTCAACCCCGACAACCACGAGCTTTCCGGTGCCGTCATCGTAGGTTCCACAAATTCTTACGAGAGCGAGTACAACACCGAAGGTTTCCTCGGTCGTGCGCAGTACAACTTCGACGAGAAATACTTCCTCAGCGGCAGCTTCCGTCGCGATGCCTCCTCACGCTTCCACCCCGACCACCGCTGGGGTAACTTCTGGAGCGCCGGTGCAGCATGGCTGCTGAACAAGGAGAGCTTCTTGAAGAAGTACAAGTGGATCGATGAACTGAAGTTCAAGGCCAGCTATGGTGAGCAGGGTAACGATAACCTGCCCTACAGCTACCTCTACACCACCACTTACGCTATCGAGAACTCCAACGACAACGTATCCCTCGTGCCCAACCTGAAGGGTAATGAGAACATCACTTGGGAAACCGTGGGCACGTTCAACACGGGCTTCGACTTCAGCTTCTGGAAGGGTCGTCTCTCCGGCGGCATCGAGTACTACTACAAGAAGACACGCGATATGCTCTATGCCTTCTCGCTGCCGACTTCTTTCGGTTTCACCTACTATTATGACAATATCGGTGATATGCGTAACTCCGGTATCGAGCTGGAGCTCCGCGGCGATCTCGTACGCACGCAGGACATCACCCTCAGCCTCTATGCCAATGCTGCCCGCAACTATAACAAGATCACCTTCATGCCCGAGGAGAACAAGACCACGGAGTGCGATGGTGTTCAGGGTTACGTCAGCGGCAGCTACTTCATCGGTGAGGGCGAGAGCATGTACAATTTCCGCCTCCGCAAGTATGCCGGCGTAGATCCCGAAACGGGTGTTGCCCAGTACTGGCGCGACGTGAAGGATGCCAGCGGCAACGTCATCGGCGAGGAGAAGGTCACCAATCCTGCTGATGCTACCTACCACCTCTGCGGCACCGCTCTGCCCAAGTGGACTGGCGGCTTCGGCATCAACTTTGAAGCTAAGGGCCTCGACTTCAGCATGGACTTCAGCTACCAGCTCGGCGGCCAGATGTACGACAACGGCTATGCCAGCGTGATGAGTGCTGACAAGGGTCAGGCTATCCACAAGGACATGTTGAATGCCTGGACGCCCGAGAACAAGTACTCCGACATCCCCCGCTACTACTACAACGAGAAGTATGCTCCCAATGCAGCTTCCGACCGTTTCCTCATCAGCTCCAACTTCCTCAGCCTGAACAACATCACGCTGGGCTACACCCTCCCCGTGACGCTGACCAGCAAGATCGGCCTCTCCAAGGTGCGCTTCTACTGCACCGCAGACAACGTGTGGGTTTGGAGCAAGCGCAAGGGTCTTGACCCCCGCATGAGCCTGACTGCCGGTTCTGCCGCTTATTACACAGCTGTTCGCACCATCTCTGGCGGTGTCAGCGTAACTTTCTAATAGGACCTCTCATTCCATTAAAGATATGAAGACAATGAAAAAATATATTTATTCACTTCTCACGGTGGGGGTTGGATCGATGGCGCTTGTCAACACGAGCTGCATCGAGGAAGTCGTGCCCACCACCGTTGCTACGACAGAGCAGGTTGGCGCCAGCGCTAAATCCACTGAAGGACTGCTCTTTGCCATGCCGCAATACCTGAATGCCGGCAACGACGACAATCATTTTGAATTCGGCTATGGCTGTATGATTCACGCCCGCGACGTGATGACCGGTGATATGCCTATCACCTTCCATGACTACGACTGGTTCTCCACTTGGGCTGAGAATACCGCCCAGTCCAAGAACATGAGCCGTCCCAGCTATATCTACAACTACTATTACAAACTCGTGCAGACGGCCAACAACCTCGTTAGCGTTGTGGATCCCACAAGTGCAGCTGAGGAGACGCTCGGCAACTTGGGTGCAGCCCTCGCCTACCGCGCCATGGCCTATCTGGATATCGCACGTATGTATGAGTTCTTGCCCAACGACAAGATCAATGGCGTGAACGCCGACGGCCACGATGTCACGGGCCTCACAGCCCCCATCGTCCGCGAGACCACCACTGAGACCCAGTCCCGCAACAACCCGCGTGCCACACACCAGCAGATGTACGACTTCATCCTCGCCGACCTGAACAATGCCGAGCAGTACATCGTAGGCTTCAAGCAGGATAGCAAGACTTTCCCGCATCTGGATGCCGTCTATGGTCTGAAGGCCCGTCTCTACATGTGGAACGAGGACTACGCCAATGCTGAGAAGTATGCTCGCCTGGCCATCGACGAGGCCAAGAAGCTGAAGACTGTGCCGATGACCGAGAAGGAATGTCTCGACACCAAGACCGGCTTCAACGATATCAGCAAGTGGATGTGGGGCGCACAGCAGACCTCCGAGGACTACACGGTCCAAACCGGTATCATCAACTGGACCAGCTGGATGAGCAACGAGACCACCTTCGGTTACGCTTCCGCAGGACCATACGTGATGATCGACAAGAGCCTCTACGACAAGATCTCCAACACCGACTTCCGCAAGCGTATGTTCAAGGCTCCCAAGGGCACACCCCTCTACGGCAAGAGCGAATATCTTGACGCAGAAGCTGCTGAGGAATACCCCGACTATGCATCCCTCAAGTTCCGCCCCAACGAAGGCGAGATGAAGGACTATAAGACTGGTGCTGCCAGCGCCTTCCCCCTCATGCGCGTGGAAGAGATGTTCCTCATCGAGGCTGAGGCTGCTGCCCAGCAGGATCCCGCCCGTGGCATCACCCTCATCAACTCCTTCATGAAGACCTACCGCGATGCCAGCTACAACTGCAAAGCGGCTGCCAAGGACGACGTCATTCAGGAGATTGTGCTCCAGAAGCGCGTTGAGCTGTTTGGCGAGGGCCACACCTTCTTCGACATCAAGCGCCTGAACATGCCTGTCACACGTTCCTATAAGGGCACGAACTACGATGACACGAAGGCACTGTTCAACACCACGACCCGTCCGGCATGGATGAACCTCGTCATCTCACAGAGCGAGGAAGACAACAACAACGGTGTGGTTGGATTCAACAACCCCGACCCCAGCGGTTGCTATGATGCCGTTCCTCAGGAATAATAAATGTGTAAAACCGTAAAACAGAAAGAACGATGAAAAAGTTATATATTTATCCGCTTTCGTTGGCGTTTGCATGCCTTGCTTTTGCTGCCTGCACGAGCGACGATGACGAGATGGCTCCCGGCGCATGGAATGCCGCCGCAGACTATGCCAACATAGCTTTCGATACGCTGCAATTCAGTGAAGAATTGGATCCTGCTGACGCCACCGATGGATTCATCAAGGTTACACGCCAGAACACAAAGGGCGCTGTCACCGTACCCGTCAATATCGTCACCAACACCGACGATGTCTTTACCGTGGATCCCCTCACCTTTGCCGACGGCGAGGCTGACGCCAATCTGACCTTCCACTTCCCCACCGCTGAAGTAGGCAAGCCCTACACACTGGCCGTGGAAATCACCGACCCCAACTTCGTGTCGGAGTACTCCGCTGTCTCCACCTATTCCTACACCGTCACACGTGTGAAGTGGAACGATGTCAGCTACATCATGTATAACGGAGAAAAGATTGTCGGTTACGCTGAATTTACCGATGATATCAATACAAGTGGTTACTCAATACAAAACCTCACCTTCCCCACCCGTTTACAAGAGCGAGCAGATAAACCGGGATATTTCCGCATGATTAACACTTATGATAACAATTTCGATTATACCTACTACGGACACTGCACATTTGACACCAGCAAAGACTACTACATTTACATCGATGCTACAGATCCCGAAAAGGTCTATATTCCAGAGAATTGCAATATAGGATTGAACTGGGGATATGGTACTGCGCACGTATGGAGTCTAGTCGGATACGGTATCGCTAATGACCGACAAGATTTAATTGAGGGCAATTATGGTACGTATAAAAATGGTGTCATCACCTTCCCAAAGGGTGCTCTTCTCTTTGGAGAAGAAGGTTACAACGATGGCGCTTTCTATCCTGCCAATGGTTCCGGTCTTTTCAAGCTGGTGGTAGATCCCGACAAGAATCTCTACAACGCTAATCCCTATACCGACTTCAGCTTCGAGAACGTATTTCTCGGTTCTTTGAACTCCAGTTTGCTGAAGGCTAAGCGCGATGCGATGTTCCAGGTGGGTACTTGCACCAACGAGACCGACGACTGCGGCACTCGCTTCGAGGAGGAGTATGGAAAGCTCTATCGCCTGCAATCTCCCTACGTGGATGGCTACGACCTCCTGTTCGCCATCGATGAGAAGGGCGTGGTCAGCGTGCCCACGGGTCTGGAGAAACAGCTTACTGGGCTGGTTTCTATCAACAAGAAAGTATATGCCGCCATCAACGGAGGTGCTTCTTCCTACAACGAGGCTGAAAGCCTGCTCAAGCTCACCATCGAATTCTTCGATGAAGCTGGCCTGAGCCTCGGCGAGTTTGAAGAAGAGCTTTCATACAAGCCTACATGGAATGTCGTTGGAACCGGCACATACACCTATACAGCATGGTATGACGAGCCTTATGAAGAAGAAGATTTGACGTTCTCCAAGCGTCCTGACAAGGAAGGTATTTACCGCATTGATGCATGGTTCGCCGGAGAGCCCTTGGAATTCACCTGGGATGCAACCACAAATGAAGTGACAGTACCCTTCCAGAGCACAGGTTACGAGGAAGAGGAAGAAGAAATCTTCGTAGCGGACATTGCCACTTGGTTTAATGACCCCGGATATCCTGCCAGCTATTTCGATCCCGAAACGAACACGTTCAACATCTATATGGTTTATGGAACGGAAACAGATGCATGGGCTGGAAACTGGGAAACCTTCGAGGTTGAATTCACGAACGGTGGCAGCGTCAAGGCCAAGGTCAGGACGAAGAGTATTCCAGCTCTCAAAGGCACCAAGATGCAAAACAAAACGGCCAGAAATCCGCTGGCCCGCATCGTGCCTCAGAAGAAGGACATCAAGAAGCTCCGCAGCGACATGACCAGCTTTAAGATCTTCAAATAAACAAGATTATTTTCCACCCTGATACGAAGGGACTGAGCAGAACAAGTGCTCAGTCCCTTTTTCGTATAATAAGTGTCATTCGTTGTTCATAAAAAGATGAAAAATGTCCTTTAAGGGTGTTAAATTGTGTTTTTATTCGTTTTTTCTTGCATCGTTCAACTTTTTTACCGACCTTTGCACATAATTTGTATCAAACTTGCGTACATCTACGCGTTAAATTCTATACTTATGAAGAAACTGATTCTTTCCGCCCTCGTTCTCATGTGCACCGGCTCCCTCATGGCTGCTGACCGCACGACCAACGAGATGAAGGCCATCGCCGCCCAGCAACTATTAGGCGCAGGCGTGAAGGCCGCAGGCCAGGGACAAGCCCTCAAGCTGTCTTGTGTGCAGGAGGATCCCACTTTCGCCATCTATGCTCCCGAGAACGGTGCAGGTTTCGTCATCGTGAGTCGCGATGATGCTGAGCGCCCCGTATTAGGCTACTCTCTCACCTCTTTCGATGCCAACGACATCCCCTGCAACCTGAAATGGTGGCTTCGTCAGACATCCAGAAGTCTGGAGGCACGCCGCACCAAGGGTCGCAAGGCTCCCGTTGGGACAACTGACTTCGAACCCATTGCTCCCTTTATGACCTCCAAATGGGGACAGGGTGATAACTTCAACACCAAGACGCCGAAATTCGGCAATGACCATGCTCTTACTGGTTGCGTCGCCACTGCGATGGCACAGATTCTGAACTACAACAAGTGGCCGGAAAATGCCACTTTCACAGGGTGGTACTATACAGAACCGCCTGCATCAGACGGGAGCAACTATATACTCTGCGAAGTCAACAGCAATTACTCGTGGCCGATGCCAGACTTCCTCGGCTCCTATTATCCCGATGGCTATGTGCCTGGTTCCGCAGCATCATATCTTAAGCCTCTTCCTTCAAATATTAATAAGGTATCTACGCTCATGCGCGACTGCGGAGCTTCTGTCGGTATGCAGTATAGTGCCAATGGCAGTGGTGCCCAAATTGGAGATGCCAGTTTTGCTTTTGTCAATTACTTCCAATACCCCGAACAGAATGTCAAGTACAAGATGAGAGCAAACCTCTTCGACCCCAGCAGTCCGTCTTTCTACACTGACCACGAATGGTTGCAGATGATTGCTAACGAACTGCGCTTAGGCGGACCGATTCTCTATGGTGGGCAGGACGATGCGGGTGAAGGCGGCCATGCGTTTGTGTTTCACGGCATGGATAAGGAAGGACGCGTCTATGTCAACTGGGGATGGACAGGCAAAGCCGACGGCTACTATTCCATTGACCATCTGGATACCGACATCGGTAACTTCAACTCCTATTGCGACATGGTGCTGGGTATTCGCCGGGAAATTCAGCCTACTGATGACTATGAGTCTCTGTTTGTATCCATGGCCCCCTATTCCTTCAGTTGGGATCCCACACAGTATTATTCCCTCCAGTTGAAATGCGAGAATGGCTTATACAACTATTCCTACAACGATTTCTTTGGCCAGATTTATGTAGTCTTTGAGGATCAGACATCTGGTGAGACCATCTATGAATTGTATGCGGATATTACCACGCCTGACCCCGAAAGCAGCGAAGCACCTGAACCCTTGCACATCGGCTATGGTTGGTCTGATTTCAGCGGTTGGTGCGAAACCGAGTTAGAGCCAAGTCACATTTACCGTGCCTACTTAGCCTCTAAAGACCAATTCCAGAGCGGCTATAGCCCCGTCCGCGTTCCAGGCGGCGCCATAGCACAAACCATTGTCGTGGATGCTGAAGGAGTGCCCTCTTTCGGAGGTCTTGAAATCATGGAGATTCCGGAGATTATCCCCACGGACGTAAAGACCGTACGCAGCGCCGAAAGCCAAGCCGATGCCTCCGTCACCTCTGTCTATGACATCCAAGGCCGTCTCGTGCACCGCGGTCCTACCTCCTCCTTCAATCTCTGGAATGTTCCCGCACGCGGCGTTCTCGTGGTGAAGCAAGGCGACAAGGTCCGCAAGGTGATCCGTTAAGGCATAAACGCTTTTACCACCAATGGTAAAAGGTTTTACCACCGGTGGTAAATCCAAACACGTATATACGTTCAGGCAAAAACGTATATACGTGTTTTTTTTGACCTCTTGCACAATAAAGGGCTCGGTGTGCACGTTGTACCTATATACAAGATATTCACCTACAACCACATCTGCCTATGGAGCAAGATCTACTCATGAACGTGGAGTTGGATCCCATCATCTTCACACACGACTTATCGGATTACGACGCCTTAGGGCTTGAACCAGCAGAATCTTCTGTGCAGTATGTACGTAATTTCGCCCGTCAATTCCGTCCGTTATGAATCTGATAGCCCCCTCTCTCTTAGCCGCCAACTTTGCTAATTTGCAAGGTGAGATGGAGTGGTTCAACCGCTCCGATGCCGATTGGCTGCACCTCGATGTGATGGACGGTGTCTTCGTGCCCAACATCTCCTTCGGTTTCCCCGTCCTGGAACACGTGGCACGCCTAACTGACAAGCCCTTGGATGTACACCTGATGATTGTGCAACCCGAGAAATTCATCTCGCAGGTACGCAACCTCGGCGCTGCCGTCATGAACGTACATCAAGAGGCCTGCGTACACCTCCACCGTACGATTCAACAGATTCACGAAGCCGGTATGAAAGCAGCCGTGACGCTGAATCCCTCCACCTCCATCATGACGTTGGAAGATGTCATTTGCGACGTGGATGTGGTGATGCTCATGACCGTGAACCCGGGCTTCGGTGCTCAGAAGTTCATTGAGCACAGTCTGGACAAAGTGCGCCGCCTGCGTCAGATGATTCAGGCAGCAGGCTCAAAGGCACTCATTGAAGTGGATGGCGGTGTCAACCGCAAGACTGCGCCGCTACTCGCACAAGCCGGCGTGGATGTTTATGTCACGGGGAGTGCCGTCTATGGCGCCGAGAATCCCATCGAAGAAGTGAAGCTACTGAAGCAGCTCACGGCTTAACCCCACACGCAACGCGCCCTGCACGGCAACATCATAGACTTTCCAGCCGTGCAGCCAGGCTTCGTGTGCCAAGGCTTTCCGCTGCCAACGCGACAGGCTGGCGTCCAAGACCAACAGCCGAGGCGCATATAACGCGGACAGACATCCCAACCGTCCGCCCCTGAAACCTCGTGTGAGCCAAAGCACATCTATCGCTTCTGCCGGGCGACCCGCATCAGCAGTCCCCTCCCCTACCTGGTGGTTGACCATCACCACCCGCAGGTTCCCCATCGTAAAGCCCCGACTTCCGTGCAGGAGTTGGGGCTCTGCTGTCAGACGCCGCCGCCAGAAGCTGCGACGGATATAATAGAGTCCTGAGTCAGCTTTCTCGGGTTCGGGCATCAGCAGCCAACTCTGCGAGGGCGAAGCAATCACGTGCAGGGCGGGACAGGCACGCTGATGATAAATCACCAGCTGCGGTTCAGCCTTGCGGCTCCAGAAGTCCTTGATCACTGCACCCGGCCATCGGCTCACGCCCGCCATCAACCACATCATGGCAGAAACAATCCATGTCAGCCCCACCGACAGCAGCGCGGCTGCCGCCGGCCAGAGCACAGACAGCAAGAGCGTGATGAAGGCGAGGGCAATGAACAGCGTCGTCAACGGTATCAGCACAATACTCAGCACGGCGCCATAGACGGGAATCTGATGGAAATAGAAGGCAACGAGCGGAAGCGTCAGCACCTGAGCACAGAGCGAGACAGCAAAGGTGGTAAAGGGCCACAACAGCCAGTAGCGTTCCAGCCAGAACATCTGATAGCGCCAACGGGCAAAGAACCACATATAGAGCGGGTGGTAGAACAACAGAATGCCAGCCACGGAGAGGAAGGACAGCTGTGCACCGACATCGAACATGAACATCGGGCGTACAAGGAGCATGATAATACCCGTCAGCAGGAGGTGCTGCAACGGGTCGCCATAGCGGTTCATCAGGCTGGCACAGATGAACACCGAGGTCATCATCGCCGCGCGCACCAGAGAAGTAGGCATCCCCGTGAGCCAGACATACATCCATGCAAACAGCAACACCGCACCCCCGAGGACATAACGCCAACGCGAGCGCAGGAAACGACCGTTCATGAGCTGCAGGAACAGCCCAACAATAATTCCCAGATGCAAACCCGAGAGCGCCAGCAAATGACTGGCACCGGCATCGGCAAACAACTCGCGTGTTTCGCGCGTCAGCAAGGAGCGGTCGCCCAGCGTCATCGCTGCCACCACAGCACGTGTTTTTTCCTCCATCCCCAGCGCCGTCATCCGTTGCTTCCAACTCCGTGCTATCTCCGTTCTATCTCCGTAGTAACTCCGTATGGGAGTACCTCTCACCCAGCACCAGCGCACATAGTCAAATTCGTCAGGATTTCCACGGTTCACGGGACGGCCTTGCAATGCCCACGCCTGATGCTGCCGCTCAGCAACCAACGCATAACGCCCGAAGCCGAGCGTCAGGAAGAACAAGAAGGTCAGCAACGGGAACCACGTGCGATGTGAGAAGATGGAAGCGCGCGCTTCGCGCCGATAACACAGCCACGACACGATGGCCAACAGCACACACACCGCCCAAGACCCCATCACCACCCAATCTGCCCAACGGGAAGACGTCCCCAGCCACTCAGCGTCGTACAGCAGGGAATCGGACAATGCCACACCCGCCATCAGCGCAAAGAAAGCTATGACAACAGGGCGGCTCATCAGCAAGAGACACTAAAACAGCAGAAGCCCCACAAGGGCGCAGAAGAGAATGACGCGGATGGCATTCATCTTATAGAACTGGCAAGCAATGAATGTCAGCAGGAAGATGGCAACGCTGATCCAGAATTCCCATGGCGACTCTGTGGGCGTGGAGAAGTTGTCAGGCGTCATCAACAGCAGACAAGCTGCAGCCAGCAGGCCGACCACAGCTGGCCGCAGTCCTGTGAACACGTGCTCAACTACCGGGTGATGCTTGTACTTCATCAGGAACTTGGAAATCAGGATCATCAGAATCAGGGACGGCAGGATGACGGCAAACGTGGCCGTGGCACTACCAAGAATGCCCATCCAATGAGAACCGCCCGCATTGACGACAGCTGTATAACCTACATAAGTGGCGGAATTGATGCCAATAGGGCCTGGTGTCATCTGCGAGATAGCCACAATGTCCGTGAACTCACCCATCGTCATCCACTGATGACTCGTCACAACCTCGCCCTGAATCATCGACAGCATGGCATATCC
>JAEEGL012838933.1_pt1 | contig 12821 bp, 10 predicted proteins | sample 9134231 | NCBI WGS metagenome assembly JAEEGL01 (sample SAMN16246548, study PRJNA631951) | gut metagenome | biome: gut microbiome; feature: rumen; material: fiber-attached | host: Bos | place: Iran: Karaj | collected 2018-10
CTTCGGCTATCGGTTGGGCATCGACCTGCCCGGCGAGAAGCGCGGACTCATACCCAATGCGCAGTTCTACGACAAGGCCTACAAAGGCTCGTGGAACGGGCTCACTATCATTTCCATCTCCATCGGACAGGGCGAGGTCAACGCCACACCCCTTCAGATAGCCAACCTGGGTGCCACCATTGCTAACCGGGGATGGTTTATCACCCCCCATGTGGTGAAGGAGATTGAGGACGTGCCCCTCGACACCCTCTATACCACGCGCCGCTATACCAAGGCTACCCGCGAGGCCTACGACTATGTGGTGCAGGGCATGCGCTCGGCAGCGCTCGGCGGCACGTGTAAGGCACTGGCCCACTACGACTTCATGCCTTGCGGCAAGACGGGTACGGCCCAGAACCGCGGCCACGACCACTCGGTGTTCATGGGTTTTGCACCTATGGACGACCCGAAGATAGCCGTGGGCGTGTATGTGGAGAATGGCGGCTGGGGTGCCACCTACGGCGTACCTATCGGCGGCCTCATCATGGAGCAGTACCTCAAGGGCGAACTGTCGGCGGCCTCGCAGAAGAAAGCCGACGACATCCAGAACAAACGAATAAACTATGGTACGGCAGACAGGTAAGTAACTATGATACAGCAGACAGAAAAGAAAAACGGCGTGTTCAGGTCTATCGACTGGTGGACTATACTCATTTACGTGGCCCTGCTAACGTTTGGATGGATCAGCGTTTGCGGTGCCAGTTACACCTACGGCGATACCGACATCTTTTCATTGTCGGCACGCTCGGGCATGCAGATAGTGTGGATAGGCACCTCGCTGATGCTCGGCACCGTCCTGTTGCTGCTCGACGACCGCCTCTACGACACCTTTGCCTACGTGCTCTACGCCCTGCTGCTGCTGCTGGTCTTTGCCACCATCTTCAACCCGCATACTATCAAGGGGTCGCGCTCGTGGCTCGTTATGGGACCTTTGCGCCTGCAGCCGGCCGAGTTTGCCAAGTTTGCCACCGCACTCGCGCTGGCCAAGTTTATGGGCAACTACGGCTACGACATCCATCGGCCCAAGGACTTCCTCATCACCCTGGCCCTGATCTTCACCCCCATGCTCTGCATCGTCATGCAGCGCGAAACAGGCTCCGCACTGGTCTATTTCGCCTTCTTCCTCATGCTCTACCGCGAGGGTATGACGGGCAGCGTGCTCTTCACCGGTGTGGCCATGGTGCTCTATTTCGTCATCGGCATACGCTTTGCCGAGCCCACCATCTCGCACACCCCCACCTCCGTCGGCTTCTTCATCGTGTTCTTGCTCATACAGCTGTTCTCCTCGGGGATGATCGGTGTGTACTGCCGCAACTGGCGCGAGGGCGCCTGGTGCATGGGTCTGTGTCTGGGCATCACGCTGGTGTGCCTGCTCTTCTCGCTCTATGTCATCCCGTTTAACCTGTTCTGGGTGCAGGTGGGCCTCTGCGTGCTGCTGCTGGCCTGGCTCATCTGGCAGTCCGTACACACGCGCATACGTAATTATATATGGATAGCAGCCTTTGCAGCCGGCTCGCTGGTATTCTTCAATTCTGCCGACTACGCCCTCAACCATGTGCTGGAGAAGCACCAGCGCACGCGCATCAACGTATTGCTCGGACTGGAGGAAGACCTCAAGGGCGCGGGCTACAACGTACACCAGAGCGAGATAGCCATCGGTTCGGGCGGCTTGGAGGGCAAGGGATTCCTCAACGGCACGCAGACCAAGTTGAAGTACGTGCCCGAGCAGGACACCGACTTCATCTTCTGTACCGTGGGCGAAGAGGAGGGCTTCCTCGGTGCTGCCGCCGTCCTGCTGCTGTTCCTCGCCCTGATACTCAGGCTTATTTTCCTGTCCGAACGGCAGATAACCACCTTCGGGCGTATCTACGGCTACTGTGTGCTAAGCATCTTCCTCTTCCATGTCTTTATCAACGTAGGCATGGTGCTGGGCCTCACACCCGTCATCGGCATCCCCCTGCCGTTCTTCTCCTACGGCGGTTCCTCCCTTTGGGGCTTCACCCTCCTGCTTTTCATCTTCCTGCGCATCGATGCCGGCCGCAATCAACTGCAAAACCGGTGAGGTCACCAATCATTTTCGTTTGTACAATTAATGGATACAACTATAAAAATGCCGCCGATACTTGCGTACCGGCGGCATTCTAGTATTGATATTCTTGGATTAGAATTCGTCATCATCGTCGTCCCATACGGAGCGGCGTGAGAGGTTTCCAGAGGTGGCATTGGTAGTGCCTGCTTGACCCAGGTCAATGTTATTAGGATTGTCACCATTGCCTAAACTTGCAGCTATTAACTCTGATACCGACATGCTGATAATGTCCGTCGTTGGATTCTCATATATCTTTTTCATAATCGTTGTTCCTTTCTTTTTTAAGTTTTAATACTTGTAGGGACATATTCTCGTATTTGTCCGCACTTTATTTCACCAGCACTTTCTTGCCGTTCATGATGTACAGGCCCTTCTTGGCGTTCATCACGCGCTGGCCCTGCAGGTTGTAAACCTCACCGTTGCTCACCTTCTCGGCTGCAATGCCATCAATGGCGGTAGCGTCGTCGAAGTCGAAGCCGATGAAGCGAACTGAGTTAGGCAATGCCTCGATATAAGCGGTATTAGCACCGACGGTGAAGGCATTCTCTGCACGGTAGAAACCAACACCCTGACCACCGTTCATCAGAACGAAGGAGCCAGCAGCAACCTGAGTGTCAACGAGTACGCCAACAAGAGCATTCTCGATAGCTCCGAGAGCACCGCCATCGGTGGTGTTGATGGTATAGGTACCGGCAGCACCCTTCAGCAGAACGCCAGTGCTGGCGGGAACGGAATTGACCTTCTCAAAACTAATCGCAGTGCCGTTCTTCTTGGCGATGTAAGCAGTCAGACCCTCAACAGTGGAGAAGTCAAGAGCGTAGGGAGAGCAATAGGTGGCATAGCCGGCAGCAGTGATGGTCTTGTCCACTGAGGTCGGACCTGCGGTTGTGTAGGTTTTGCCATTCTCGAAAGTGAAGTCAGCGGTCTTAAATTCATCGCTGCCACCGTTGAAGAGAATCATCTCGGGAACTTTAGCACCAGTATAGGTGTAGGTGAGCGGTTCTGCGGTGTTTCCAATCCATGCGCCAGGCCAACTGCCGCTAAGGTTTGTCGTGGTATTATCAGCATTGACATTCCAAGCCCAAGCATATACGTTAGCCCAGTTGGTCGTTGTGTTGTCAAAGGTTACAGTGTAGTTATTCCAGCTGTAAGCCTTGCCATCCTCGAATGCGAGGTCGCTGGTTTTATTGGCAGCATTGTCTTCTGTGTTGTTGTGGAAGATGATGTACTCAGGAACGTTATTGGAGAAAGTGCTGACCGTATAAACGCCATCAGTAGCAGTAATCTCTCTGCCAGGCCATACACCAAGCTGCTGTTCCTTGCTGTCACCATCGCCGCTCCAAGCGTAAGCATAGACATGCTCCCAGCCGAGGTTCGTGGTGAACGTAGCGGTGGTGGAATACAGTCTGCCCTTTATGTTGTAGCTTGCGCCATCCTCAAAATCGTAGTTGGCAGTTTGGTTGCCCTCGCCGCTGTTACCATTGTTGAAGATAATAGTTGTAGGTGCATAGGCTGCATCAAAAGAAACATGATAAACACCGTCAGTAGCGGTTATCTCTGTTCCAGGCCATGCACCGAGGAATCTTGCTTGGTCGTCATCTGTGCTATATGCGTAGGCATAAACCTTCTCCCAAATATTATCGTTGTAATATGTGGCGGTAAAGTTACTCTTTTCCGGAGTATATACAGTTGCCTGAACTAGCAGAGCACCATTGGTGGAACTCATAGAAGGTCTGTCAACGCCATTGCTCAAAGCATACGACATATAGGTGTTGACTCCTTTATTAATGTCATTACCGAAACCATTGTAAATTTCGAATGCCACAATATCGCCAGAAAGAGTGTTCTTTACAGAAATTGCCTCACCGCCAGTTACATTTCGGCCTAGACCGATGCCCTCGGCAAGCACAACGACATTGCGCATATAAATATTATCGTTAATTGTAATATTATCACCGGTAGCATCTCCTTGCTGATAGAAATTATAGGAACCGTCTTTATCTTTGTTCCAACTTGCCCAACGACCATGGCCACTTTGAAGAGACCAATCATCGCCCAAAGCCTTCTTAACGGCATCTAAGCCAATTAATGAGCTGAAGTCAACTGACTGCCAATCCTGTACGTAGTTAGCATATACATTAATCACAGTCTGAGCAGAAGCGAAGCCTTCAGCAGAAGCTGTAACGGTCAATACGCCGTTCTCTGTTACAGTGAAAGGCAGGGTGGTTGCACCAGCTTCACCTCCCTTTGGTGTAAATGTTGCGCTAAGAGTTGCAGCGGGAGTGAATTCCACGCCACTGGCATTGTAATTAGCATCAAAGACAGCGTTGAGAGCTTCTCCGTTTGCCACCATGTTAGATACAGTGATTACGGGTGCATTCAGAGAGATTTCTGTACCTGCTCCAGTAGCAAAATTGATGATGTTAGATGTTGTATTTCCTTTCTGGGCATAAGCATAGATGGTGGTGGCATCAGTAGTAACTTCAGCAGTATAGGTAGTCCAACCTTCATTACCCTTTTCCAGTTCAGATGTAGCATAGTAGATTGTAGAACCAGCAGTCTCGCATGCCAAAGTAAACTTACGACTTGTACCATCAGGTCCAGTTATAACATAGCTGGGATCTGCACATATAGCGGCATCGACTTCTTTAGTCAAGAGTACATTGTCAAGATTCAGACGAGAATAACCGCGAGGTGAATTCCAACAAATACCACGAAGTGTTCCAATAGAAGCTGTACTCAAATTTTTAACGGTCTTTTCCCATACTGTTGTACTACCAGATGCAATCTTCACATACAAGGTCAAGGTGTTTTTTTCAGCATCAATATCAGTTGCACTGACCGTGAAATTATACCAAGCGCCGCTTGTCAAAGTTATAATTTCATCGCTATAAGATGTTGCACCGATAGAGGGTGTATATGTTACAGCAGCCTGAGCGGTACCTATCAATCCTACAAAAGGATTTGTTACATCGGCGTTAGCATCCGAAACCTTACCAGAGCTTGTTCCAGTAATCCAAAATTTATTAGGTGAATTATTAGTTCCAGGGTTTAAAGCGGCAGAGAAGGTAAGCGTCCAGTTGTCGGCGTTAAGGCTACTTGCCACTCCAAAATCCCAATATTGATTGCGGCTTGCGCCACCATCTGGATAATAAAAGTCGAAATACTTGGTTTCATTAGCTGACCCTGAGGCTCCTTGCACAATTGTAATCTTATTATTGCCGTTTCTACTCTGGAAAGTCCATCCGTTACTTTGCATAGTAGCCGTGATGTCACCAGCAGTGTAGCTTTCGTAGTCCTCAGACAGGACGGTTACCGTCTCTGTGTCTGCCCACGCACTTGCCCCCACGAGCAGCCCTGCTGCTACAAGGAGCGACTTGAAGAGTTTAGTTTTTTTCATTTTAATTTTGTTTGTTTGTTGTTAATAAATATGTTATTATTTGGGTTATTTTAAGTAATAAAGTTACACATCACGCCCTTTTAAGCGATTACAGACAGCAAAAGTACAACTTTCCTGACAAACCACCAAACATTTTTACGTTTTTTTTACAAAAAATCTTTCTGGAATGTCTGTAATGTCCCGTTTTCTTTTTCTGCGACATATTGCGCCACAAGTCTCACGACTTCGCTATCGTCTATGTCAAGTTGTTGCATCGGCCCGTTCTTCGGGTATATATCAAGGAAGGCAACCTCTTCTGCGTCTTTGTACACAAGGTATATCAACCGGTATCCGTCCTTCTTCGACAGCCTGTGCTTTTTGTCTGGCAATCTCAATTTGATGATGATTCGCGGGTCGTCGAGCAGTATCATGTCGTAGTTATTCCTTATCTGCTCTATGGTGGCTCCTCTAAAGGCGTTTTGCACCTCTTGTTCTGCCGTTGCATAAACCCCGCGTCTTACTTGCTGAAGTGCTGCGAGCCGCCTGCGGAAATGCTCTATGGTAGAATATGCTATCATACCGTCTGCTTCCTAAGCCTATTGTCCACTTCCGTTAGTTGTGCCATGATTTTCTTCATTTCCTTGTTCTTTGGCATCTTGATGCAAAAGTTTACAATGTCACTGTTCAGTTCGTAGAGTGCGGAGTAGTTCATGCCTAAGCGTCGGGTTTGCTCTGCCAATCCCATGGTTTCCGGCTGTTTCTTGCAGGCTTCATACAACTGTTTGATGGTTTGTAGCAGGATGACTATCTGACTGCCGAACACCCTGTAGTCATCCTCTGTAATTGTACGCCAGTCAGCGTAGATGAGTTCGTAGAGGGCATCCAGATCCCGGTTCAGCCTTTGCAGTTGTGATGCTTGATAGGCATCAGGCATCACAGCCTCCAGTCTGTGGCTATAACTCCTGCGACTGAGCCGCATTACGTTTCGTGTTATTGTTGCTGTCTGGCACATAAAAACTCTTGTTTATCGGATTATTTTTAACTCTTCTGCACATCGCATTCCACGCACAGCCCTGCTGCTACGAGGAGCGACTTAATATAGTTACACATCACGCCCTTTAAGGTGATTACAGACAGCAAAAGTACAACTTTCCTGACAAACCACCAAACATTTTTACGTTTTTTTTACAAAAAACTAACGATTTGGGCATGATTTGGTCATAATCCTTTCTTGCGAATGACCAAACTTCATTATGTTTATTCTGTATATTGTTCCAAGAATTCTGTTGGTGTAAATATAGGAATAATGGTGAAAGATGAGAAATGTTTTGTGTTAATAGTGACGATACAATCGCAATTGGTTCGGATTGCGCACTGGTATTGCAACATATCTTCAAAGTCTTTAACCTCTTGTTCAAGCGAGTCTGCTAGCAGGTTTTCATCCATAGGTAATACCCCGATAATTGACACAAAGTCACGTTCTATCGCATATATTTGTCTACGTGATATTTTTTCTTTCTGGAGGATGTATGCAATATTTGCAAACGTAAGGAAAGAAGCATAATTGTCCAAGCAGAATATTTGTGTCAAGGAAAACCTATCTCATATTCGATTACTATCATTATTCATGAGATATTCCAGTCTAGGGTCTTCCGACAACTCTTCTTGCGTAAACTCGCGGAGTTTCAGGTTCCCCAGCCTTTCAATAGTTGTTTCATTATCAGTAGGCCGGGGAGTCAGTCTTCCTTCCGCTTGTAATTTGTTAATATCGAATCCAAGGTCTTTAAGTATGGTCTTTATCACATTCTTTTTCACGCTGCTTGCATCTTCTTTGTCGTAGATAATGAGTAGATAAACGATACCATTGCTTTCTGACACGGCATAAGTGAACGTTATCACCCTTGCTCCACCTGATTTTCCTCTGTCCTTAGACTCAATGGCAATCCTTACTTTTCGGACGCCTGGCATAAACTCTGTTCCTTGATATGGATTCTTCCTGATAGCTTTTACAAACGCGTCGTAATCATCAACGAAGCTCCTGTATCTCTTGCCAAGCCTTTTTGCCTCAGCCTTGAAATAGTCAGATGTTATTATGTCGAAGTTCATCGAGTAACTCCTCCGCTGTTGTCAACTGTATTTTCCCGTCCATGTGGTCTTTCATCTGCTGGAAAGCCCCTCGCAGTTCTGCTACGATGTCTCTCTTTTTCTCTGGAACCTCATCTTGGATAGGCACCACTCTGAAACTGCCGGCACGCGCTTTGACCACCACATCTTCGCCTCGAAATGCTGCTCCGATGTAGCGTGACTGGTTTGTCTTGAAGTCTGTTCCTGTAATTACCATAGGTTTCTTCTGTTATTATCGTATCATATCAACTGGCAAAAGTAATGCTTTTCTGCCTTACTACCAAATGTTTTCACATTTTTTTACCAAACTTCTTTCTGGTTATTTTAAAGTAATGTAATTACACATCACGCCCTTTCACGCGATTACAGACAGCAAAAGTACAATTTTCCTGCCAAACCACCAAACATTTTAGCGGGTTTTTACAAAAAACTAACGATTTGGGCAAAATCATTTCATGTTAATAACCACGTAGGGACATATTCTTGTATTTGTCCGCACCAGCAAAAGTTACATATACCGTTTGCGGACAAATACAAGAATATGTCCCTACGAACAAGTCGTTTCAACTTAATGACTCAATTCGTGCTATATGATTTAGCGCACCACGATCTTGCGTGTAGTGCCGTCGCTCATGCGCACTATGTTCATGCCCTTGGCGGGAGCAGCGAGGCGCTTGCCGTCGACGGTGAAGTAGGCCTCAACGCTGGGTGCAGAGGTCTTGGCAGTCTCTACGCCGTTAGCATCATCGAAAGGAAGAACCTTCTGCTTGGCGGCATTCACGATTTGGCCGTTTTTGTCGACGAGCAGGGCGATGACATAGAGTTGGTCATACTGCAGGGCATTCTTCAGCGCGGTCTTGGTAGGCAGGGTGAGGGTATACTCGATAGAGGTGGCCTCGCCGGTAGCCAGTGTGCCGGGCTGGGTCGCCTTGTTCTTACCGCCTACGTAGGAACTGCACAATGCCACATCGTTGAACACCCATCCCGTGACTGATGACTTACCATATTTGCCCCCTTTGCAGAACAAAGCCAAGTCATCTACTGCACCTGCCTCTGCCGGCGTGTACTGAGAGTAGTAGTTTGACTGGTTCCAACCGCTGCCGCTACCTGTCAGCCCGTCGCCGATAACCACAAACTCGAGTGTGAACTCAGAGTTGTCGAGCAGGGCTTCTATCTCAGCCTTGGCATCCACTGTTTTCTTGTCTTCAGACAGTATGCCGCTGATGCCGACCTTTGCCAGTGCCGGGATGGACATCTCGTTGAAGAAGTCGTACTCAATGCCGTTGCCGTTGCCGTAGTATGGGTCAACTTCTCCCTTTCGGTCAATTTGGCACGAGGGTGCACCGCTGAAATTAAGTCTTGCGTAGGCAGTGTTGGCAATATACATGGCGTCGCTGCTGTTATACTGGTGCAGTCCGATGCCTATGAAGCGATCACCGTAAGTCTGGCGAAGGTTGTCCATACCCACAAGTCCACGCGGACACCAACCGCAGCCTGTGCCGGTAAACTCTTCCACCACTACGTTGCGCTCCACCAGTTCGGGCAGGGTGTAGAGTGTGAAGTTGGCAGCCACGCCAGCGTTGGCATTGGGCTGGCCGTTGACCTTGGTAATGTTGAGCGTTTTTTCACTGGCACCAATTGAGGCATCGGCAGCAATGGTGATGTCAACGGTGCCTGTGGTGTTGAAAGCGATGGGTGAAGCCACTTCTGCGTGCTGCTCAGCACCTGCCTCGCCGTCGGTAGTAATGGTATAGTCGATGCTACTTATCGGCGTGACGCCGGCATTCATCACCGTAATCTGTGCGGTAGCCGTTTCGCCAATCATCGTATATACCGGCCCGAAGTTGGCAGCCGTTGCCGTGTTATCGGCAAACTCGCCTTCGAGGAGCACCTGCAGGAAGAGGCCGCCGAAGCCGTAGCCGTACATGTCGCTCCAACTGGTCATGCTACTACTGGTCTTGAGCAGCAGGGCGTTGGGGGCATCACTGCCCGTTGTGAGCACAGGATATTGGTCGGCCGTCGAACTTGCGGTCTTTATATTGAACGAATAGCCCACATAGACACCTTCGGCAGGAATGGTGTATGGTGTGGTTAAGTTCACCTCAATGTTATTACTTCCAAGTTCTTTGGCAGACACATTGACCAGTTGCAGCGTGTTTGATGTGCTGACGGTACCACTGGGCAGGCTCGATGCGAGCCACACCTTGGCATTCGATCCACTGGGAGCCGTCAGTCCGAAGCGCACGGCTTTGATGGTCTTGCCGGCGGCAATGGCATGGTTGCCGGGAATAAAGATGGCACAGTCGTAGGTTTCGGCTGCCCTTGTGCCCACGCCTTCTTTCTCTGTATCGGTGGAAACATAGCCCCACCAGTTCTGCTGTGTTTCGGCCATAACGCCCATCACAGCAAACAACAATAATGCTAATGTAAAAATCTTTTTCATAATTATTTCATTTTTTTATTTCTTCACTAGTTTCCTCACTTTCTCTATCAGTTCCTCCTCGGCCCCGTCGGTATAGCCGTTGTGCTTGTATACGATGTTACCCTGCCCGTCGACGATGAGCACGAAGGGAATCATCTGTATGCCCAGCGCCCGTTTCATGTCGCCGTTGGGGTCGAGCAGCACGTCGTAAGTCCATCCGTGGTTGCTTACCAGCGGTTTCACCTTGTTGATGTTCTGTGCCTGGTCGATGCTGATGGCATAGATTTTCACTCCCGTCTCCTGCTGCCAGTCCTCGTAGACCTCGGCAATGGCATCAAGTTCGCGGTTGCATGGTTTGCACCATGTGGCAAAGAAATCGATGATAAACGGTTTCCCGCCGTTGTTGAGTGTGTCGGTGCTGACGCTCTGCCCGTCGATGGTCTTCAGTGTGACGGCCGGCAGTTGTGCCGAAAGCGTACCAGAACAAAGAGTAAAGAACAACAGCAATACTATCGTCTTTAACTCGCTTAACTCCTTTAACTTCTTTAACTCCATAACATAATAATTTAGAAAAATCGAGGCAAAGTTATACATTATTTTTGTTATGACCAAAAAAATGTAGAAAAAACACACTTTATTATCAACTTTTTCGTACCTTTGCACCGCAAAAGAAAAAAGTACAAAAAAATTTAAATAATATGTTTCATATTTATGAAGGATTCCACTTGGTAGACGCCTACCATCAGATGCGCCACAAGCGGAAGTATCATCCCGACGACAGCACCAAGCGTGTTGTCAAAATCTGTATCGTGGCCTTGGTCACATTGTTGCTTTGGAACATGCCTGCCGACTGGTACGGCATCCAGAACCTCACCGTTATCCAGCAGCGCGTCATCGCTATCTTTGCCTTTGCCACGCTGATGTGGGTATTGGAAATTGTATCGTCGTGGGCCACGTCGGTGGCGGTCATCGTATTGATGCTCCTCTTTTGTACCGACAGCGGCATACTGCCCATGGTCAACGAGGAAGAGGTGGGGCCGCTGCTCTCGTACAAGGGCGTCATGGCCACGTTTGCCGACCCTGTCATCATGCTCTTTATCGGCGGTTTCGTGCTGGCCATCGCCGCCACGAAGACCGGCCTGGACGCTCAGTTGGCCAAGGTGCTGCTGAAGCCTTTCGGCACGAAGAGCGAGATGGTGCTGCTGGGCTTCCTGCTCATCACCGGCCTCTTCTCGATGTTTGTCTCCAACACGGCCACGGCCGCCATGATGCTGACGTTCCTCACCCCCGTGTTCCGGCAGTTGCCGCCCGAGGGCAAGGGCCGCATAGCACTGGCACTGAGTATTCCCGTGGCTGCCAACCTGGGCGGCATGGGTACGCCTATCGGCACGCCGCCCAACACGATTGCCCTGAAATACCTGAACGACCCCGAAGGCCTGAACCTCGGTCTGGGCTTCGGCCAGTGGATGATGTTTATGTTCCCGCTGGTCCTGGTGCTGCTGTTCATTGGCTGGTGGATATTGCTCAAGATGTTCCCCTTCACGCAGAAGCGCATCGAACTGAAGATTGACGGCGGCATGAAGAAAGGCTTCCACTCCAACGTGGTCATCGTTACCTTCTTTGTCACCGTGGCCCTCTGGCTCTTGGACCGCGTCACCGGCATCAACTCCTATACCGTGGCTATGTTGCCCTTCATGGTATTTGCCCTGACAGGTGTCATCAACAAGCGCGACCTGGAGCAGATTAACTGGAGCGTGATATGGATGGTGGCCGGCGGCTTTGCCCTGGGCTATGGTCTGAACAAGTCGGGCCTGGCCGAGAATGCCGTGCAGAGCATACCCTTCGACACCTTCTCGCCCCTGCTCATCCTTATCCTGGGCGGTGCCATCTGCTACCTGCTGAGCAACTTTATCAGTAACTCGGCCACGGCCGCCCTGCTGATGCCTATCCTGGCCATTGTCTGCGGTGCCATGGGCGACAAACTGGATCCTATCGGCGGCACGCCCACCGTGCTTATCGGCGTGGCCATTGCTGCTTCGAGTGCCATGATCCTGCCCATATCCACACCGCCTAATGCCCTGGCCTTCTCCACCAACCTGGTGAAGCAGGGCGATATGTCGAAGATGGGCCTTATCATGGGTGTTATCTCCATGGTGCTGGGCTTCGGCCTGGTGTATCTTATGGGTACGCTGCACCTGATTTGACAAGCAAACTAAATTAGATTGCGAAGCAAACTAAATTAGATTGCAAAGCAAACTAAATTAGATTGCAAAACAAACTAAGTTAGATTGCAAAACAAACTAAGTTAGATTGCAAAACAAACTAAGTTAGATTGCAAAACAAACTGATGTGAACCAAGAATTAAAAACATATTTGTAATGATGAAACTGAAAAAACTATTAGCCGCAGCCCTGCTCATGGTGGCAGGCACGGCAACGACGATGGCGCAGCAGATGCCGCCCATCCCCACTGACCCCGACGTGAAGGTTGGCAAGTTGGACAACGGACTGACCTATTACATCCGTCATAATGCATGGCCCGAACAGCGTGCCGAGTTCTACATCGCACAGCGCGTGGGCTCCATCCAGGAGAACGACGACCAGCGCGGACTGGCCCACTTCCTGGAGCACATGTGCTTCAACGGCACCGAGCACTTCCCCGGCAACGACATCGTGAAATGGTGTGAGACAATCGGCGTGAAGTTCGGCCGTGACCTCAATGCCTATACCTCTATCGATCAGACCGTATATAATATAAGTAATGTACCC
>JAEEGL013496604.1_pt1 | contig 12821 bp, 13 predicted proteins | sample 9134231 | NCBI WGS metagenome assembly JAEEGL01 (sample SAMN16246548, study PRJNA631951) | gut metagenome | biome: gut microbiome; feature: rumen; material: fiber-attached | host: Bos | place: Iran: Karaj | collected 2018-10
TATTATTAAAAAAGGATTTAAATGTAGTTCTTCTATTAAAAGAAATTTTGAAGTTATTGAATATTCCTGTATTGAAGATATGATTGAAAAATTAGAAAAAATGTTTTTGAAATAATTTTTTAATAAACTAATTGTGTTATAAAATAATGATACAATAATAATAGTTTTTAACAAATACAAATAAAAAATAATTTTTAGAGTTATAATCATATATAGGAGGGAACAAGATGAAATTAATATTTGGTACAACTAGTAAAAGAAAAATAGAAGATTTACAAAACATAATTAATGAAATGAATTTAGATATTCAAGTAATTAGCTTAGAAGATATTGGATGGGATAGAGGAGAAATTGAAGAAAATGGTGCTACTATTGAAGAAAAATCTTTAATTAAGGCACGTTCTATTTTAGATTTTTGTAAGGATAATAATATTCAATTACCTATAATGACAGATGATGCAGGATTATTTGTAGATGTATTGAATGGGGAACCTGGTATATATACATCAAGGTATGCTGATGATGAGATCTTATTAGATTCAACTCTGCCAAAATATCAATGTGTTGTTAAATTACTTAGAAATTTAAATGGTGAAGAAAATAGAAAGGCAAAATATAGATGTTGCGTGACTAGTATGATGCCTAATGGAGAATATCACCAAGAATTAGGTGAAAGCGAAGGAACAATCGCTAAAGATATTATTGGTGAACTAAAAAAACCATATTTTTACTCTATATTTGTTTTAAATGGAACTGATGTTGCATTTAACAAACTAAAAGGTAAAGAATTATATAATACATATAGATATCTTGCATTAAAAAAATCTTTAAAAAGATTTTAATTAATACTTATATCTTTTTATAATTATTGTAAATTACCTAATAATTTATGTGAGGAAAAGATTAAATGGATATTGATAATAAAGTGAATGATTATGATAAATTTGCAAAAAAAAGACATTATGAAGTAATAAATGGAATGAAAAAGTCATTGCGATTTGTTGAAAAACCAATGATGATATCAATGCTACCAAATATTAAGGGGAAAAGAATTCTTATGTTGGGATGCGGGACTGCTGAAGAAAGTGAAAGATTAAGTAGATATAATCCTAAAAAGATTACAGGAATAGATATTTCAGAAAAATCTATTGATATTGCTAAAGAAAGTTATCCAATTTGTGATTTCTATGTTGGTGATATGTTAAATTTACCATTTAAAGAAAATGAATTTGATTTTGTTTTTAGTAGTTTAGCAATTAGTCATATTGAAGATAAAAATAAGGTATTTAAAGAAATATATAGAGTTTTAGATAATGAAGGTGAATTGTTGTTTTCAGTTGGTCATCCGATTAGATTTGCTTCTAAAAAGATTGATTACAATAATACTTCGTATCATGTTATTGGATTTGAAGCTGGTAATGAAGGTAATGATATATTAGGAAATTATATGTCTCATAAAAAGCAAGTGAATTATTTTAAGGATAATGAAGTTTTAGAAGAATTTATTGCTCCACCATCATATTTCTTTGAGACTCTTGTAAATAATAATTTTATAGTTGAAAATTTTAAAGAGTCGAGATGTATAGAAGAATGTAAAAACATAGATGAAGTTTATTATAAAAGATTTCATGAATTACCACAGTTTATGGCATTTTTAGCAAAAAAAAATTGAAGAAAAATTAATTTTGAATAATTATTTGGATTTGATTTGTAAAAGAAAGTAGAAGATCTACAATATATAATTAATAAAACAATTTATTTTTCTGATAATAATCTTGATATGAATTCATTATATGTAGCAATAATATGAACATTGTATGAGTTGAATACTGTTTATTTTAGAAATTTAAATATTTAATTAGATAATTATAAATAATTAAATATAATAAGATAGTTATATACAATAATAAAAAAGGCTGGTAATTATAATTTTTTTGAAGTTAGGTTTAAAAATCTAGCTTTTTTTTTTAATATTTATAATTTATTATGTACTTTTATGATATAATTGTGATATAATTAATATTAGTTAAGTGTGGAGATGATATTATGTTTTTTTTAGATAGTTATTGTGCTGATTTATATCCAATTATAAAAATAATTAAGTTGTTTATAAATCTTGTTCGATTTGCTGTTCCTATTATTTTGATTTTGTATGTTACTATTGATGTTGCTAAGGCCGTAATTGCTGGTAGTGAAGATGAAATGAAAAAAAATCAAAATGTTATTATTAAAAGATTAATATATGCTTTAGCTGTGTTTTTGGTTGTATCACTTGTTTCTTTTACAATGGATTTGATAGCTGATGTTGGAGTTAGTGATTTAGGTGGTGATCCATTAGATTTAAGTACGTGGCGTTCTTGTTGGAAGTGTAAGAGTAAAGAAGCATGTGCTGCTATAGATGAAAAAAATACTGATAAAGATGAAAAAGAAGTTGATGCTGATAAAGATAAAAAAAATGATGTTAATAAAAAAACTGGTGGTGGTTGCTTTTTACCTGGCACAAAAGTTATAACAATTAATGGTTATAAAGATATTGATAAAATTAGAGTTGGGGATTATGTTCTTTCTTATAACGAAAAATTAAAAAAGAATGAATATAAAGAAGTTTTAAATATATATATTCATAATAATTATGAAGAACTTTATTCAATATCAATTGATAAGAATACTTTGTTAACTGTTACTGGTTTACATAGAATATATGTTAATAGAAACAGTGTAATTAGTTATATTGCTGCTGAAGATTTAAAAATTGGTGATAGAGTAATGTATTCTGATGGTAGTTTTCATACTATTAATAGTATAAGTCATAAGCCTATACATACTTTGGTTTATAATATTAATGTTTCTGATAATCATAATTATTATGTTGGTAGTGATGGAATACTTGTTCATAATAGAAAAGATATTGCGAATTGAAAAAGTTAAATTATAGTATAAAATTATTTCAATGTTTTGAAACTATTACATGTTGAAAATTGGTTATGATATTTGTCGGTATCTTAATGAGATATTTAAAAAGACTAAAGAACTGGTTTTATAAATTTCTACATGAAATAAAAAGTTCTAACTATGACTACATCGATAATTAATCGGTGTAGTTTTTAGTTTATTTTTTAAAAAATTGTTCATAATAAAATTGGGAGGAAATTATGACACAAAAAGAATTATTATATTTTGAAGATGCAATAGGTCATGAAAAAAATATTATTTTAATATGTGATGAATCAATTAATAAAATTGATGATGGAGAATTAATATCTTTTTTTGAGAAAGAAAAAGCTATTCATGAGGAAGTTTTAAATAAATTAATTGATTTTTTAAGGGGGAAGGTTAATGAATAATAAACTATTAATGGATAATTATTTGCTTGTATTAAAGAGTACTGTTGAGGTTTATGTTCATGGTACTTTAGAAAGTTCTAATGATGATGTTAGAGAAAATCTTAAATATGGATTAGATAGAATAATGACTTGTCAAGCTGAGACCTATAACAAAATGACTAGTCTTGGTTATTATTCAGTTAATAATGTTGATGATATTGAAATTAGTAAAACTTTAAATAAAATTATGAGTAAAAACTAGAAATAATTCTAGTTTTTGTTATTTTCTTGACAATTATAAGACAATTGTTTATTATTTAGTTAGATGTATTTTCGTGTATAACATAAATATATTGTGACTATGTTAAAGTATTAAGGAGATGTGTATTATGGAATATATATTTAAGAGATGTGTTAAATGTGGGGCATTGGTAAGAATTCTAAAAGATTGTAAGTGTTTAGATTGTGGTATTAGATGTTGTGATAAATCTATGGAAACGTTATTACCTAATAGTGTTGATGCTTCGTTTGAAAAGCATATTCCAGTGTATGAAATAAAAGATAATAAGTTATATATTACTGTTAATCATGTTATGGATGAGGATCATTTTATTGAATGGATTTGTATTGTTTCAGATAATGAAGAAAAATATACTTATTTTAAACCTGGGGATGATTGCTTTGTTGTTTGTGATTATTTACCTGGTAGTATTATTTATTCATATTGTAATAAGCATGGTTTATGGAAAAAAGATGTTCAATAATGTTTGCAAAATAAAATTATTTTGTTATAATATATGTAAATCAATGACGAAGGAATATTATTTAGTTAAGTCATATAAGTGAGCTTGGTATAGTGGAAACAAGTTATGATTCTATTTAATTCCTACCTTCTGAGAGAAATGTAAACATTTTCGGAGATAGTCCGTTATCAAAAATTAAGAAAAATAAGAGGATGGCACCGTCTTTATGACTCCTTGTGCTATTCTTTTTTTTGGAAAGAAAGTGAGATTATTATGGAAATAAAAGAAATTACTAATCGTGATGTGGATTTTGCTAAGTGGTATACAGATGTTGTAAGGGCAGCTCATCTTGCTGATTATACGTCAGTTAAGGGGTGTATTGCTATTGAACCAAATGGATATGCTATTTGGGAAAAAATTCAGAGTATAATGGATAAAAAATTTAAGGAACTTGGTCATGTTAATGTACAGATGCCTCTTTTAGTACCTGAAAGTCTTTTTAATCAAGAAAAAGAATTAATAGATGGATTTGCTCCAGAGTTAATTTGGGTTACTGAGGTAGGAGAAAAAAAATTTGATGAGCGTCTAGCAATTCGTTCTACTTCTGAAACATTATTTTGTGATTATTATAAAAAACATCTTAAGTCATATAAAGACTTACCAAAATTATATAATCAATGGTGTAATGTTTTTCGTTATGAAAAAGAAACTAGACCATTTCTAAGGAGTCGTGAATTTTTATGGCAAGAGGGACATACTGTTCATGCTACTGAAGAAGAAGCTATAAAAGAGACTGAACAAATGATAGATGTTTATAGATGGTTTAATCATGAGATACTTGCTATTCCATCTATTACTGGTAAAAAGACGGAAAAAGAGAAATTCGCGGGTGCAGAGTTTACTTTAACTAATGAAGATTTAATGTATAATGGTATATGTTTACAAGATGGAACAAGTCATTATTTTGGACAAAAGTTTTCTAAGGCTTATGATGTTAAATTTACTAATAGAGATAATAAAGAAGAATATGCATATTATACTACTTGGGGAAAAACAACTAGAGCAATTGCAGCAATTATTATGGTACATGCTGATAATTATGGATTAGTTTTACCACCTAGAATTGCACCACGTCAAGTTGTAATTATTCCAATAGGAAAAGATGATGAGGTAATGAATAAAGCTAAAGAGATAAATGAAGCATTAAATAATGTAGGTGTAACTTGTTATATAGATATTAGTGATAAATCTCCTGGTTTTAAATTTGCAGAAGCTGAAGTAAACGGAATTCCAATTCGTATTGAGCTAGGAAAAAGAGATTTAGATAATAATCAAATTACATTTGTTCGTCGTGATACTAGAGAAAAAATAACAGAATCTATGGATGTAGATGTAGTTAATTATGTAAAAGATTTACTAGAAACTATTCAGAATGATATGTATAAAAAAGCAATTGAAAGAAGAGATAATTTAACATTTGAGGCAAAAACATTAGAAGATATGGAAAAAATATTGAATACACAACCAGGATTTATTCATGCAGATTGGTGTGGTAATGAAGCGTGTGAAAATAAGATTAAAGAAATAAAGGGATGTAAATCTAGATGTATTACAGATGATAAGTTATTGACAGGAAAATGTGTTTGTTGTGGAAAAGAAGCTAAATATCATGTTATATGGGGAATTCAATATTAAAAGAAAATGAATTATTGTTCATTTTCTTTTATTTATTTGTTATAATTAATATGATTTGGATGTGAGATTATGAGTAGAGTTATTGTTATTGGTGGAGGTGCTTCAGGTTTAGTAGCAGCTATAGTAGCTAAAAGAGGTGGAAATGATGTTACTATTTTAGAAAAAAATAGTAAATGTGGAAAAAAAATATTAGTTACAGGTAATGGAAAATGTAATTATTTTAATAGTGATTTTGATATAAAGCATTATTATAGTAATAATATAGATAAGTTAAAGATGATTATTAATGAAGAAAATAAAAATATAATATTAGATTTTTTTGATTCTATAGGAATTATTCCTGATATAAGGAATGGTTATTATTATCCATATTCTAATCAAGCTGTTAGTATTCTTAATGCTTTGCTTTTAGAAATAGATAAATTAGATATAAAAGTTGTTAATAATTGTTTGGTTAATAAAATTATAAAGAATAATAATCAATATATTATTAATGATGAATATGTTTGTGATAAGGTTATTATTTCTTGTGGTAGTTATGCTTATTATAATTATGATGAAGTTAATAGTTATGATCTAGCTAGAAATAATAAAATAAATATTATTAAACCATTACCAGCTTTAGTACAATTAGTTGTTAATGATAATATTACTAAGGAATGGAGTGGTGTAAGGGTTAATTGTAATGTAAAATTATATGAAGATGATAAGTATATAAAAGAAGAAAAGGGAGAAGTATTGTTTACTAATTATGGGGTTAGTGGAATATGTGTTATGCAATTATCAGGAATTATAGCTAGGGGTATTAATAATAAAAAATATAGTTTAGTATTTAATTTTGTTTCTAGTATAAGTAATAATATTGAAGATATGATTGGTTATTTGGATAAATATAATGAAAGATGTTCTGATAGAAGAGTAATAGATATTTTTGATAATTTAATTAATTATAAGTTAGGTAATATTTTAGTTGGTAAAGTTGGTAGTAAATATTATAAAGATTTAAGTTATGATGAAAAAGTATTTTTAGTTAATAATTTAATTAATTATAAAGTTAATATAGATGGGACTAAGAGTTATAAAGAAGCTCAGGTTTGTTCTGGAGGGGTAATTTTAGATGATATAGATATTAATACTATGGAAGTTATTAATAGTCCTGGATTATTTATTACTGGTGAGTTACTTGATGTAAATGGTGATTGTGGGGGATTTAATTTGGGATTTGCTTGGTTATCTGGAATTATAGCTGGTTCTAGTGTTGGTGATAATTATGATTAGATTAAGACAAATTAAGATATTAGTTGATGATTATAGTGATGATATTCTTTTAGAATGTTGTATTAAAAAGTTAAGGATTAGTAAGAATGATGTTATTAGTTATAATATATATAAGAAATCTATTGATGCTAGAAAGAAACCTATTATATATTATAGTTTTATAGTTGATTTAAAAGTTAATAATGAGAATAAGGTACTTAGTAGAAATAAAGATAAAGATATATTGTATGTTAGTGATGATGAGTATATATATAAATTTAAACCTACTGGTAATAGTAAACTATTACATAGACCTATAATTGTAGGATGTGGGCCTTGTGGACTTATATGTGGATATATGTTAGCTAGTTATGGGTATAGGCCTATTATAATAGAACAAGGAATGGATGTAGATAATAGAGATAAAGATATATTAGATTTTTGGAATAATGGTAAATTGAATATAAGATCTAATGTACAATTTGGAGAAGGGGGAGCTGGTACTTTTTCTGATGGCAAGTTAAATACATTAGTTAAAGATAAAAATACTTATCAGAGAAAAGTATTTGAAATATTTGTAGAGAATGGAGCTCCTAAAGAGATATTATATGAGAATAAGCCTCATATAGGTACAGATTTATTAAAGAATATGGTTAAAAATATTAGAAATAAGATTATTTCTATGGGTGGTGAAGTTAGATTTAATACTAAGCTTACAGATATAGGGATTAGTGATAATAAAATTAATTATATTGTTGTTAATGATAAAGAAAAAATTGATTGTGATGTTTTGGTTCTAGCTATTGGACATAGTGCTAGGGATACTTTTTATATGTTACATGAGAGGAATATAAAGATGGAGAATAAGCCTTTTGCTGTTGGAGTTAGAGTTGAGCATTCTCAGGATATGATTAATCATAATCAATATGGTAGTAGTAATTTGGGTAGTGCTAGTTATAAATTAACTTATAGGGCAAAAAGTGGTAGAGGGGTATATTCTTTTTGCATGTGTCCTGGAGGATATGTTGTTAATGCTAGTAGTAATAATAATATGTTATGTATAAATGGAATGAGCTACTATAAAAGAGATAGTGGTAATGCTAATAGTGCAATTATAGTTACTGTTAATGAAGATGATTATGGTAATAATTTATTTGATGGGGTTAAGTTTCAAGAAGAGTTAGAAAGAAAGGCATATAATATTGGTTATGGTAATATTCCTATTTCTATGTATGGAGATTATAAGAATAATACTATTTCTAGTGGATTTGGTAGTATATTACCAAGAATAAAGGGAAAATATAAATTTGCTAATATTAATGAAATTTTTCCTTCTTATATTAATGAATCATTAAAAGAAGGTATTGATTATTTTGGATCAAAGATAAAGGGTTTTAATAATGATGATACAATAATAGAGGGAGTGGAATCTAGAACTAGTTCTCCTGTTAGAATTATTCGAAATGATATGGGGGAAGCTAATATAGGTGGAATATATCCTGCAGGTGAAGGTTGTGGATATGCTGGTGGAATTACTACTTCTTCTGTTGATGGAATTATTACTTTTGAAAAAATATTAAGTAAATATAGATAAAAAATACATATACTTAATTAGGTGGTATTGTGAGACATTACAAAACACTTATGTTAGTTATGTTTTTTTTATCTGTTTTTTCTTTTGGTGTAATTAATGCTAAAGTAAAAAATTATTCTTTGATTGGGAGATGTATTTATGTTGATGCGGGCCATGGAGGTAGAGATAGTGGTGCAATATCATCTGCTTTTATGGAGAAAGATATGAATTTAGTTTTAGCTAATAAATTAGCTAGTGAACTATTTAGTAGAGGGGCTATGGTATTTTTAACGAGAGATGGAGATTATGATTTATCAAAGAGTACTATTAATAAAAAGAGAGATGATTTATATAGAAGAGTTAAACTTATAAATAATTCTGGTTGTGATATGTATATATCTCTTCATATGAATGCTAGTCCTAGTGGTAAGTGGCAAGGAATACAAGTATTTTATAGTAATATATTAAAAGAAAATAAATGTATAGCAGAGACTATTACTAATAATTTAAAGGATAATATGAAAAATGTTAGAGATTATAAGAAAGAAAATGGTTATTATATGTATTCTAAATTAAGGGTACCAGGTGTTTTAATAGAGGCTGGTTTTATTAGTAATAGTAATGATAATTATAAGATTAGACAAAATGATTATCAGAATACTTTAGTTAGAAATATTGTTAATGGTATAGAAAATTTTTTTAATAATTAAATAATGTTATTATTTATGATTATATGATATAATGATAAAAATAGGTAATTTAGTTAAAGAAAGAAGTTGATTTTCTTATGAATGATAAAGAGACTGGATATAGTAATGTAGAGATGCCTTTTTCTAAAAAGATTATAAATGTAATAATATATTTAATAATACCTATTATTTTATTATTGGTGTTAATATATGTGAATATGACTGATTTTAATGATAAAACAGATGGATGGTTAAATATTATTTTATTTTATTCTTTTCTTTTTATTATACTTCGTGGTACAAGTAAATTAGCTGGTGTAGAAGAGGGTAAGAAAGTAATATATAAAGAGGATAACATTGTTAAAAAGACTAATCCTTATATATATTATAGGGAATTACCTAATGATTATGGCATTGGGGTTATTTCTTTATTAGTAGATTCTAAGTTAGAAAATTATAAGGATATAATAGCAGTTATTTTAGATTTGTGTGCAAAAAAGTATTTATTTTTAGAGAAAAGAGATAATAAATATTATATTAAGGTATTAAAAGGGATAGATAATAAATTACTTAGTAATGAAAGATATATATTAAGTTTGATAATATCTAATAATCTAATAAATATTAATTATCAAGAATGGTATAGTTATTGTTTGCAGGATGGTATAAATTTAGGAGTATATTATCATGTTGATAGACAACAATCTGAATTGGATAATGAGGTTAAACCTATTAGTTTTAAAACAAAATATGTTAAAATGGTTACTTCTATTGTAGTTGTTATTATGACTTTTTTAACGTTATTGATGGCAAACTATAGCAAATTATCTGTTAATGGTTTAAATATTATGTTTGTAATTATTTCTTTTTTAGTAATTATGTTTGTGCTTTTTTTTGTTAAATTATTTCTGAATAAGATAAAAGATAAAAATGAATATCAGAAAAAAACAACTTATAATATGATTTTAAATAATCATTTGTATAGAACAGAGAAGGGGGTAATAGAATTACAAAAATTATTATCTTTTAAGAATTTTTTAATGGATTTTGGTAATATAGTTAGTAAGAGTCATGAAGAAGTTGTATTATGGGATAGATATTTGTCTTATGCTGTTGTTTTTAATTTAACTAAGGATATTATGAAAACTGGTTATAAACAATTAATTAAAAATTCTTCTTTTCAAATTGATGATATTGACAATATTACAATTAATAATATAGAAATAGATAATAGGCTTTGATTTATATTTTAAAATGTTGTATAATTATAATAGGTGATGGTATGGAAAAAGTATATTTGAAATATGATGATATTAGACCATGTGTAGAATGTGATTATGGGTTTGCTGGTAAGATGGTGTATATGGGTTTTTTATATCCTTTTTTTAAAGGAGATTTAACTTATTTTAGTGTTGTTTTAGCTTTGCAAATATCTGTATGTATTCTTTTATGTGTATTATTTTCTTTACCTGTTTTAGTAAAATTAATGTTATGTATAATTATGCTTATTATTATTAATATTCTTTTTGCTTGTAATTATAATTTATTAATAATAGAAAAGTTACTTAAGGAAGGATATTATCCTATGGATTATAATTCTTCTGATAAATTAATTAAAAAAGGGATATATTTTAAATTACAATAAGAATATAAGGTGGTGTGGCTATGGAAAAGTTGTTTAAAACTTTGGATGAGCAAATAAATATATTAAAAGAAAAGGGTCTTATTGTTGAAGATGAAGAATTAGCTAAGGAAATTCTTTTAAGAGAAAACTATTTTTTTATAAATGGTTATAGAACTTTACTTATGAATTCTCATAAAGAAAAGTCTTTTATATTAGGAGCTACTTTTAAAGAGTTATATTCAATTTTTTTGTTTGATAGATATATTAGAAATATATTATTTAAAAATTTAATGATTGTAGAAAATCAATTAAAGTCTATTATTTCATATCAATTATCTCGTAAGTATGGTTATAGAGATAAAGATTATTTGAATATAAAAAATTTTACTAAGGATAAATTTAAAAATAGAAGAGTTAAAGATATAATAGATAAAATGAAAAGACAGGTTAGGAATAACGGTTCTCATCATATGGCTACACAACATTATTTAGTTAATTATGGTTATATTCCTATGTGGGTTATGGTTAAAGTATTATCTTTTGGAATTGTATGTGAATTATATTCAATATTAAAGAATGAAGATCAGGTTAGTGTTGCTGATATGTTTGGAGTAAATACTTTATATTTAGAAAGTTTTTTACCTATATTATCTAATTATAGAAATTTATGTGCTCATGAAGATATAGTATATGATCATAGAACGGAGAAAGGTATTATTAATACGCCTTATCATGAGAAATTACATATACTTATTATGGATGATGAATACATATATGGAAAAAATGATATTTTTGCAGTGTTTATAATCTTTAAATATTTACTTAGAGCAGATGATTTTAGGCTAATGATGAGAGAAATTAATTATGAAATAGAGAAATTAAATGGTATAATTAATACTATTCCTATTGGAAAAGTATTAGATAGTATGGGAATACCAGATAATTATATGGATTTAGTTGAATTGTAGGAGAGTGATAATATGAAGAAAAGTAATGCTAGTATTATAATTGTTATTTCAATGTTGATATCATTTATTTGTGGTGGAATTGGTGCTTTTATTTTAATTAATTATAATGATAGTAAAAGGGTTATTGTTACTGAATCAGGATCTAGTATTAGACTTAGTGAAGATAATAGTATATCTGAATCAGTTAAAAAAGTATATGATTCAGTTGTAGTTGTTGAAGGATTTACAAAAAATCAATTAGCTTCTACAGGGACAGGATTTGTTTATAAACAAACAGAAAAATATGCTTATGTTATGACTAATCATCATGTTGTTAATGGATGTGAAAGTGTTAAATTGGTTTTTTCTAATAATAAAGAAGTAGATGCTAAGGTTGTTGGAAGTGAAGCTTATTCTGATATTGCTGTTCTTAGTGTAGATGCTAGTAAAATATTATCTGTTGCTGTTTTAGGTGATAGTTCTAAATCTTTAGTGGGAGATACGGTATTTACTGTTGGTTCGCCTGAAGGAATTGAATATGCGGGGACAGTTACTAAAGGTATTTTATCTGGTAAAGATAGATTGGTTGCAGTGGCTTTATCTAATTCTAATGTATCAGATTATTATATGAAGGTTTTACAAACTGATGCAGCTATTAATCCTGGTAATAGTGGTGGACCTATATGTAATACTAATGGGGAAGTAATAGGTATTACTAATATGAAATTGGTTGATAGTTCTGTTGAGGGAATGGGATTTGCTATTCCTATTGAAGATGCTTTATATTATAGTGCTATATTAGAAAAAGGAAATAGTATAGAAAGGCCATATGTTGGTATTGGTATGTTAGATATTGGTGATTCTTTCTATTTATGGCAAAATGGTATTACGATACCTAGTGGTGTTACTAAAGGAATTGTTATTTCTGCAGTTTCAGATAATTCTCCTGCTAGTACTGCTGGTTTAAAGA
>JAEEGL014646728.1_pt1 | contig 12821 bp, 7 predicted proteins | sample 9134231 | NCBI WGS metagenome assembly JAEEGL01 (sample SAMN16246548, study PRJNA631951) | gut metagenome | biome: gut microbiome; feature: rumen; material: fiber-attached | host: Bos | place: Iran: Karaj | collected 2018-10
AGATGAATATCCATTTGGTTTATGTGTAGAGCTTGAAAATAAAAGTAAGAATAAAGATGCCTATGAAGTAATAAATAATTGGTTAGATAAACTTAAATTAGATATAAATGATGCCTATAGATTATCATGGGATGATAAATACGAAGAATTATGCAAAGAACAAAATAAAAATATAGAAAAAATAGTTAGATTTGATAAGGATATGCCAAAGGTTACTAATAAATTCGATATTTAATATTCGTTTAATATACAAATGCTTAAATATATCCGAGGTGATTACATGAGAATACTTATTGTTGAAGATGAAGAATCATTAGCTGAATTAGTTGCTAATAGATTAAAAAAAGAAAAATATATTGTAGATATATCTTTAGATGGAGAAGAAGGTTTATATAATGCTTTAGAAGATTTATATGATCTTATAATACTAGATATAATGCTACCAGGAATTAATGGCATAGAAATACTAAAAGAAATTAGAAAAAATAATATAAAAGCTAAAGTAATTATGTTAACAGCTAAATCAGAATTAGAAGATAAATTATTAGGGTTTAGTGAAGGAGCTAATGATTATATACCAAAGCCATTTCATATAGATGAAGTAGTTGCTAGGGTAAATGCTCAGCTTAGAATAGAAAGAGTAAAAGACAATACTTTAGAATTTGGAGATTTAATATTAGATTTAAAAACATCAGATATTATTAATAAAAATAATAATGAAAAAATAAATATAATTAATAAAGAATTTCAATTATTAGAATACTTTATGAATAATCCTAATCAAGTATTATCTAAAGAAATGATATATGATAAAGTTTGGGGAATAGATAATGATTCAATATCTAATAACTTAGAAGCATATTTGTCATTTATAAGAAAGAAATTAAAACTAATAAATTCAAATGTTCAAATTAAAGCATTGAGAAATTTAGGTTATAAAATGGAGTATAAAGATGAATGAATTAAATAAAAAAGTATTTGAGACAATATTTTTAATCTTATCATTATTTTTATTAATAGGAGTTATTGGTTATAATCTAAGTATTTATACAAAAGAGTATAATGATGTTCGTAGAAATCTAAGTTTTATTGAAGATAGAGATGAATTTAATCATGTCCCTGAAGATAGAGATTTAGGTAATATGATGATTATGGATTATGAAGTATATACTGTTATATTAGATGAAGATGAAATAGAAAGAATAGTTGTTCATAGTAATAATCAAAGTAATTTCAATATAGAAAAAGTTACTAATAAAATAATAAAAAAAGGTGAAGGTTTAAATATAGGCAATTTATATCTTAATAAATATTCATATAATTATAATGATAATGTAATAGTAGTAATTAATAATCAAAATATTAGTGAAAGATTAATAGTTACACTAGTAAAATCATTAGTATTATTATTTGTCTTTGAAATAATTATTTATTATATTTCTAAAGTAATGACTAAGAATATTACTAAACCTGCAGAGGATGCTTTCAAAAAACAAAAAGATTTTATTGCAGATGCATCTCACGAATTAAAAACACCTTTAGCGGTTATTATGGCATCATCTGATGAATTAAAGAGCGATAAAAAGAATAAAAAATATGTAGATAATATTAAATATGAATCTGAACGTATGAATAATCTTATAAAAAGTTTATTAGATTTATCAAAATTAGAAAATGGTATATCTATAGATAATTATAAGGAAGAAAATATTTCTAAGATAATCGAAAAAGTAAGTTTAACATTTGAAGCAGTAGCTTTTGAACAAAATATAGAAATAGAAACTAATATTGAAAAGAATATTACTTTTAAATGTAGTAAAGATGAAATAGAAAGATTAATCTCAATATTACTTGATAATGCTATTAAACATAGTTATAAAGATTCAACTATTATAGTTAATCTAAGTAAAGATAAGAATAATATTAATATAGAAATAACTAATAGTGGAGATCCAATAAAAGCAGGAGACGAAGAAAAAATATTTGAAAGATTCTATAGAGCTGATAAATCTAGAAATAGAGAAGCAAATCGTTATGGATTAGGACTTGCTATTGCTAAGAATATTGTTACTAATCATAATGGTACAATAAAGGCATATTCAAAAGATAAAAAAACTACATTTAAAATAAATTTAAAAAAATAATAAAGAACATTAATATTTAATGTTCTTTTAATTTTTATTAATTATTATTGATTTATTGAAAGGAGATGATATATGAAAATTATTAAGAGATTTAAAGAATATGAAAGGAATAACTAAATTAATAAATATATATTAAATAAAAGATTGGAGGTAAGAAATGAAAGATATATTTAAAGAAAAAATATTAGTATTTATAATTGGTTTATTATTAGGAGCAGTAATTGCAACAGGAGCATTTGTAGTTTGCACTAAGACATGCCATTCAAATGGACATAGACAAGAAGTAATGCAATTACCTGGCGGAAATAACAATCAAAACAATCAAAATAACCAACCGCCAGAAATGCCTAATGGAAATAATAATCAAAACAATCAAAATAATCAACCAACAGAAATGCCAAGTGATAATAATTCACAACCTGATAATACCCAAGCAAATAATAATTAATTAGAAAGGAGAATATGATGAAAGATAAAAAGACATTGACATATATAATTGTAATAGTAATATTAGTAATAATTTTAGGAGTAATGTGGTATGTAATTATTAGTGATAATAATACAAGTAATAATAATACAATGCCTAATATGAATAATAATAGTACTGCTACCTATTCAGCTTCTAAAGAAATATCTTCAGATGAAGATATAGATGGAGGTAACTATAAATCATCTACTGCAGATCAGAATGTAATTCTATTAACAGGAAATATAAAAAGCTCTCTCTCTAATATAACTGTTAATAAAACAGGTGATTCTGATGGCGGTGATAATACAAGTTTTTATGGAACTAATTCTGGAATACTAGCTAAAGATGGAGCCGATGTTACTATTAAGAATGCAACTATTACAACTGATGCTACTGGAGCAAATGGAGTATTTAGTTATGGAGGTTCTGCTACTACATCTAATTCTAGTAGTGATGGTACTACAGTTAATATTAGTAATTCTAAAATAACTACTACTAAAGATAATTCAGGAGGAATAATGACAACTGGTGGAGGAATTATGAATGCTACTAATTTAACTATTAATACAGCTGGAACATCAAGCGCTGCAATTCGTTCAGATCGCGGAGGAGGAACAGTTACAGTTAATAAAGGAACTTATACAACAACCGGTAAAGGATCGCCCACAGTATATTCAACAGCTGATATAACAGTAAAAAATGCTACATTAATATCAAAGGCTTCAGAAGGATTAGTAATTGAAGGTAAGAATAGTATAACTTTAGATAATGTAAAACTAACAGATACTAATAATACATTAAATGGACAATCTACTACATATAAAAACATATTTATATATCAATCAATGTCTGGAGATGCTGATACAGGAACAGCTAGTTTTTCATCAAAAGATTCTACTATTGTAACTAATAAAGGAGATACTTTATATATAACTAATACTAAAGCTACTATTACTTTAGAGAATAATAAATTTACTAATAATGATTCAACAGGAAACTTTTTAAGAATACAAAAAGATTCATGGGGTAACTCTGGTAGTAATGGTGGAGATGTAACTTTGAATGCTACTAATCAAAAGATAAATGGAAATATAGTAGTAGATTCAATATCTAAATTAACCATGAAACTATCAAATAACTCTTCATTTAAAGGAACTATTAATAATAGTAATCAAGGAGAAGTAAATCTAACATTAGATAAAACAAGTACTATTACTTTAACTGGAGATACCTATATTAAATCACTAACTAATGCAGATTCAACAAATAGTAATATTAATTTAAATGGATACAAGTTATATGTAAATGGTACTGAATACAAAATATAAGAACTCAACTGAGTTCTTTTTTCTTTAAGTAAACAAATGTCAACTCATTTGACATTTACAGTAAAACGAGCTATTATTAAATTAGATTGAAATATAATACATAATGTGATATAATACAAAACAATTTAAATGGGGGATAGTTATGACAAAAGAAGAATTAATTAAATTAAAAGAAGATGCTTTAGCATTGTCCGAAGAGAATAATAAGTCTCAAACCGGGTATCCACATATTGATAAGCCATGGATGAAATATTATGATTCTGAAAAAGCTAAAGAAGAATTACCGCAACTAACAATTTATCAATACATGAAACAGAATGTAGAAAAGTATCTTAATAATATTCTAATAACCTATAATGGTAAGAAAGAAAATGGATATAAATTTTTGGAAAATATAGATAATTCTGCTAAAGTTCTACATAGTATTGGTGTTTCAGAGGGTGATAGAGTTATGTATTTAATGCCTAACATTCCTGAAACAGCACATACTTTGTATGCTGATTCTAAAATAGGAGCGGTTTCTGATTACGTTGATCCTAGGCCTGATAGTATTAATCCAGAAGTAAGTGCTCAAAAATTATTAGCAATGATACAAAATGAGAAGACAAATTGTATTGTAGTCTTTGAATCATGTTATTTGGCTATGATCAAACCAATTGAAAATGAATTAAAAAATTTAGGAATTGGACCTATAGTTATTGTTTCTCCAGATGATCTGCTTAGTGCATCACAACAATTAAAGTATGTTGAAGATTCCATAAAATACTATGGAGTAAAACAAACTATAAAAAAACTTAAATATATGAAGAATTTAACAGAGAGAACAAATGAAGCTATAAAGGATTCACCTGTAGAAATTGTTAGATATGGTGAGTTATTGAAAAATGTTAAATATGAAAGCATTAAAGAGGCTATTTTTAAACCTAATAGTTTGGCAGTAATAACTCATTCATCAGGTACAACTAGTTCATTTCCAAAAACTATTCCATTAAAAAACGAAGGTATAAATTCTTATGCTTTTCAACTTACAAGATCAAATGTGAATACTGATGTTGGAGATAGCTCACTACATATCCTTCCGTACTTTTCAGCTTATGGTTTGGGTATAAGTCATATGGGATTTAGTAATGCTGATAATATGATTCAAATTCCAGAATTTAGCCCTAATTGTATGGGAAAGATGATTGCACAATATAAACCTAACATTTTAATGGGAACACCAAACTGGTATTTAGCGTTGCCAAAAGATAAGGCTATGAAAAATCTTGATTTGTCTTTTGTTAAGGTTATTGGATATGGTGGAGATTCGATGAATCCGTACGATGAATTAGAATTAAATGAATTTTTAAAGCGTCATAATTGCTCTCAATTGATTTCAAAAGGCCATGGAATGAGTGAAACTTCAGGGGGAGCTAGTTATGCAACTGGTGAGTATAATATACCTGGTAGTATGGGCATACCTATGATTGATACAATATATTCAGTAGTTGATCCTCTAACTAAGGAACCATTGAAATTTACAGATGGAGTTGATTTGCTGACTGGAGAATTTATAATTTCGTCACCGGCTATTGTAGATGCTAAAATTGATGGAAGAACTGTAGTAGAACACGGGGAATACAATGGTCAAGATTTCATTTATACTAAAGACATTGGTACAATGGATAGGAATGGCGTTTTAAATTTTCTTAGTCGAGATGATAGAGGATTTACTAGATTTGATGGATTTAAAGTAAAACCATATGAAATAGAGAAAGAGATTAAAAAAGTTGCATTTGTAAAAGATTGCATTATAAGTCCATACGATGATAGTGAAAAATTTGGCAAAATGATAAAAGCTGATATTATTTTGCAAGATGATGTTTCTGGAACGGAGAAAGAAATTGTTGAACAAATTCTTGAGGAAGCTTTTATTAATAATAGTAATGTGTCTACTAGACAGATACCAACTAAGTTTATTTTTAGAGAAGATTATCCTATGACAAAAATGAACAAAGTGGATTATAAGGCTATAGAAGCTGAGCCATTATCTGGTTCCGAGTTAGAAGTTAGAATTGATGAAACGAATGTATCCGTTAATTCTATTACTGTAATAGAACCAAAACAAAAAATTTTGAAAAAGATTTAATTTGTATATTAAATCTTTTTTTTTTATGTTATACTTATAATAGAGGTGTGCTTGTATGGTCGAAGGATACTTATTGTTGAACTTGTATTCATTGTTGATTTTGATTGCAATATCTTTTGTATTTTTTAACAAAAAAAGGCTGCACAAAATTGAGGATGTTACATATTCCAAAATTATAGTTTTTACAATTTTAACTATATTCTTTGGACTAACAGGTGGTTTGGATTTTTTTTCTATAAACTATAAATTAACTATGCCTATTTTTAGTAAATTATATTTGATGGGTTTATTAGCAGTTTTTACTTTGTTTTTAGCATATACTATTTATGCTTCACAAGTAATAAAACTTAAAGAATCTGTAATAAGAAGAATACTTACAATTTTTTATTGTGTTATTTCATTAGGAATTTTATTACTACCTTTGAATATTAAAACGGTTAATGGAAGTGTGGATATCTCAGGATTATCTGCTTCTCTTACCTATGCGACGTTTGGTTTAATATATTTTGTTTTGATTATAGTATTGTTAATAGGTATGAAAACTATTATTAATAAAAAATATATTCCAATCTTCATGTTTGTTGCTGGTGGTATATTTTTATTTGTTATGCAAGTTTTGGTTATAAATTTGAACTACTTAACAAATCCTTATATTGTATTGATTTGTCTAATTATGTACTTTACAATTGAAAATCCGGATGTAAAAATACTTCAACAAGTTGAGGCGGCGAAGGAACAAGCTGAACAAGCTAATCAGGCTAAGAGTGAGTTCTTAGCTAGTATGTCTCATGAGATTAGAACTCCTTTGAATGCTATTATTGGATTTAGTGATGATATAAGTAGTTATGATGGGGAATTACCAAAGCAGATTATGGAAGATGCTAGTGATATTTCATCTTCTGCAGATACATTATTAGAAATAGTAGGTAACTTACTAGATATTTCTAAGATTGAAAGTAACGAAATGGAAATAGTGGAAGTTGCATATAACTTTAAATCTGAAATTGAAGGATTAGCTAGAGCTAATGTAAGTAAAATTGAAAAGAAGCCAATTGATTATCGTTTAAGAATATCTGGTGATATTCCTGATGAATTAATTGGTGATAGAACTCATGTTAAAGAAATAGTTAATAATTTGCTTACTAACGCAATTAAGTATACTGAAAAAGGTAGTGTTACTTTAACTGCTAAATGTGCAAAGGATCAAGACAATACTTGTAATTTGATTATCTTTGTAGAAGATACAGGTAAAGGTATTTCAGAAGAAAATCAACATAAATTGTTTGATAAGTTTGAAAGACTTGATGCTGAAAAGAATAGTGCTAATCAAGGAACTGGATTAGGATTAGCAATTACTAAGCAATTAGTAGATATGCTAGGTGGTAAAATAAATGTTCAAAGTACAGTAGGTGAAGGATCTTTATTTGCTGTTCAAATACCACAAAAAATAAGTAAAGATAGTAATGATACAGAAGTTAAAAATATAATTATTTATGATGGTAATAAAGAGAACAACGAAGAAGAAAAAGAAATTTCTGAATTAGATAAAGAAATTAATACTGCTAAAGAGAGTAATGCAGAAAGAATTGCTGCTGAAATAAAAGCTCAAGAAGAAAAAGAAGATGAAGAGAAAAGAAAAGAAATAGCTCGTAGAAGACAAGAATTACTTGCTAAAAGGCAACAAGCTAATGTTTCATCTGAAGAAAAGAAAGAAGAGGTTAAACCAGTAGAACCACAAGAAGAGAAAAAGGAAGAGAATTCTGCATCTGCTACAGATGATTATTCTTCAATAAAGGTATTAATAGTTGATGACAACAAGTTAAATATTAAAGTTGCTGAAAGAGCATTGGCTCATTATAAACCTCAAACAGAAGGAGCTTTATCTGGACAAGAATGTATTGATAAAGTAAATGCTGGACAATATGATTTAATATTTATGGATATTATGATGCCTGGTATGAGTGGAGACGAAACATTAGCTAACTTGAAAAAGATGCCAGACTTTGCTATACCAGTAGTTGCTTTAACTGCAGACGCTGTTGCTGGAGCTAGAGAAAAATACTTAGGATTAGGCTTTAGTGATTATGTTGCAAAACCATTTAAACAAGAACAACTTAAAGCAATTTTAGACAAGTTTTGTCAAAAGTAAACAGCTAGTTCAAAAGATAAAATAAAATTAAAAAAAACAACCATATTTGGTTGTTTTTTTTGACTAGTTATTATACAATAGTATATGTAGAATAAGATACTATGGTATTAAGATATGAAAAGGGAGTGTAATAATGGTTATAGGATCAGCTTTTAGTATAGTTTCATTAGCGTATTGTGTTCTTATGGCAATTGTCTATTTTTACAAAAGAAAGGCTAATAAAAATAGAAGCTTAACAAACTTATTTTATGGTTTATTAATAGTATGGGTTATTTTGGTTGGAATAATTGAAATGGTCTGTTTATGGGCAATTGATAGTGTAAGTAATGCAAGACTAGTAGAAATGCTATGTCGTATTCATATTTTGGTTGATATTGAAATATTTACTTTAGCTATTGTTTATTGTTACGTAGCAACTGTAGATGATTCAAATTTAACTAGATATACGAAGATTCGTCGTTTATTAGGAGTGTTTGTAATTATATTAGATACAACTCTATATTTGATTACATTATTCTTACCAATTGAATATAATGCGATAATTATTCCGCATTGGGTATTATTTAGAGGACCAGCATTATATCCGGTATATGTTTTAGGTATAATAGTTTGTCTTTTCTCATCATATTTAATTTGGCGTTATCGTAAAACAAATCCTAAAGAATTAACTATACCAGCTGCATATTTTGGTATTACCTTCATAATCTTTGCATTGATTGAAGTTGTATACTTCAACAATGGTATTAATTATATTTATACTCTAATTGCATACTTTATGATTGGTACATTCTTTACAACAGAGAGTCAAGATACTAAATTATTAAAAGATGCTGAAGAAAGTAGAGAAAGTGCTGAACAAGCAAATAAAGCAAAAAGTAATTTCTTAGCTAGTATTTCACATGCGATTAGAACACCTATGAATACTGTTCTAGGTTTCTCTCAATCATTACTTGAAGAAAGGGAATTAACAGAAGACAAAGTAAAGAGAGATGCTCAAGATATAAAAGACGCATCTACAAGTTTACTAGAATTAATTAATAATATTTTAGATATTTCAAGAATTGAATCTGGAAAAGAAGAAATAGAAGTAAAAGATTATAAGATTGAAGAATTATTGAGAGAAATTAATAGTTTGATTATTTCTAGAATATCTAGAGATCAATTAGATTTTAAGATTAATGTTGATAGTAATATTCCTATTTCATATAAAGGTGATGCAGATAAGATATATAAGATTATTGTTAATGTCTTGTTAAATGCTATTCAAAATACTAATTATGGTAATGTTTCACTAGATGTTGGTGGAGCTTACGTTGGATCAGTATTTAAATTAAGCCTTATTATATCAAACTCTGGTCATTTAATGAGTGAAGAGGATTTTAATAAATCATTTGATGAATTTTCTGAAGAAGGTAGTTCACAAGGTACTAATAAAGAAAAATTAGGGTTAATTGTTGCCAAAAGATTAATTGAAATAATGGGAGGAACAATTGATTTTAAAAATGAAACTGGTAAAGGTACAAGATATATCATCAGTTTAGATCAAGAAGTTGTTGATGATATGAAAATCGGTGCTATATTTATTGAGAGTGTAGGCGTTAGTGAAGATACTCCATTAGATTTAACTGGTTTAAAAGCTTTGTTAGTTGATGATAACAATGTAAATATTAAGATTGCTACTAGGTTGTTAAAACAATTTAATATTGAAGTAGATACAGCATCTAATGGTCAAGAGTGTCTTGATTTAGCAAAGACTGAAACTTATGACATTATTTTCTTAGATCATTTAATGCCTGGTATGGATGGAGTAGAGGCAGTTCATCAATTAAGAGAAAAAGGAAATGAAATGCCAATAATTGCTTTAACTGCAAATTCTTATTCGGGTTCTCGTGAGAAATATATTGAAGAAGGATTTACAGATTACTTACCAAAGCCATTCCAATATAAAGACTTAAATAAAGTACTTAGAAAGTACATGGGACAATAGGAAGGGGTGATTTGGATGAAGTTTATAGAGAATTTAGTACATGCTCCTGATGGAGTTGTCGCAAGTATTTTATATTTATTTATATGTTTTGTTACAGTTATATGGTTATTGGTTGTTTACTTTAATAAAAAAAGAAAGAATTCATATCGTGCAGTATACTTTAAAATAATACTTTTTACTATTATTGCTTTATTAGTTAGTAATGCAGTTGTAGTCTTCTTCATTAACGAAGGTGTAACAGGTATTATATTTAGAATTGCATATGCACTACACTGGGAATGTTTTATCTGGTGGTTTGGTACTTATAGAGTTTATAACTTGTTATTCTTGTCAGGATATGGTGAAGAAGAATGGCCTGAGAAAGATGGATTTAAAAAACTTTATACTGGTTTACCTATTTCAAGAAGAATCTTATGGAATGATATTATTAAATATCTTTCAATGTTAATTTACTTATTCTTACCGTTCACAATGCCAGATATAAACAATTTACAATTTATTCAAGGAATAAACACTTATTTTGTAATTGTATATATGTTTGCTTCTGGAGGTATTTCATTAGCTGAAACATTAACTGTTTATAAGAAAGAAACTACATTTAATAAATTATCAGTTGTATTTGTTTACGCAGTAATGTTTGTCGCAATTGTATGTCAATATATTGTTAAAGATACAACAGTTTATTGTTTATGTGCTGCTATCCAAGCATACTTCTTATATTTCATGGTTGAAAATCCTGATATAAGATTGAGAAAAGAAATTGAAGATTTAAAAACTGGTATTGAAAAATCAAATAGAGCAAAGACAGACTTCTTATCAAACATGTCACATGAAATAAGAACTCCGATGAATGCAATTGTTGGATTTAGTGATTCATTATTGGCAAAAGGTGATTTTGATCCAAAGACTGCTAGAGCAGATATTGAAAATATCTATACTGCAGGTAATAACTTAGTTGATATTATTAATAATATTTTGGATGTTTCTAAGATTGAATCAGAACAAAATACAATAAATGCTAAGAATTGTAATTTAGATAAACTCGTTAGAGAATTATCTAGTGTTGTTAAATCTCGTTTAGGTAAAAAACCAATTGAGTTTATTGCTGAATTAGATGAACATATCCCATCAGTTATTTGGGGAGATTCAACAAAGATATATCAAATATTATTAAATATTGCGAATAATTCAGTTAAGTATACTGAAGTAGGAAAAATTAAATTATCATGTATACCTGAAACTTTAGATAATAAACAAGTGTTATTACACTTTAAAATATCAGATACTGGTTATGGTATTAAGAAAGAAGATTATGATAAAGTATTTAAAAAATATTCTAGATTAGATGATGCTACTAGTAATGATATTGAAGGTACTGGATTAGGACTTGTAATCACTAAACAATTCGTTGAATTAATGGGTGGTAAGATTTGGTTTACAAGTGAATTTGAAGTTGGAACTACATTCTTTATTGATATACCATTTAAAGTAATTGATGATACTCCAATTGGTGTTCAAAAAGAAGTTACTTCTGAAAAAACTGAAGATGGATATATTAGACATTTAGATTGTTCTGACTATACAGTATTAATAGTTGATGATAATGAAACCAACTTAAAAGTAGCTTCTAGATTATTAGAAAAATATAATTTTAAAATTGAAACAGCTAAAAATGGAAAAGATTGTGTATACAAATTTAAATATGGTAATCATTACGATTTAATCTTATTAGATGATATGATGCCAGAAATGGATGGTGTTGATACAGTTAAAATAATTAAAAAGCTAGATGTATTTGATATTCCACCAATTGTAGCGTTTACTGCAAATGCAATGACTGGAATGGGAGAAAAATATATTGAAGCAGGATTTGATTATTACTTACCAATGCCAGTTAGTGTACAAGAATTAGATGAATTAGTAACTGCATATTTTGGTGAAAAGGTTAAGACTTATGTAGAAGATAAAGAAGAATTTATTAAATCTGAAAAATCTGAACCTGAAGTCGATTCTAAGACCGAAGAAAAATTGGCTGCTGTAAAACCAGTAGAGACTGTATCTACTGAGGAGAAGAAAGAGGATCCAAAAGAAGAGGTAAAAGAAGAATCTAAGGAAGAAGAAAAACCTTCTGAAGAAGCTCCAGCTGAAGAGAAGAAGGAAGAAGTAAAGGAAGAGGTTAAAGAAGAACCTAAGGAAGAAGAGAAGTCTTCTGAAGAAGCTCCAGTTGAAGAGAAGAAGGAAGAAGTAAAAGAAGAGGTTAAAGAAGAACCTAAGGAAGAAGAAAAATCTTCTGAAGAAGCTCCGGCTGAAGAAAAGAAAGAGGAGCCAAAAGAAGAAGAAAAGCCTTCTGAAGAAGCTCCAGCTGAAGAGAAGAAGGAAGAGTCAAAAGAAGAAGTTAAGGAAGAATCTAAAGAGGAAGAAAAACCTTCTGAAGCACCTGCTGAAGAAAAGAAAGAGGAAGTAAAAGAAGAGGTTAAAGAGGAACCTAAAGAGGAAGAAAAACCTTCTGAAGAAGCTCCAGCTGAAGAGAAGAAGGAAGAAGTAAAGGAAGAGGTTAAAGAAGAACCTAAGGAAGAAGAGAAGTCTTCTGAAGAAGCTCCAGTTGAAGAGAAGAAG
>JAEEGL015569420.1_pt1 | contig 12821 bp, 6 predicted proteins | sample 9134231 | NCBI WGS metagenome assembly JAEEGL01 (sample SAMN16246548, study PRJNA631951) | gut metagenome | biome: gut microbiome; feature: rumen; material: fiber-attached | host: Bos | place: Iran: Karaj | collected 2018-10
CGCTGAAGAAAGCCGATAAGCGATGACAGATATGATACCATTGTCAGATTCCGGCAGGTTGGATCACAATTCTCAAATACCAATGATATAAGAGCGCATATTATATTCTCGGCGCAGGATTCCCAATACGGATCATGTTGGAGAGTGACCGGTGATAACAGATGAGCTAGTTTTTGTATATCCTGCTCGTTATAACTTCCGTCAGCATTTTGTCTTATATTGTCCATTGGATTATATCCGGCGGATTTGCCGACATCAACAAAGTCGATGATTCTGACATCGTAGCCTGCTTTTCTCAGTAGGGGAGCAAATTTCTTAGCAAGATTTCCTTTTGTATCGGCGATGATATAACTTCCGTACATCCCGGCAATATTCTCGTACACATACGATGTAGTCTTACCTGTCGAGGAACTTCCGACGATCATGTCATTATTATTAAGATGTGTGACCCTACTGTTGTTGCATACCGCTACGTCTTTTGCCAGATAGCGTTCAGTGTCTTCTTCCGCAGCTTTGTTATTGATATTATCAGGATAAGATGTAAACGGATTGTCAGTCATTATAGATTCCACCTTTCTTAATGATTTCGGTCGCAATGCCAAATTTCAATGCTTCATCAGCATTGAAGTATGTGTCTTTCTTCATAAGTTCTGCAATTTCATCGTATGTATGACCTGTCCTTTCGGCAATGATACGGCATGACATATCCTTGATATCTTCTAACATATCAAGTCTTTCCTTCAACTGTTCCGGCTTCTCAAAGGCAGCTGAAATACTACTTGGGTCATGGATCATTATTGTTGTTCCTTCGTACATAGTACGTTCTGTGCCGGCAAGATACAGTATCGCTGCCATGCTTGCTGCGATACCGATAGCGATAGTATTAACTGGTGCTTTCATCTGTTTTGTCACAAACTGATATACCGCAAATCCCGATGAGACTTCACCACCGGGACTGTTGATATATAATTCTATTGGTTCATCCGAAATACCGTCAAGGATCATAAACGATTGTAAGAGAAATACGGCGGAAAATCTGTCGATATCACCGATCAGAAAAATCTTTCTGTTTTTAAACAGCTCACTCGGCATTGATATATATTCAATGCCGTTACGCGTTTCGTGGTAAGTGTAGGGTATCATGTTGTTATTAGTGTTAGCCATAATAATTTTGCCGCCGTCGGGAAAGTGATCCCGGCGGCGGCTCTCACCTTTCTTTGTATTATATATTATTTTTGTTTTTTATGCCCGCATATCACGAGCATATACAATGAGCGCCCATATCAGCATATCAGTGTATGTCTTCAACGACGATCTTGGTTGATGCATTTTGATCACGACCTTTCTGTTGTAAATTTTGTTTTCCGGATAATATGATGAGTGCTACATTTCATCACCTTCTGTTCATAGTTGTAGTCGCTTTGTGCCGGAGTCGAACCGGCATATATAATCCCGTCAAAGCAAAAAGCCCCCGTTTCTCTGTTGAAGAAACGAGGTAAATAAGGAAAAATATGACAACAAAAGGACAGAGGGAGCCTTGAGAATTGCACTCAGAACGGACGATCAATTGATCAATCCGCTTTCTGCTGCTCCCGTTATTGTTTCATTAGTGATTCTATCGTGCTGCCATTTTTTAGTATGTTGGCAACATTATTATTATTTCTCTTATTCACCAATTATAAAATTGTCCTGGGGCTGGAAGCCACAGGACAAAGAAAAAACTATGATACCGCAGGCGGGAATTAACTTTTAAATTCTTATATGCTGCTGTTTATGATAATAATATAAAAGATATATGTTTTTATAGATGACTTTATAGCGCTGCATTGCGAAACACTCAAGAATTTTTCTGACAATATTCGTGTCTGAAGGAGATAGCATTCAACTTCTATAGTTAGCGGCTAAAAGACAATGATAATATCTGAAACCGCGAGTTCTGTTATAGATATTCTTATCAAATGCAAATAAAGCAACTGTTTTCTGTCGCCTTTCTAATTTCCAAGATTTTAATTCCTAAACTTTATTTTCTGGCATAGATATAATTTCTTGCATAAACAGTATTATAATTTTTGGAATCAGAATCCTTTTACAAGCCTGTGGGATTGACACAACACATATTTGGTTATCGTACTATCTGATATATTGGCATACATATCTAGATTTAGAATTTTTTAAAGTTCATAATATGATATCGATCATTGAAGCAAGTCTTGCAACAAACCAGTCTCTCGAGTATCACAGAGATCATAAGACACAGCAGCAAATCACACTCCGGCATCTTTTCGGAAAACTTCAAAGAACATAAAAAATGGACCTCTGGTGGGCGACTTTTTCTTTTTTTATAAAATTTATCATAATGATTTTTACTATTTTTAAATTTTAAAATCAGAATAATTACATATCATTTTTTATAAATAATACTCAGTAAACTTCAAATCATAAATTTTGTATTATTCAAGTTTGTGCATTCCGGATTTCAATAAATTTTATACATTATTATTGAACGAAAGATATATAAAATACTTTCTCATTGTTCTGTTAATTCATATTCGGATTATGTATTCTTATTTATTATATGACTATATTTTACAGGGGAGTGTGGCACGGACGTAGATAAATAATTTGATCTTTAGTTCTCGTTACGTGTCACCCTCTCTTATGCCCTTCAGCTTCCAAATCCCATTTACTATCGCATTTATTATCAATTATCCAGTTTGCCTTACACTTTCAATGCTTCCGGACAGTACTGTACTATTGATTTTCGTCCGATTTCCATCATGCCCAACAGTACAGTTCACATTTTGCTTCCTTTTATTATGCGGGTTTGCAGCACCCTCATCTGTACAATTATTATTCGGTCGGTGACACAGGTGTACTGATCCCTCTTTTTCTACTCATTTTATATGCTCTTCAAAAAGTGACACGCGACTTCTATTAATTTCAACAAGGTTTCTTCTCACCAATTCCCAATCAGATTATCCATCAAATTTCAACAAGATTCCATATATTATTATTCTTATCTTGACGCATCATGACACTATCATTTTTCAACAAGTTTGTATAATATAAATATTGGGTTATCGCGCTTATATTTTTTTATTTTTATAAAAAATAACCCATTCCGTAACCAGATAGTTGTCGAAAAAAGTCCAGTTAATAAAAAAGTCGCCCGTTTCAAAGTCCCAAATGACCACGATGTTGCATTTTAAAAAAATAACCCATGTAAAGCCCTTCGAAAGACCTCGATAAGTCCAGTTTTAAAAAATAACCCATATCGAGCCCTTCAAAAGACCTTGATAAGTCCTGTTTTAAAAAATAACCCACTTCGCGACCCAAATAAGTCCTGTTTACTTATAATTATTAAGAAATAACCCACTTCGCGGTCAAAAAAGACCTCGAAAAAGTCCATTAAAAAATAACCCACTGGGAGACCATTTTTATAAAATCTCAGCAACCAAGTTGCTTGCAATTCAGATCGTTAATAATTAATGGCGCAAGACATAAATTATAACGATCATAAATCAAATATAAAATCATTTCATAGATTGAGTGTATCTGTTTGAATCGCTGTTATTGTATAAATATCAATTCACAAATCCTGTTAAACATCTTTATTTGAGCAGCCCGAAAAAGCAGTCAGAGTTATGGTTTCCGCAAGAAATAAAGGTGTTATTTTGTTTTCCATTTTTCTCTTCCTTTCTGTTATTATTTGTTATTTGAATAGCTTTCATATCCTGCCTTAACATGAATAACGTCACAAATCATATTATTTCAAACAAAACAGCGTGAGCAGTATGATCGTACTGTTCACGCTGTTTATTGTTTGTGTAATTCTGCTCAGATGCCGCTGTTACGGCTTTTGGCTTCCCATGCTGATGTGCGTCAGAGATCAGTTCATCAATTTCTGCGGAATGACCTGTGCAAGATCGTCAGCTGAACTGAAAATCTTTCCGAGATAGATTATTTCGTGCAGACAAACGCAGCCATATCCAAATAACGGAGTATCTTTGAATGCAGTTATAATTGCATTATCGGGAAGTTCCAAATGATAAAGTGCCTGGCAATTAGTTATTCTTATATCCGTATTCTCCGGATAACCGCTCTGTTCTGCCGCATACTCCGGCTTATTGCTGAACGTTACTGTCTGAAGACGATTACATCCTATTATTTCGATAAAACGAGCTCGTTTAGGGATAGTCAGAGTTTCAAGAAAAAGACTGGTCAGATAAAGTTTTTCCAGTGTTTCAGGAAGAATTAAGTTCTCCAGTTCATCACGATCCGAAGCGAAATGAACACTCTGGATACCTTCCGAAATGACAATATCGGTAAGGGTCTCATGCGTACGATGGTTAATGCTTACTTCTACGACCTGTCTGCCGTCTATTTCGGCTGGAATTATTATCTTCTGATCTTTTCCGATATATGAAACATGGATAGGATCCGGATATTTTGCCTTGCCTGCATCATTCTGCCACCATTCCGCGTTAGAGTCTGTCCAATAGTATACCGTGTCGACGATCTCGAAATCGCTTGCGGGAGGCACGACAAATCCGGTGAGATCGATGTCAATTTCCGGCAGAGCATTACTTGTCTCGGCTATTTGTGTATTAAGCGAAATCTCTGTTTCTGCGGGTCCGGCATTGCTTCTTTCATCTGCGCAGATCACCGTATATTTATCAAGATATTCATTTTTAATCTTGTCCCAATGCTCTCTCGTTCCGCCGAATTCGACAGTGAATTTACGTATGGGTCTCAACGTATCCTCCGGATCGCCCTTTATCAGATACACACTGTTCGGAATATACAGAGTTTTTATGGACTTGCATCCGCCTACTATCTCTTCTCCGAGGACGCCGACGCCGTAAGGTATCTCAAGCGTTTCAAGCGATTTGCAGGAAGATACCATTCCGTCGGGTATCTCGGTAATATTATTTGAAAGTGTTATATTTTTCAGTTCCCCGTTGTATGAAAATGCGTTGCTTCCGAGTTTTTTTACACTGTCAGGGAGCTTTAGCTCAACAAGTTCGGTGCTGTAGAAAGCGTTGCTTCCGATAGTTTCAAGTCCTTCCGGAAGCTCTATTTCCTTGATATTTGTACTCGAAAATGCGTCATCGCCTATTGTAACAAGTGTGCTTGGCAGTCTGACATTTTCGAGGTTTTTACAGCCTCTAAACGCGTTACTGCAAATCGTTGTAACTCCTTCGGGTATCTCAACGCCTGTCAGATACTCGGCTACCAAGAAAGCACCGCCACCTATTATCCTTACATCATCGGATATCTTTACGTCTCCTGTTGTCGATGCCGACTTGATGAGAACGCCTCCGGAGATCGCGTCTCTTCCTTTTTCAATATTATCGGTCACCCAGCTTCCCTTGCCGAAAGCGTTCAAGCCGACATATTTTATGCTTTCGGGAAGTCTTACGGTACTGACTTTATTTCCGCCGGAAGATGCGCCGAACGCCTCATCGCCTATATATTCAAGTCCGTCGGGAAAGTTGATGTCAAAAATATCGTTGCATTCATAGAACGCCTGATCTCCGATACGGACTATGCTGTCCGGCAGGGTGACTGTCTTTATACCAATGCTCGCATTCTCATTTACCCAGCCGGCGCCGGTTGTTTTTCCCTCAAACGCGCAGTCCGCTATCGCAGTCACGCCGTCGGGTATGACGACATTGCCGGATGCCGAGCGCCCGTTTATGACTGTATTGTTTATTATCAATACAGAGTTACCGGAATTTTTTAAAGCTTCTTCTGTCCATGAGGTTTCATCAAGCGCATAAGCACCTATATCCGTCAGGCTTTCGGGAATGTTGATATCTTTGAGCTTTCTGCATTCATAAAACGCATAAGCGCCTATGCTTTCAAGGGTGTCCGGAAGGGAGACTGTTTCAAGATAATGACATTCCCTAAATGCGGCATCGCCTATACTTCTGACGCCCTCAGGAATGACGATGCTTTTCAGTACGTTCGCTATCTGCGTCTTTCCGTCTCCTGTCCCATAGAATTCTTTTTTGGAGAATACATTGTCGGCGATACTCAATACTCCGTCAGGAATAACGATGTTTTCGTCGCTTCCGGTATATTCTACAAGCGTTCCTTTATTTACCACGAAATCGCCTATCGTACCGTCGAGAAGGTCGGGTACTTCTGCGGCAGGCATCGTTGTTTCGGCTTCGGTGCTTTCAGATGCCGGAACTTCATCGGACGCAGCCGAGATCATCTGTGCGACCGTGACATCGGGTGTTTTATTATCGGTATTTGTCTGAGCCGCTCCTGTCGTCTCCGTTTTGGCATTGGTGCCGCCGCAGGAAGAAAGCGTGAGCACGCCGGTAAGCATTGCCGCCATTATAAAAGAAGCGATGCGTTCTGATCTGTACCTCATTTAATATTTCCTCCATATTGTTTATTGACATCGTGAAAAATCATACTCTAAAACAGATTGTAAAGATCACTCATATTGGTATAATTGTATTCCTTGCCTTTATATGTAACCGTAATACCCTTATTGTCGTCGAAAGCACCGCTGTATATTTTTGTCACACTGTCCGGTACATCAAGCTTTCTGAGCAAATAGCAGCCTTTGAATGCACTCATTCCTATACTTTCAAGTCCGTCGGGAAGATTTATCTCCTTAAGAGATTTACAGCAATAGAAACCGTCTATAGATTTCACATTTGAAGGTATCGTTATGCTTTCGAGGGACTCGCAGTTGTAAAATGTTCCGGTTGCGATCGTTTCAAGACTTTCCGGAAGATTTACAGTTTTCAAGTTAGTGCAGGACAAAAAACACGGAACCTCCTTGTATCCTTCGGGGATCGTTATCTCTGTGAGACTTTTACAAAAACTGAAAGCTTCTGCTCCAATTGTAACGTTACCCGCGGGAAGTGTTACACTTTTCAGATTCGAGCAGTCTGTAAATGCCCAAGCTCCGATATTTGTAACAGAATCCGGTATCACGATAGATTCGATCTTGGAGTTAGAGAACGCTAAATTCCTGATCTCGGTCACATGACCCGGTATTACGATCTCAGGGCAGCTGACGGACGTGAAAGCTGCATCGCCGATGATCTCAAGGCTTTCTGGAAGTGTTATCTGCTCAATGGAGCTATAGCTTTCATTTGAGCCGAATATCGACGTTACGCCCTCGGGTATCTCGATACATTTCAATTTAGTTCTATCCAGTTTTATCGACTTTACAGGGTCGCCGTCCAGTTCCGTCGGGAAACGGATCGCTTCTTCCGTTCCTTTATATCCGGTTATCACAACGCCTTCGAGTGCCGCGTCGTAATGATATTCAAGCTCCTCAGCGGCAGGCTCAACAGCATTGAATCCAACGCCGCTTACTGCCCTTACCAGCATATCGAGGTTATTCTTGCTGTATTCTCTGCCTTTGAATGTTATATTCAAGTCTTTGCCTCTGAACGCATCTTCGGAGACCTCTTCGACTGTGTCGGGAATCGTGACAGTAATACAATCTACGATAAATGCTTTCTCAGGAATCTTTTTAAGACTTTTTGGAAGGACAAATTCAGGCTTTATCGCACCGCTGATATTAAACGCTTTTGAACCTATGTTTTCAACGCCTTCGGACAATATGTATTTCTGCGCATTGACGCATATATTGGAATCGTCATGTATATCGCAGTTAAATATTACTTCGTCGAATTTCAGATCGGACCATTGTTCCATTCTCGGAACGCTGTTGAACACTACGGTCTTCAGGCTGTTTGTAAAGGCATAGTTTTCCTCCTTGAATGCGTTTATCAGCACACATCTGGTGAGCGACGCCGGAAATGTCACCTTTTCAAGCGAATGACAGCCGACAAAGGAACGTATGCGCAATTCGGTTATGCCTTCCGCAAATGATACTTCTTTAAGAAAATCGCAGTTTTTAAATGAACCGATCTCGAGCATATCCACTCTGTAGCCGTCAAGTTCTGCGGGAATTTCGAGAATACTGTCCGATCCGTTATACTTTGTTATCATGACAGTATTGTCGAGCGCTTCACTCAATGTGTACTCATAATCGCCGCAGGTGTATGTCTCCGAAGCAGAGAGCTTTTTCTCTTCTGCGGTCGTTTCTTCGGGCTTGCTTTCCTCTGCCGATGAAGCTGCCGCGGCGGTAGTCTGCTCGACGGCAGTGACCTGTGCCGAAGTGCCGGCAGTCTGCTGAGCGCCGTTGTTTCCACCGCACGCCGACAATATTGCCGCGGCCGCGATCAATGCTGCTGATGCTTTTAAATGTTTCATTTTTTCTCCTCCTGAAATGAATGATAATTAATGTGTCCTCAATAACTGCCTTTTGGCAGTTATTGGCTGAAAATCTGCAAAACAGATTTTCAGATGTTGTGTAAATGCGCCTGCGGTGCATTTACACAACGGACACATTCCTTGATGTCAAGCTCATTTCGTCCTTCGGACGAACAAAAGTGCAAGGAGAATCCTAAAATATAAAAATTTTCCTTGCACTTTTGCAGCCAACAAATGGCTTCAAGCTGCGCTATGAAGCCATTTGTTGGCTGATGAGCAGACATTAATTATTATTGCAAATAGAATAACATACTATAAAGAGTATCAAAATTTGTGTGAGTATATTTTGTGCCCTTATATACGACTGTAAGCGCGTCACATTTGTCAAATGCGAGTGTTTCTATTTTCTGCATACTGTCGGGAAGCTCAAGATCCCTGATTTTTCCGCAGTTCTTGAATGCGCCTTGTCCTATCATTACAAGTCCTGCGGGAACTGTGACCTCCTTAAGAGCTTCACAGTCGCAGAATGTGAAAGCTTCTATTCTTGTGACTGCTGAAGGTATCGTTACGGAATCTATCAGTTTACAGCCGTAGAATGCACTGCTGCCCAGTTTCTCAAGACTTTTCGGCAGTGAAATGTTTTTGAGCAGGAAGCAATGTTTAAATGCTTCGCTCCCGATCTCGGTGATAGTGTCGGCAAGTGTGATCTCTTCAAGCTTCTCACAGTTAATGAATGCTTTATCTCCGATTTTCGCCGCGTCTTCCGGCATGACTACCGAACTGAGAACAGAACAACTGTCAAATACACTTTCGGGTATCTCCTGCAGATGCTCCGGCAGCTTTACGCTTTCGAGCAGTCTGCATTGCGTAAATAATCCTTTTCCTACGCTTACAACGCTGTCAGGTATCTCCAAAGAGAACAGGCCGGACTGAGAGAATGCTCCTGCGCCGATCTCGGTCACGCTGTCGGGAATATTGATTTCAAGCAGCGAACCGCAATTTAAGAATGCTTTATCGCCTATTCGTGTCACGCCGGCAGGAATACTTACAGTTATCAGCTTCGAGCAGGAACTGAACGCATTGTCGCTTATTTCCGTAAACTCCTCGGGGACTTCAACGTATTTAACATCAGCTTTGCCGAGACTGAATCCTTTTACCGGATCGCCGTCAAGCTCGACAGGTATCCTTATAGCGTCATCCTTTCCGATATAGCCGTCTATAATAATTCCTTTGAGCGCGGCATCGTAATGAGTTCTGAAACAACTGCTGTCCGGTGTGACAACATCGTATACAGAGCCCGCATCATCGGATGATGACGGGTCATTTATCCTCGCGATAAGATCACTTACGTTGTTTGTTGTATAAATTTTTCCTTTAAATTTTATAGTTACACCGGATCCGCGGAACGCATTCGGGTCGATTTCGGTCACGCCTTCGGGCAGTTCTATCTCAAACTGTTTTCCGTCAAAAGCAAGTTCGCCGAGAGTTTTTAAACTTTCGGGAAGCACAAATTCAGTTCCTTCGTCAACATTGAATGTTCTGAATCCGATCCTCTCGATACCGTCTGCTATTATATATTTCTTTGTTTCAAGAGAGAGGTTCGCTCCTTCCGGGATCTCGGCATTTACATATACTTCTTCCAGATCGTGGAAGTTTGCTTTCAGGTTTTCGGGAATACTGCTTATAACCAATGTTTTGATATTGTCACAGCCGGAAAAAGCGCATCCTGCAAACGTCATATTCGGCAGGTATGTAAGAGTAGAGGGTAAAGTCACTTTCTCGAGATTGGAACAGTCCGCGAACGCACGGTTCATAACCTCCTGAACGCCCTCGCCGATAATTACTTCCTTCAGGCTGTCACAGCCTGCAAAAGCTTCCTCTTCTATGTACCTGACAGTATATCCCTCGATCTCTCCCGGGATCTCCAGCACGCTGTCCGAGCCGTTATACTTTGTTATATCAACGGTTGTGGGGGAGCTGAGTTTATATTCATAATCGCCGTATGTATAAAATACACCGTATTCTTTTTTATCTTCTTCGGGCGCTTCCACAGTGGTTTCGGAAAAAGACTCAGCAGTTGTGCTCTCTGAAGCTGTTGTCTGCGATTCGCTGACTGTGGTCTGCACTGCGGCGACGGCGGTCGTACTGCTGACGATTTCCTTTCCGCCTCCGCAGGAAGATACTGCTGTCAATGCTGCAAGAAGGATCATTGTACCTTTTATTTTTTTCATTTCTTTTCCTCTTTTTTAATGTTTTTTACTGCGATTGTGTTAAACCGTATGCGAAAATTAAATATACAGTTTATTATAGCGCTAAATGTTTCAGAAATCAACACAGTTCCGTAAATTTCTACAAATATTAATATATATAGGGATTATTAATACACAGATTATTATAAATTGCACAAAAATCCTATACAATAAAGTAAATCAATTATATAGGAGATGTTAACATGGAGTTGAATTATGCCCTTGTCGGTGCAAGAATACGAAAAATACGCAAAGCACAGAGGATAACGCAGGATAAGCTGTCGGAATACAGCGGCATATCCCCGCAGCATTTGTCACAGATCGAGAGCGCCAAGACAAAGCTGTCTCTTGCTACACTTGTCAATATCTGCAACGCGCTGGGTGTCACGACCGACAAGGTGCTTTGTGATGTGCTGACTGCAGATACTTCGGCGGAAATGAAGTCTGATATAGCGGAAGTATTCAAGGACTGCTCTGCAGACGAGGTGTATCTTATGCTTGCAGTTGCCGAAAATCTAAAAAAGGCTATCCGTTTGAAACGGATAACCTTGAGCAGGGAACAATAAACACAACTTTCCGGCATCTTTTCGGAAAACTGTACGAAGAGGTGGTTTGTTGTTGTTTCCTTTGACGGATTAGCCAGATAAAAAAACCATATCAAAAACTGATACGGCGTATGGATCGTGTGCTCTTTGACAAAACCGCATTTATAGAGTATAATATAGTTATAAAACAGTATTATTGAAGGTAGTGATACTATGTGTACCAAGAATGAAGCAATGGCTATTCTCGAAGAGGCGTTTGAACGTTCAAGAGAACTCTTCGACGACAGTCTGAAAAACGGTTATCTTTACGGCTCTTATGCCAGAGGGGATTACGATGAAGAGTCTGATGTTGATATTCTTCTGACTGTTGACAGAGACAATGATGCAATTCGTGCTTACAACAAGTCAATTGCAAAGATCGACAGTGATCTCAGCCTTACACATAATGTCACTGTCTCAGTAACACTCAAGCCGCTGGAACAATTCAACAGGTTCGCAGAGATTTCTCCGTTCTACCGAAACATGATCAGAGAGGGAATACTATATGCCGGAGATCAATGATATCATACCGAAGCTGGAAATAGACTTGCGTTTGACGAGTGTTTCAATGATGACCCAATATAACTTAGTAACAAATAACGCTACATAATCAAACGTACAGGCTCAAATAAAAAAGGCGAGTAGATGAAAATATCCCGCCTTTACGATGAAATTAAAAGAATTGGTAAATGCCATACGGGGTTTGAGTTCTTGGGATTTGTTTTGGGATTTACGGTCGATTTTACAATATTTAACAAGACTTTATGCTATGATATATTACCGAATGTAAAATGTTAAGCATTTGGCTTAACCATCGCACATAATTAGTTATTATTGCATACTGGTCAATATTACAAATTGTAATATCGAGCTTTCAAGTCCCGTCACTCAGACCATATTCGCTTATCGCCGAAGTCGCTTGTAGAGCGGCTTCGGCGGTTTTCTTTTTATCTCGTTCCGGGGATTGTACCTTGTTTGTACCTTATTTTTGAAAAGCCTGTCAGACTGCCGGTCTTTCCTGCGCTTTTTCACTCAGCTTCATGTCAGATGCAGCATCTTCGGGACTGTCATCATCAAAGTTGAGAGCCTTGGCGATAACATCACAGTTTCTTGCCTGCGCCTCGCGGAACATATGGCAGTACAGAGATGTTGTTGTACTGACTGCGGTATGACCTAAGTCTGCCGAGACACTGACCGGATCCACGCCTGCAAAAATTAAAAGACTGGCATGGAAGTGCCGCAGGCTGTGAACATCGCAGAAGCGCATATCGTGCTTCTTACAAAACCGCCTGTACCAGTTGTACGGCGTGTTAGCATACATCGGCTGACCGTTCCACTGGACGAATAGCCTGTCGGTATCTACCCACTTGTCCCCGGTCTGCTCCCGCTCTCTGTCCTGCTGCTCCTTATATTCCTTGAGCATATTCATTATAATTGGCGGCAGCTTGGACGAGCGCACCGACCTTTTTGTCTTGGTCGTGTCAGTGTAGAGTCCGTGGAGCTTGGTGTAATTCGAGGTGCGGCGGACGTTCACAACGCTGTGCTCCCAGTCAATGTCCTTCCATTCCAATCCGCAGAGTTCTCCGCGACGAAATCCGCTGTACACCGCGAGAGTAAAGAACATACGATACTTGAATGGGGCGGTTTTGAGGAGCTCGAACAGTTTCTTGACCTCCTCTTTCGTGTAGATGTCCTTTTCTTTCTTCTCACCTCTCGGAACAGTCACGCGAGTACA
>JAEEGL016417484.1_pt1 | contig 12821 bp, 9 predicted proteins | sample 9134231 | NCBI WGS metagenome assembly JAEEGL01 (sample SAMN16246548, study PRJNA631951) | gut metagenome | biome: gut microbiome; feature: rumen; material: fiber-attached | host: Bos | place: Iran: Karaj | collected 2018-10
AGGAAAAATAATGTAATGAATGGGTGTCTATTTTACTTTAAATTCCAGACTCTTAAATACTCATAGATTTAATTTTTAAAATTTATTTTTTTTTTTAAACTTAATATTAAGGAGATTAGGGATAAATTTTTAGCCTATTCTTTTAATTGTTATTTTCAACTTAATAATTTGTATATTAATTAAAAAAACAATTAAGAAAAAATTATTGATAATTAAGCTAAAACTTTTTTCATTTAATATTGAATAAAATATTTAATTAAATATTTAATTAATTTAATTATATATCACTTAAAAATTAATCAGAAATATTGGAAGCTGTTACTCCAAAAAGATCAAACCAAAAAAAGAAAGTATAATAAGTTTCTTCATCAGAAGCAAAAATATTCAACATTAAAAATATATTAACTATTCCAGTAATAAGAATAATAGGATGGACTTTAATAAAAATTCCAATAAAAGAAGTGATTAAATAATTTTGAAAGAAAAAACTAGGTTTATCTTCATTAATATGTGTAACTAAAACGCATATTGAATTTGGTAATAATACAAAAAAAATTATTATTATATCTATTAAAGTAAAGCTATCACTTAAATTGTTTTTACTTATTAACTGATATAATACATTTCCAACTGGTTCTAATTTTCCAAAAAGTAAAAATTGGATTTTGGCGAAAAAATATTCATAAAAAATTAAAAAAAATTTTGAAATAAATAATTTCCATATTATAACTAAATAAGGGTAAATAATAATCAATATTAATTTATATTTTTTTTTCTTTAATTTGTTTATTTTTTTTTGCCTTATTTTTTTAGATAAAACTTGTCTATCATCATCATCAATTTGAAATTGAACATAATTAAAAATATTATATATTTTCCTTCCAAATCTATGAAAAGAACTATGAATAAATTGAATAATGAAAAAATAGACAAGATAAAAAATACAAGAATTATTAATAATTAAAGCTAAAAAGCCAAAAATAGAATAAATAACAAAATTCAATATTTTCTTTAAAGCTTTACTATTTCTTTTATTATGTTTCATATCTTCATTAAAATAAGAAAAAAATTTAATCATTCCATGATAAAATTTTAATTCTACATAAGGAGAATAATTTCCATAAAGAACAGGATTATTTGCTCTTGTTTTACTAATATAAGGGGCTAAATCTTCAAAATAATAGTTTACATCTTCTTCAGTAACATAAATATTTAATTTTAAAGATATTACAATATATACAATTATATAATTAAATATGAAGCAAAGGAATATTAGTGAATAAATATTATAAAAATTATCATAATATGTTTGAGGATTATTCTTATAAAGTCTAAAAATGAAATTTATTATCAACCAAATATCAAATAAGATTTTCAATATAAATACTCTTTCATATATTTTTGTATAAGTTTTACTTAATTTATCTTTTTCCATATAAAAAACTGAAATTATAAAAATTAAAGATAAAATCATTGAAATACAAACGAAGAAAAAATTATAATAAAATATCTCTTGAAAATTATTACTATAATATTCTTCAATATAATACATACCTAAATATTTTATTGCATCAGTGATACATAAAATACAATATATTAAAAAACCAATTGTTTCATAAAATATCCAAAATAAAATAATTATAATAGTAGTATAAGAAAAAACAACAAAATTTTTAGATAAATATATAATAATAATTAATTGATTTATTATTAAAATAAAGAAAATAATTTTTGCTTTTGGAATTTGTTCAGAATAAAATTGGGAATTATAAGTTTTATAAAGAAATTTTAATAATTTTCGGGAAGACAATAAAATAAAAACTCCATAATAAATTATATTATAATGAGGAAATAAATCATCATAAACATTAAAAGTTAATTTTCCCTTTAAAAATAAATAAAGTAAAAAAATAGTATTTATTATATATCCAAAAATTAAAAATAACAAATGAGATTTAAAAACATTAACTTTTAATAATTGTCTATTTTTAACTTCTGCTCCTAAAAATTCAGTATTAATATATAATTTTTTAACAAAAATTGAATGAAATGAATTTTGTAAAAAATTAAACAATAAAATTTCTTTGTATGATAAATTTTTTGAAAATAAAACTAATCCTTTTATAAAGAAAATACTATTAATTTCAAATAAAGAGCAAACTTTAAAAAAAGTTTCAAATTCAACTAATATAATTATTAAAGGAACAAAGAATATAATTGACATAGTAAATTTTAATATTAACATATCACTTAAATTTCCTAAATATAATTCTAAATATGAAGCAAGTAAAAAGCCAAAAAAAATATATCTAACAGAAGGATTTTTTTTATTAAAAAGAGTAAAATAAAATTTTTTAATTTGAAAAAGAATTTTTTTCTTATTATCTTTTAATTCTTTTATTTTCATTTCTTTTTTAAAATCATTATCAGTTAATTTTTTAATTTCTTCATCTTCATTTTTATGAAAAAGTGGAAGTTCAGTCATTTAATAAAAAAAATAATATTTAAATTTTAAAATAAATTAAATAATTTTTTTAATAAGTATAATAAAGAAAGTAGTAATTAATACATTTTTAATTCCCATTGCGTAATAAATACTATTTAGAATGTCTAAAATCCAAATGAAAAAAGTGCTTAAAAGCGTAGGAGTTTTTTTTTGAAGAATTATAATTTGACTTTTCAAATTTTTACAATATGAATGAAGAGATGATAAATTTCCATTTGTTTCACATTTATTTAAGTCATAATCAGTTTTTAAAGAATTTATTTTTGATAAATTTTCTGAATTTATCTTTGTTTGAATTGAAGAAAAATCAAGTAAGAAAATTATAAATGTTATTAATATTAATAATATTGGAAATAATAATATTTTTTTAAATATATATGATTTGCTTTTAGGATTTATTTTTGATTTTTCTTTTTTATTTTTTTCATTGTGTTTTTCTTTTTTATAAAATATTAAAGATTTTAATATTATTTCTTTCAATTTTAAATTGGTTTTTCTCTTATCTGGATTAATTATATTTATTGAAATATTTAATATTGATAATAATTGATTATATAATTGATGATTAATTGAATTTTTTATATATGGTCTTCCATTAATACAAACATAACTTTTTAATTGATTTTCATATATTTCAACTGAAATTTTAGAATTAAATTTGAATTTCATTATTTTAGTTAAAAAAAATATTTATTAAAAAAATAAAAAAAGGCTGAACGTTTTTATATTATGTAATTATAATATTTTTTCATATATTCACAAAAGCTCCATAATACTTTTAATTATCTAATTCTTCAAAATTTAAATTAAATCTTTATTTAAAGTAATTTTAAAATAAGAAAATTATTTTTTTACTTAATTATTTCAACTTAGATTTTTTTAGAAATATATCAATGATTATCATATTTAAATAAATTCAAATTTTATGATTTAATTGATAAATAATTTTAATGAATTAAGATTTAATTCATCATTTATTAGCTTTTTTCATTTACTAACCTCTTTCTTATTTTAAATTTCTTAACATTTTTCCAAAGGAATTTCATTTCATTTTAAAAAGATTCATTCATTTGATAACATTTATTTTTTTATTTACATGTAATAAATACTAATTTGAGTAAATAAATTAATCATTCAATTTAAAAGATAAAAAATTTATAATTCTAAAGAAAGTCATCTAAAGAAAGATGGATGAAATAATTTTCAAGATAATAAAAGCAATTTTTATATAAACAAATAAATATAATTTGTGAAATAAAAAAGTTACTTTTTCTTTATATTCATTCATATAATTTATTAAGATTATTATCTCCTAATCTTTTGTATCTAGATTATATAATAATAAATTAATATTTAATTTATATAAACTTCCTAAATGATTTTTATTTTCTTTTTTTTAAACTCATCTTTTTTCCAATATTTTAATACTTTAAAAGTTATTTCCTCTTATTATTTTTAGATTTAAACGTTAAACTTTTTCAATTAATTTTTCTTTTTCCTCAAAATTTATAATCAACAGAATAAATCCTGATAAATAACTAATTTGTTTTGAGGCTTCAATAAAATAAATTCAAAAATAAATAATAAATTTAAAAGTTAAAAATTTAAATAAAAAACAATAAAATGTCAAAAATAAAAAATTTAAAATTTTTCATCCGTGAATATAAAATATTAAAGCAAATAGGAGAAGGATCTTACGCAAGCATTTTTAAGGTTCAAAAGGATAATTCAAATGAAATTTATGTTTTAAAGCAAATTCCAATTACAGAAGAAGATTTAAATGATACTCAAAATTTAAATGATATAAAGAATGAATCACTAATATTATCAAAAATCCATAGTCCATACATAGTAAAATTTTATGATAGTTTCTTCCATAATAATTCTTTAAATATAATAACAGAATATTGTTCTTCAGGAGATTTATGTGATTATATTCAAATGTATATTTCCCACAAAAAAAAAATGAGTGAAAAATTAATATGGAAATTATTTATTCAAATTTGTTTAGGATTACATTATCTTCACAATCACAAAATATTACATAGAGATATTAAAACAAAGAATATATTTTTAAACGAAGATTTCTCTGTTAAAATAGGAGATTTAGGTATTGCAAAAATATTAGAAAATACTACTTCATATGCTCATACTTTTATAGGAACACCGTATTATTTATCTCCTGAATTATGTAAAGATTTACCTTATAATGATAAAAGCGATGTATGGAGTTTAGGATGTGTATTATATGAAATGGTTACTTTAAGACATCCTTTTGAAGGGAAAACTAGAGTTGAAATTTATGATAAAATTATTAATGGTAATTATGAAGGAATTGATAAATATTATAGTTTGGAATTAAGAAGAATGATTGATTTACTTTTGATTAAAGATGAAAAAAAAAGACCAAAAATATGCGAAATTTTAAGTCTTGGAATTATTAAAGAAAAAGCCAAAGAATGTGGGATTAAAATTCCTGAGATTAAACCTAGAAATTATTTAAATAAAAGTAATAATAGTAAAAACTTAAGTGAAAGTAACAATAGCAATAATTTCAGTAATAATAATTATTATAATTTTAGTGGAAGTAATGAAAATTATCAAAACAATAATCAAATGAAAATTAAAATTAATAATATTGAAGTTAATTATAATAAAAATAAAAATGAACAAATTAATAAACATAAAAAAACTCAAATTCAAAATCAAGGTGAAAATTCTGGAAGAAATTCTTCTAAATTACTTGATATTTCTTCAAAATTAAAGCAATCTCAAGAAAAAATATTAAATATTTTATCTAAAAAAAAAAGCTCAAGTAAAGAAAATAATCAAAATAGAGAAAATATAAATAATAGTAATTGTAATGATAGTAATCAAATATTATCGAATATGAGTAAAATTCAAATAAATTTAAAAAAAAAAAATAATAACAATAATAATCATCAAAGACCAATTTCAGGAAATAATTCAAAAAGAAATATACCAATTCAGCAAAAAAGAATAGAATTATTACAAGAAAATAATAATAACAATAGTAATTTAAATTTAAATAATGAACAAGAAATAACAAATTATTCTGGAAATAATAATCAAAAATTAAATAATAATAAAAGTTCAAAACATTTAACAGAAGCAAAAGAAAATGAATTAAATATAAGTATTGATCTTTCAAATAATCAACTAAATGCTAAAAATCTTAATATTTATAACAATAATAAAATTAAAAATTTAAATATTAAACAAATTCCTTTAAACACTGAATATTATGAAGAAAAGAAAAAAACAAATATACATGAAATTATTCAAAAAATGAGACTTAATCCAATGAAAAAAAATATTGATTTAAATAACATTAAAAACGAAAAAATAAACTTTGAAGATTTACAAATTATTAAAAGAGATTCAAATAATTTTACTTTAACTGAAAATAAAGATATGATGCTTTTTAATACTGGAATTTCAGAAAGAAATAATTTAAAAATAAACGAAGAAAAAGTTAAAGTTTTTAATGCTAATGATACAATAATAAATAAAAGTGAATCTCAATTAAAAAAAGATACAATTAATTTATTGAATTTAAAAAAAAAATATTTAAATTTAATAAATGATTGTAAAACTATTATGATTGGGATTTCAGAAAATACTTTTCAAAATGTTTTAGATTTATATAAAAAAATAGATTCTAATCAAAATGATATAGATAAAATTTATGAAGAAATTCAAAATTTTATAAAAGAAAATATTATAGATAATGATAATGAAAATTTATATAAAAAATTTAATAAGGCTTTTAGTAATTATATTTATTATGAAATTGAACTTAAAGATGTTGAAAAAAAAATTGAAAAAAGAAAAAATACATCAAAATGGTTTATTAATTCATAAATATTATAATAATACATTTTATTGTGTTAATTAAATTTTAATTATAAATTTTTGAATTTATTTATATTTATTATTTTTGGATAATAAAAGTTATAAAATGTAATTTAAGTAATAAAATATTCAAATATAATAATTTCGCAAAAAATATTTTATTTATTTTTTAATTTTTTATCAAATAATTTCTATTTCTTTAAAATAAAAAATGTTTTGATTTCATTTTTATGTGAATTTAATTCAAATTTTTTAATGATTTAATTAATCAATTCTTATTTTTTTAATAGAAAATTTATTTGATTTTTTTTAAAAGTATAATTTAAAAAAAATATTTAAAAAAGAAATTAACTTAAAATTTAATTAAAAATTAATATCAAAATAACAAAAATGTTAGAAAATTGTTTAAACCACAAAATAATAAGAGAATTTCTAAGAAATTATTCTCAAGACAAATGGCCATTTATAATTCCATCCTTATTAGAAATTGCTATTTTAAATTTAAATTCTTCATTCAAGACTTTATTTTTTACAGAAGATGATTTTAAAAATATATTAAATGATTTAAAAGAAAAATTAAATTCAGAAAATCAAATAAATCCATTATTTAATTATAGAGAAAAAATAAGAAAAAAGCCTTCAACAGAATGGAGAAATGGAAAACAAACAAGTTATGAAGATTATGAAATTATATGTAGAGAAAATGAAAAAAAAAATAATTTATATAATGAAACTTATGATTTCTATGGAACAAATAATAATAATTATTATAATAAATCAAATTACAATAATTATAATATAGATTATAGAAATAATTATTATAATAATGTTAAGGAAAATAAAAAGTTAGGAAATAATTTTTATGATTATTATCCAATAAGTAATAGAAGAAATGAAAAGGAAATTATTGATGAAAAAATAAGAAGAGAAAATATAGAAAATAAAAAAAATATTAAAGAAACTCAAAGTAGAATAAAATCACTTATTGATATAGATAAAGAAAATTACAACAAAAGTAAAGAAAAAAAATATTTTAATGATAAAGATTTAAATAAAAAAATTCCTAAAGTTAATTATGCTATTAGTTATGATAAAGATTTAAAACCTCAAAATATTGAAAAAAAATATGATGGCGAAAAAAAAGAAAAAAAAAAAGAAAAAGGAACTAGAAGATTTAATACAAAAAATAATGAAGAAGAAAGTAAAAATTCTTCAAATACTGAAAATCAAGATGAAAATAATAATAATCAAAATTATGAAAACCAAAATAATAAAAGTCAAAATAAACATTATATGAATGAGAATATTCAAAATAATGAAGAAAAAAAAAATCATTATCAAGAAAATCAAAATCAAATCGATGAAGAACAAAATGAAGAATTTGAAAACAATAATGAACAAAATTATAATGAAAATTATAAAGAAAATGAACAAAATTATTATAATGAAAATGAACAAAATTATTATAATGAAAATGAACAAAATTATAATGAAAATTATAATGATTATTATAATGAGAATTATAACGAAAACGATGATTATTATAATAATAATGAAGATGGTTATTATAATGAAAATGAATATGAAAACAATAAGAATGAAGAATATTATAATAATGATAACATATATAATGAAGGAGAAAACAATGATGAATATAATAATTATTATGAAAATCCTGAAGAAAATAAACAATATAACAAAATAATAAACGAAGTAAAATATGACATTCAAAATAATAATGAAGAGCCAAAAATAAAAAACACAAAAAGATTAAATACAAATAATATGGAAGAATATTCTTTTAAAGATGTTCATACAAATAATACAAATAGTATTAATAATACAATAGGAAATAATAATTCTAGTAATAGACATTTTCATAGTAATAATAGTAATAATGATAATTTTAATACTGGAAAATTCGAAGAAACTAATAATGAACTTCAATTAAGTCAAATGACAAATATGAGTGAAAGAACTAAAAATTTATTCCAAAAAGAAATGAATAACTTTGCCACTGATAATAGTGTAAGCACAAATAAAATGAATTTGAGTATTAATAATCAACAATAATTTATTTTTTAATTTTGTATTTTTTTTATTTAAAAAGAAAAAGAAAAAATACTGAAAATATAATTTTTTATTTTTTTAATATTTTATAAATTCATTATTTTTATATTACTTATATCAATTTTTTCATATTAAATTTATCAGGTTATATTTATATTTTAATAACTCAAAATTAATAATAAATGATAAAATCATTTTTTCCTTTAATTATAACCATATAACTAAAATATGCTTTATAAAAGGGAAAAATAATTTTTTTATTTTTTTTTACTTCCTAATTTAACAATTTCATCAACATAATTTTTTTTTTGTAAATAAACATTTTTTCTAATTTTAACAAATTTTTTAAAAATTTTTAACCTAGGTCTTTCTTTAATTTTACAAATATCTTTTTTAGATTCATCAGTTAAGACTTTATTTAATTCTTTAAAGAATAATTTATAAGAAAAATGTTTATCCTCTTTTTTTTCTTCCATTTCAAATTGTTTAATATTATGTGAAAATTGACATCTATTACCATACATACAAAATCCTTTATCAAAGAAATTTACACAAGGACGTTTTTTATAACCACTTTTTTTACATAAATTTTCTCTTAAATTTTCTTTTCCATGTGCAAAGATACAATTTTCACCAAATTTACATCTTCCATTTATTTCGAAATATTTGCATAATTCTGTTCGAAATTTTTTTTGACTTTGTTCTTCTTTTTCTTCTTCTTTTTCTGATTTTTTAGTTTTAAAATAATCTTCTTCAAATTTATTTTGAAATTTTTTTAATGTTTTTGGGTAAAAAGATAATGAATCTAATTCATATTTTTGATTATTGTCTTGGTTGTTTTTTATATTGTTTGATGTGTCTTTATTCTGATATTCAGTTGTTATGTCATCGTTCGAACCCATTTTTTTTATTTTTTTCGTTAAAAAATTAAGTATTAAAAGAAAAAATAATAATTAATGATTTTATATTTAAAGTTTAAATAGGTTTAAAATTAATTGATCTTTTAATTTTTAATTATTTAAATAATATATTTAAATAATAATGGAGATATAAATTAAATTTATAAAGAAAATTTAAAAAATAATTTAATTGATGTTCAAAAACAACATAAAAATAATAAAATATAATTGAAAATAAAAAGAACAAAATAAAATCTCATAAAGAATAAAAAGATAAATGAAGATATTCAATGAAAATATTAACAAAAAATAATTATTTTATCAAAAATAACAAGTGATAACACTTTTAATAAATGCAATAAAAGAAAATAATAAAAAAGAAAAAATAAATTAAATTTAAATTAGAAATAACTATTATCGTAGAAATAAAAAATAAAAAAATTATGAATGCAAATATCAAGATGAAGATATTCAAGAAGAAGAAAAAAATTAAATACTAAATGTTCTTGGGTATGATAATTAAGATAAAGTTTATTTTTTTTCTTGTGTCTTAATTATAGAAAAAAGATGAAAATAAGATATTTTTAGTTTAATGTATTAAGATAAAAAGATTCATAAAATTTGATTATTCTCTTCTTTAATTTATTTTTCACTTTTGTTCTTTCTTTTTATTATAATAATTTTTCTAGTTATTAATTGAATTCATTGATACAATAAAATGAAATATCAAATATTAATCTAACAATAATATCATTTTTTTAAATACAATTAATTTTGATTTATTTAAAATTCTATTTCTATTCAATTTATTGAAATATTGTTTTAATCGATTGATATATTGAAAATATATATAATTGAGTGAAATTTTATTAAAAAAAAGTTGTAAATATAAATAATGTTGTTATTTAATTTAATTATCATTTTTTAATTTTTTTCTCATTTTTATTTGCAAAAAAGGTTCTTATTTATTTTTTTCAGGTGAAATAAAAATTTAAAATTTTAATAAAATTTATTTTAAATAATTATTTCATTCCTTTAACCATTATTTTTTAAAATTTATTTTAATACTTCAATAATTAAGTTCTAATATTTTAAATCTAAACCTTTATAAATAAAAATAATGATTATAACAATAATTATATTAAAACAAAATAATCTTTTACAAGAAGTGAGGTTGTAGTTTCAGGTTAATAAAATTTTATAAATATAAAATTTCTGTTAAAAAATTTAAATTCTTCTTAAAAAAATATCTTTTTATTAAATTACTCCCAAAAAAATATTAAATATAAAATCTGAATTTTTAAAAATAAAAAATAATTCAAAGATTATCAACGTGATTTTATTCAATAATTTAGTATTTTTAATTTTAAAGTCGGTTAATCTTATTAAATTCATAATAATAAAGATTAAATCTAAAATAAAAATTAAATAAGAATAAAAAATAGAAAAAATCAAAGAAATCATAAATCAAAAAGAACAATTAATCATTAGAAAAGAAGAGAGAGGAAAATAAAAATATTTTTAAAGATCTTCAATTTATTCCTCTTTAAAAGGATACAATAAAAAATAAAAATAAACTTGATTTATTTAGTGAATAAAAATTAAATGTAAAAGTAAACAACATAACAATATTTCAACATCAAAAAGAATGATTTCAAATTTTGAAGGACAAGCAAATAATGGAATTCAAAATAATAAAGTTTCGTTAAATAAATCATAATAAAAAACAAACATCAAGAAACAAAAATATTTTATTCAAATATTCTCAAAGTCAAGAAACTGCTTCTCAAATGGCAAAATCAATATATGTAGAATTAAAAAAAGAAAACCTAATAATAATAATATAAGAATATGTTGTTTTAAATTTCAAAATAACAATCAAATTTTAATAAAATATGAAGAAAAATTGGACAGTAAAAGATTTAATAAAAGAAATTATAAAATCAAAAGAATTTAAAGAAACACATTCAAATAGAAATTTAATTTTATTTGATTTACATTTATGTATATATCGTCAATAAAACCAGATTAAGAAAATAAAATATCTTTTGAAACAAAAATTGATGATTTATATTCTATAGGATTAATCAAAAATCTACTTTATCCTTTTTTTATTCAAAGATAATAAAACATCTTTGATTTTTTCTTTTTTAAAATAAATCAAAATCTTAAATTTTCAATAAATCAAAAAAATTAAAATTAATTCTTAATTTCAGGAGGACTATATTGATTAGGATAAACCATATTTTGATTAGAATTAACATTATATAAATTATCGTTAATTCCCGGATACCCAAAATTTATATTATAATTATTATTATTATTTTTATTTTTCTTAATGATATAACAAATAATAATTCCAATCACAATTCCAACAACAACAATTATAATAAAAATTAAAAGGAATATACTTCCAAATGAGGTTTTTGCATTTTCAACCTTAAATTTTACACCAATATAATATTCACTAAATACTTTTATCAATAAACTTTTATATTCATTTGATTCTTTTATAATTTTACAATATATAGTATAAGTAACATCACCCATAAAATCAGTGTTACTAGAACCAGAACATTTATTTGGAATTGATGTTTGATTATAATTTGTTATATTTTTAAAATTATCTTTTGACTAATAATATATAACATGTGAAGAATGTGGTGTTATACTACTTGAATATTCAAGATAAATTTCTTCATTAAGTTTAAATTCTTCGATGTTTAAAGAAAAATATAACCTTGAAGTGTTTACTTTCTTAATCTCTTGGAATTTATATTTCTCTATTGGATATATCTCTATATTCAATACATTTATTGTTAATATAAAAAAGGTTAATAGAATTATTTGATGTTTCATTTTTTTTATATTTTTGTGAAAAGATTTATGAATTATTAAAATAAAAAAGAAATTTAATTATTTTAAATTTTTGTTTGTTAAAGTTTTTTAAATAGAGAATATTAAAATTATTATTTTAAAAAAATAAAATTTATTTTTCATCTAATAATTTATCAAAAGAAATGAGAATTTTTTCAATCTATTTAAAAATAGTGGTTCCACTTTATCAACAAATGTTTTATCAATTATAATAATTGTTCTAAAAAAATGATGAATAAAAGCTTATTATGCATTTCTTTATCATCTTTAATAATATAATTCTTATTAAATAAATCATAGAAAAATGGATAAATTTGTTCTAAATTTTGAAGTATAATTATATGTTCTTTTACTGCTTGATCTTGGATTTCACTTATTTTTTTAAAGAGATTTTCATTATTATTATCAACAGAAAAAAGAATACCTTCTATAAAATGGCAGGGAAATATTTTTTTTTTATTTAAAAAATTTAAAAAAAATTGAAATATTAATTTACTGGTTTTAAAAAATTTTAAAAAAATTTAAAATTTTGTGGAAACTATTTATTTTATTGGGGATTGGGGATTGGGGATGGGGGATTGGGGATTGGGGAT
>JAEEGL012846054.1_pt1 | contig 12820 bp, 8 predicted proteins | sample 9134231 | NCBI WGS metagenome assembly JAEEGL01 (sample SAMN16246548, study PRJNA631951) | gut metagenome | biome: gut microbiome; feature: rumen; material: fiber-attached | host: Bos | place: Iran: Karaj | collected 2018-10
AAATGACTGTCTTGCAAATGTTCCTTTTGTACCAGGCTGCGGATTATGGTTTGACCATCACTCGTCTGAATTTGAACGTCAGGAGCTGGAAGGAAAATACAAAGGCGAAAGCCGCATCACACCATCATGTGCCAGAATTATTTATGAATACTACGGTGGAAAAGAAAAGTTCCCTAATTTTGATGATATTATGATTGCAGTAGATAAGGTAGATTCAGGAAACCTTACAATTGACGAAATCCAGAATCCTCAGGGATGGATTTTAGTAGGCTTCCTCATGGACCCTCGTACAGGTCTTGGACGCTGGCGGGAATTTACCGTTCCAAACTATGCACTCATGGAAAAACTCATGGTAGCCTGTCGCGATAAATCCACTCAGGAAATTCTTGCAATGCCTGATGTACAGGAGCGTATCGCAGTCTACAATGAACAGACAGAAAAGTTTAAGGAGATGGTTAAGGCTCACACTCGTACAGAAGGAAACCTTATCATTTCCGACCTGCGCGGAGTAGACCCTATCTATACCGGCAACCGCTTTATGATTTACAGTATGTATCCCGAGCAGAATATTTCTGCATGGATTGTAAGCGGACGAGGTGGACAGGGATGTTCTGCAGCTTGCGGATACAGTATTATCAACAAAACAAGCAAGGTAAATGTCGGCAGCCTTATGCTCAAGTATGGCGGCGGCGGACATGAAAAGGTAGGAACCTGTCAGTTCACAAATGAGAACATGGAAACAGAGCTTCCAAAAATGCTAAAGGAACTGTCAGATTTAGCAAACGCTTAGTATAGGAATTTATGCCTCAAAGAAAAAGAATAGGTGTAGTTACTGCTTGTCCTGAAGGAGATTACCAGCAGCGTGTTCTGTCTGGAATTTTCTTTCAGGCAAATTTGTATAATTATGATGTTTTTGTTTTTACTCCATTGTCGCATACCTCTGCGCAGTCAAAAGATCATGTAAAGGGCGAATTAAATATTTACAGCCTCATAAATTTTGATCTTCTTGATGCAGTTATAATTACACCAATTCCACTTAAGGAAGAATCAAATAATTCAATTGTAAACATGCTGCTGGAGCGTTTTAAAAATGAATGTCATGTTCCAGTAGTTTCTATTGATATACCTTTTGGAGATTATCCTGTTGTACGGACGGATGAAAAAGAACCCTTTGTTCAGATTACCGATCATCTTATAGAAGTTCACAATTGTAAAAATATTGCAGTATTAAACGGTCCTGCTTCTTTTGAGGGGTCGCAAATCAGACTCTCTGGTATAGTTGAGTCAATGGAAAAGCACGGACTCCATCTGGATGAGTCTCAGATTTACGAAGGCGATTTCTGGTACACAAGTGCCGAAGCGCTTGGACAAAGATATTTAGACAATGAACTTCCTTTGCCGGATGCAGTAGTCTGTGCTTCTGATTATATGGCGATAGGCTTGACTAACACGCTTATAAAAGGCGGTATAAGAGTTCCTGAACAGGTGATTATTACAGGCTTTGATGGAACGGCTGAAGCAAGTCTGAATAATCCGCCGCTTACTTCTTACCAGCCGCATACTTTTAAAACAGCCGTTAATGCAGTAAATGTTCTTCATAAAGAGCTTGAGCCAAGGGCAAAAGAAGTTTTAAAAAAAGCCCCGAATGATAATTATATTTGCATAGGTTCTACCTGTGGTTGCCCTGAAGATGAATCTTACACTCGTTCCAGAATCCGTAAAAATCAATATATGCTTCAGCAGAATTTTAACGACAAAAAAATCTGGAAAGGAATTGGAATAGGAACTTTATTTGAAAGTTATACCAACGAAATCCTTACAGGAACGTCAAGCGCTGCCGAATGTCTTTTAAAAATTTACGAATCAAAGTATCTTATTCAACCTTATGAATATGTTTATTTCTGCTTTAATCAAAACTGGATTGATCCGGATCAGGATTTTGAAGACGGTTATTCGCCTATGATGAATATGGGAATTTTTGCCGACAGACTCAAGCAGTTTCCCGGTGATGAAAATCATATTTTCTATGGGCCTGGTCACGAAAAGCTTTTTCCTGTTTCGCAGATGCTTCCGGACTTTGCCCTTAAAACAAAATTTTCTTCACCTCAGGTTTTCTATTTTGTTCCTGTTCATTTTAATACCATCAGTCTTGGCTATTGTGTTCTTCAGAATAATCTTACCGAAGATTATATTCCGGCTCTTGTATTCCGCAATTATATAAGAATGATAAACAATGCTTTAGAAATGACCAGAACCCGAAATAAGATTATTTCTATTTCAGAGCATGATATAATGACAAATCTTTTAAATAGGCGGGGACTTAATCATTCGCTTAGTGTTATGAATGCAAGGGCAAAAAAAGGAGACAAGTGGCTTGCAATTGTTGCAGATATGGACGGCCTTAAATTTCTTAATGATAACTTTGGTCATTCACGAGGTGACGAAGGGCTTTCGTTTATTGCAAATACAATGCGTTCAATTACAGAAATGGAAGAGGTTTGCGTTCGAAACGGTGGTGATGAATTTTTAATTGCGGGGCTTGGACATTATACTCCAAAAGAGATAGAAACCCGAATACAAAAATTCAATACAGCTGTTGATGAATTTAATAAAGACAGTTCTGTTCCATATAGTGCAAGTATCGGATATTATATTACAGACTGGGGCCCTGCCGATGCCTTTGATAAAGCTGCTGAACAGGCCGATATAAACATGTATCTTGATAAGCGCAAGAAAAAGCAGCGCAGATAACTTACCAATGACAAAAAATACTCTTTATGCTAGAATGCCTCAATTAAAAGTTTCAATTTTGGAGGAAAATTTATGAAACGTATTATCACAATTCAGGATATATCCTGCGTAGGAAAATGCTCGCTTACTGTAGCTCTTCCTATTATTTCGGCTATGGGAGTAGAAGCATGTGTTCTTCCAACTGCTGTACTTTCTACCCATACTGCCTTTAAGGGCTTTACCTTCCGTGACTTAACATCAGATATTAAACCAATCTGCGAACATTGGAAACAGGAAAAAATTCATTTTGACGCAATATATACCGGTTATCTTGGTTCTTTTGAACAGCTTGATCTTATGCACAAGCTTATCGATGATTTTGGACAGGGCGACACTCTTGCAATTGTAGACCCTTGTATGGCCGACAACGGAAAGCTTTATCCTGGCTTTACACAGGAATTTGCTTTTGCAATGGCAAAGCTCTGCGGCAAGGCAAATGTTGTTGTTCCAAATCTTACAGAAGCAAGCTTTATGCTTGGCATTCCTTATGTAGAATCTGGTTATAATGAAGAATATATAAAAGATATCCTTAAAAAGCTTGCTGCTCTTGGCGCAAAAAAAATTGTTCTTAAGGGAGTTCAGTTTGAGCAGGATCAGGACGATTTAAAAGGTGTTGCAGGAAAGATTGGTATTGTTTCTTATGATGCCGCTGCCGACACTTTTGACTGGTATTTCCATCAGAAGATGCCTGTAAGCTTCCACGGAACAGGAGATATTTTTGCAAGTGTTCTGACCGGAGCACTTATGAGAGGTATGTCTCTCCAAAAATCTTATTCACTTGCAGCAGATTTTGTTGTTGAATCAATAAAACAGACATTGAGTCATGAAGACTATAACTGGTACGGTGTAGACTTTGAAGCAGCCTTTCCATACCTTATAAAAAGAATGGGAGTATAGATGAAAAAAATAACGATTCTCGATTCTACTTTGCGTGATGGCGCCCAGGGCGAAGGTGTAAGCTTTTCGGTACAGGATAAAATTCATATCTGTAAATCTCTGGATGAACTTGGAATTCAGTATATCGAAGCCGGAAATCCTGGCAGCAACCCAAAGGATATGGAATTCTTTCAGGAAGTTAAAAAGGTTAGCTTTAAGAATGCAAAAATCTGTGCTTTTGGTGCAACACGCCGCAAAGATTTAACTTGTAAAGAAGATTCCAATCTTCAAAGTCTTTTACAGGCAGGAACCGATACAGTCGTTATTTTTGGAAAATCCTGGACTTTCCATGTTAAAAATATCATCAAGACAAGTCTCAAAGAAAATCTTGCAATGATAAAAGAAACCTGTGCCTATCTTAAAGAAAACGGCCGCCATGTTTTTTATGATGCAGAGCATTTTTTTACCGCTTATGCCGATGACAAAGCTTATGCAATGCAGACCCTGCAGGCAGCTGTAGAAGGTGGGGCAGAGGTAATCTGTCTTTGCGAAACAAAGGGCGGTTTTATGATTGATGAATGCCGCAATGCCGTTGCAGATGTCATAAAAACCTTTGGCAGTCAGGTTCAGATTGGTATTCACACTCATAATGATTGTGGACTTGCAGTTGCAAATTCTCTTATTGCCGTAAAAGAAGGCGTTACCCATGTTCAGGGTGTTCTTCTTGGTTTTGGTGAAAGGACCGGAAATGCAAATCTTTCTACTATAATACCGGATCTTCAATTAAAGCTTGGTTACGAATGTATTCCGCCTCAGAATATGAAAAAGCTTACTGCCATCTGTAATCAGATTGCAGAAATAACAAATATAAGCATGCCGCCACAGTCTCCGTATGTAGGCAAGTCTGCTTTTGCACACAAGGCCGGAATGCATATTGATGCAGTTCTTAAAAATCCTTTTGCCTACGAGCATATTGAGCCGGAGGTTGTTGGAAATAACCGCGTATTCCTTATGAGCGAAGTTGCAGGACGTGCTACTATAATAGAAAAGATTAATAGATTTGCACCTCAAATTCAGAAAAAAGATGCAGTTGTAGACAAAATTCTTGAGCGCATGAAGGAACTGGAGCAGCAGGGGTATCAGTTTGAGGGTGCCGACGGAAGCTTTGAACTTATGGTTCGCAAGGTTTTGGGGCAGTATCAGCCGTTCTTTAAGCTGCATTATTATACTACAAATGGTTCTAATCCTCGTCCCGAAGAAGGGGTTTGCTGCTGTGCTCAGACCAAGGTAGAGGTTGACGGACAGATAGAAATAACAGCTGGAGAGGGGGATGGTCCTGTAAATGCACTGGATATTGCCCTTCGTAAGGCTCTTGAGAAGTTTTATCCGCTTGTTTCTCAGATCCGACTGGTCGATTTTAAGGTTCGTGTCCTTGACGGGCAGGCTGCAACGGCTGCAAAAGTACGTGTAATCATTGAAAGTACCGATGGCCAGATAAGCTGGTCTACAGTAGGTGTTTCTGCCGACCTTATTGAAGCCTCCTGGATAGCTTTGTCGGATTCTTTTGAATACAAGCTCATAAGAGATATTGAGAAGCGCTACAAAAAGATAATTTAACTATTTTTTTTGTTGACTTCCCAAAAAACCCGTGTTAAGATAATAAAAAAGGGTTTATACGTCAAAGACCGTCGGTCTGTATAAACTTTTAAAAAAAAAGGAGGATTTTTTTAAATGAAAAAAATCGTAGGAATTATAGCAGGTCTTGCTCTTGTAGCTGGAATGGCATTTGCAGCAGAGCCTAGCGTTACTCCAGTTGCTGAATTCGATGGAAACGCTTCTCTCGAATGGATCGCTAACCTTGACAACGAAACAACTGGTATGAAGAATGATGCTTCTGCATCTTTCAAACTCAAGTTCGTTTCAGAAGGAACAAAAGCAACTACTGGTGAAGGACTTTGGGGAGAATTAGAAATTAAAGCCGGAAAATGGGAAATCAAGTACGGCGAAGGTGAAGGTGTTTTTGCAAGTGCTGTTGTACAGGATAAGGACGGCAACACACAGGAATGGGATGCTACAAAGAAAGCATTTGTTTACAAGGACAAAGATGGTAAAGATACTACAGAAGACAAGTTTGATGAGACTTCTGCAGTAATCGTTTACACAAAGAAGAACGTTCTTGCTGTACCAGGTGCTCCATCTGTAGAAAAGGCAATCATTCACTTCATCGAAGGTGATATGTATGCAAAAATGAACATCAAGGCTCCAAGTCTTGAAGTTGGTGGTGGTGATATCCTCACAGCTACTTCTTCTGCTAAAGCTTTCCCTAAGCAGTCTGTAACTCTTACAGATAAAGCTGGTTTCACATTCACATTTGGACTTCCAATCGTAGAATTCAACCTTCAGTTTGCTGACAACGGCGAAAAGAAGGGAGATGCTAAGAAATTCGGTTTTGTATTTGATGCAAACGTAAAACCTATCACAGACCTTTCTATCTATGCAGGTGTTGGATATTCAACAGAAGAAGAAAAGGCTGCTATTGCAGTTAAAGCTGCTTACAAACTCCCAGTTGGCGACATGTATTTGAAGCCAAGTGTTGGATTTGCTTTGAAAGACAAGGCTAAGGAACTCGGAGCTGGAGTTCTCTTCGGATGGGGCGGAGATGGTATCGAAGCTAAGTTCGAAAGTTTCAGCAACAAGGTAACAAACGTTCCTGATAAGTGTGCAGACGGTGTATCTATTTTCTTGAAGTCTACTCTTGAAAACAAGGCTCCAATGTCATTCTTGTTCAGCTTCTTCGACAGCAAGCTCATTGCTGGCGCTTCAGATGCTCTTAAAGGATTCAAGATTGGTGCTCAGTTGGACGTAGCTGACCTCGCTAACTTCGGAAAGGGAAAAGATGCATTTGACATGGCAATTGCTTACTCAAATACATTTGATATCTGGAAGATCGATGCTAACCTCGGTGCTAAGTTCCTCCTCGACCCATCTAAGTTTGGTATGCTCTATGGATTTGGAGTATCAACAGACGGTATCATTGCTAACACAACTCTCTATGCTAAGTACAAGGGAGAGCACGCAAAGGATATCGGTGGTGCTGACTTGAAGGGAACTGTAACTCTCGGAGCTAAGATCCACTTCTAATCTTTGAAAGTATCAGGTAAAACCTGATATCAAAGGAAAAGGGCTGTCTTAAAGGACAGTCCTTTTTTATAAGTACGTAAGTAAAATGTATTTATAAAAAAGGATTGTTTTATTATAATGGAGTTATTATGAGAAAAAATAAATTAGGTACTATTGTTATTGCTGCAGTTCTGGTTCTGCTTTCATTATCAACTATGTCTTGTTCTTCTATGAAAAAGGCACCTCGCGAAAGAAACGAAACTTTTATTGCAGACGTTAATGCATTTGATGTAGAGGTTTTTCACCTTTACACCACTCTAAATATGGGAAAGCCAAAAATCTCTGATTTTTCTGTATACTTTGCCCCACGTACCAATTATCTTTTTATTAACGGAAGAGTCGGTGCCGATCAGATTAGAGTTGGTTTTGATTATAAAGAAAGACAGTCTATTACAGCTGCTGTAAATAAGTATCTTGTTGATTATGAAAATGGAACTATTCCAAACGCAAAGCCATCCAAAAAAAATGCCTATTCAAAAGGTGATGTATTGATTGAATGGGGAATGGTGGGGCTTTCTCATGAAGTTGATACTACTTATATAACCAATGCCCAGTATCTTGAGCCGGATAAGCCTTACTTTAGAATCTTCTTTAATTCTGCTACAGAAGAAGGAGAAGAATATGTTAATTCTCCAAGGGTAAGCATTTTTATTAGTCCGTCTCAGTGGGAAAAAATTGTAGAAGCCTGCAACCAGGAACGTCTTGTAGAAATGACAGACGCTATCCTGGAAGAGGCAAACGCATTTTAATTTTCTTAATTAAAACTTATTCTACTCTGCTTTTTTCTGGTAATTAGCCTTAATTGCTTCTATAAAGAGCTTGTTCTGGTCATTACGTAATGGAACCGAGAATAATGGCTTGCCGTCACTAGGAGAAATGCGGTAGATATGCATTGGATCTGTAGTATAGGCAGGACTTCCAGGATTATTGATCCACCAGTCCAAAACTGCAATAAAGCAGAGAGTATATTTTAAAAGATTTGCATTATTGGCACTTGTATTTGCGGTTTTGTTCTGAGCTCCCAAAAGTACATCAAGACGCTTTGAAACCTCATTCTGAATGCCAAATTTGTAATGTTCCCAAGGGTTTTCAATAAGCTGTACAGGACCGTGAGCTTGAGCCTGCTTATCGCATTCGTTGATTACGAGTGTAAGATATTTACGGGCATAGTCGGTTCTGTGGAAGAGAGGTCTGTACTTACTTTCATCACTTGGGTGCTCCAGAATGAGCTTGTCAAACTTAAAGTCCGGCATAAAGTGATAGGTTGTCTGCCACAAAAGGGAAGTGATTGTTCGTTTACCAATATGGGACTTATCAAAGTCTGGCTGTGAATAAATTGAGTTTACAAGGTCAATAAGTGGTTCACAGTAAAGACGTTCAAAGGTGTCTTCGCGGTAAGCAGACCAGTCATCCATAACGGCTGTGATTGTATCGGCTCCCTGTTTTACTCCATCCTGACTCGCAAACTTAATATTGCGGCAGCCCTGGAAACAGTCTTCAATAATTCTTTGCAGAACAACAATTACCTGTACAGGATTTTCCGGCGAAAGCATATTAAATCCGTCGGGGAATTTATAAAGCGGCTGGAAGTATGGGAACATATCCGGATGTTCATCAAGATTTCCAAAGCCTGCCTGAGGGAACATCTGATCCAAAAGCTTTAAGCCTGTAATAACGGTTGCATCTTTAACACCTTTTTTAGGTGGTTCTGCCTTCTGCTTAGGAGCTTCTTTTTGTTCTTCCTTTGGTTTTTCCGGCAAAAGAAGATCAAATTTATGCAGTTCTGTAAACTTTAAAACTTCGGCAACTTTTACAGAGAAAAAGTTTGGATAAGATTCAAAGGTGTCGGAACACATTCGCATAAGCAGCGGATACATTTTTTTGATGATTTCGGTATCAATATAAAGCCATTCTGTAATAGCCTGCTTTGCCATTGTAGAAAGCTTGTCTTTTGGTGCATCTGCATAGGCTGTCTGGTCATTATAGATTTCCTTTATGAGCTTTGGAATCTTATTGCTTCCATAATAATATACTGTGATGATTGGTTTGTAGATTGCCTTTGTATAATGAATTAAATCGCAGGCAAGAACTGGTCCCGGTGCATTTTCGAGGGTTGCATATTCTGCTTTAATTCCGGCCATTCCCCAGGAAGCAATCATTCTTAAGAATTTGAACTTAACATCTGTTCCGTTTACAATTTTTGCTTTATAGGTAGCAGGAGCAATCTGAATTAAAGTCTTTATTACCGTAATAAAGGTTTCCATGTGCTCAATGTCTTTTTTCATTTTGTACTGATAGAATTCCGGAAGAATTTTTTCTGTTCCGTTCTTCTGTAAGGTTCTTATAAAATTAAAGAAGCCGTAATTCGGTTTAATTTTATATTCCGAAGACATCATGAGCTTGTCTATTAAGTTATTAAGCTTTTTTGGAATCTGAGGAAGGTCTTCTCTAATGTGTCTGCGTGGAGCCTGATAGGTTGTATTTGGTTTGGAACCCCCGCTGCCAGAACCACCGGATCCACCACCAGATGCTGCTCTTACAATGCGTCCCTGTCCATGGGAACCGCCGGAACCTGACTGGCCGCTGCTTGAAGATGTGGAACGTTCATACAAAACCTGGCCGCCTAATTTTTTTGCCATTGTTGCAGCTTCTTTTTCGTCAATGTTTCCAATATTTTTACGGGTTTTGTCCAGAGTTCCCGGTTCCCAGTCTGCAGTTTTGTTGATTTCGTCAGCCATAAAAATCTCCTGTTATTAAACTCTCATAGAACTTCTGGTTATGATTCCTGTAAAGTTCTTAAGTTGTATTTTATTGCCATCCTTATCTAAAAGAACTCCTTCAAAAGTTCCATAGATATGTGAATATGCTGCTCTAAGTAAGATTAGATTCATGTTTCGCCAGTACAACGATTTTGGTGTAAAGGTTAAATCTATCATACTTTCTGTATCCTGAATTATCCACGCTTTGTTTAGTCCAAAAGGGTGGGTTGCAACGATTGAAGGCAGAGCTGATTTTTCGCCGTCTACAATCAGTGCATTATCATTGTATTTGTCCGGGTCAGTTGCTTCGGAAGAAGAAACATCCATATAAAAGAATATGTCTTTTCCGTCAATATTACCCATTCCGCAGACTCTCAGCGCCTTGCTCAAGGTTTTGGAGTAGTAGCGGTTCATTGCCATAGCTGCAATTCCCGAAGAATTATCTGGTTCGCATCCTTTTATTGCAAGATGACCGTTTATTTTCATAGTAGAAAGCCAGAGTGCAGAACAACGTGAAAGTGTTGGGGATGGATTAACAAAGCTCATTTCTGTACGCATGTTATCGTCTCTTACGGAATGAAACCAGCCTTCTGCAACCGGCCATCCGGATGTTTTATTTACATGAAAGCGCATTGTTTTTACCTGATGCTCTTTTTCCCAGAAAATTCTGATATATTTTGATTTTTTATAGCTTGCACAAATGCCTCGCTCTGTATTCTTAGGAATAAAACGACGTCTGGTTGGCATGATTGAATGATAAACATATTTTTTGCCTGTCTCTTTGTTCCAGAAACATACTTCAACCAGTCCGATTATTTTAAAATCAAAAAACTCAACAAGACCAATATATTTGTCTATAGAAAAATAATAATTAAGCCTGCTTTTGATTCTGATGTTGGATATAATAGAAGGAAGTGGAATCCCTGCATAGGGAGCCCTCATTCCTTTAATATCAAATCGCTGTGAGACATTTTTAAATGTACCAAAATGAGCCTTTCCGTTTTCAATAATATGCGCAGGAGGCTCTTCGAAAACTCTCGAATACATCATTACAATTATAAACGATAAATGCGTAAAAGTGAATATTCATATGTATTCATGTGTAAAAAAATAGCTCCCAGCCGAAGTACGGCTTGCAAAACCGGCGGCTCGCCGCCTACACGCTGAAGTGCCTTGTAATTATATACCTGGCCGCTATGCGGCCGCACTTCAGAGTGTTTTTGAAGCCGTACTTCGGCTTCCGCTATTTTTTTAAGGCTGCATCTTATAAAATTTTCTTTTATACGCATTTTCGTTTGTAAAATCGGGGGTTTGGTTATAAAATATAAAGGATAGGCTTGAAAATGATTTTATGGTCATTTGAAGGCTTGTTATTATTTGAAAACATCTGAAAAACTGACTTACGTGAGCGAAAGCGGGGCTGCAAACTGCATCTAGGCTTGCCGAGCGAAGCGAGAAAAATATTTTCCTTGCAAGCCTAGCCTGCAGTTTGACAGACACGATTGAGCGGAAGTAAGGCAGTTTTTCCTTATGAATACATATTTACAGGAGTTTTTATGAGCATAAAGGCATTTTCACTTGGCGCTGCAGAAGAAGTTACAGGTTCAAAACACGTTTTTGACATAAACGGCCGGTTTTACATGGTAGACTGCGGATCTTTTCAGGGTAAACGTAAAGAATCGGATGAAAAGAACCGCAGCTTTGACATAGATCATGACCGTCTGGAAGGTGTAATCCTTACACACGGACATCTTGACCACTGTGGTCTTTTACCACTGCTTACACGCAAGGGGTACCGCGGAAATATTTACGCAACACCTGCAACACGTGATATTGCAAATCTTGTAATGATGGATAGTGCCCGCATTCAGGCTCACGATGCCGAATTCCTTGCAAAGCAGGCACGCAAAAAAGGTGAAAAGTTTACCTGGAAGCCACTTTATGATGAAAACGACTGCGTGGCCGCTGCCAATCAGATTGTTTCGCTTTCTTATAACCGCAAAATGTATATTTCTCCGGATGTTCAGCTGGAGTTTTACGATGCAGGACATATTCTTGGTTCTGCTTTTGCAATGATGACTGTAAATCCTAATCCAAATGACCCGGAAAAAGAAACACGTATTCTTTGTACTGGGGATATTGGACGCAAGTGTAAGCCGATTATCCGTAATCCTGCTACAAATATGCCGGCTCCGGACTATATTTATATAGAATCTACCTACGGAAACAAGCTTCACGACAACCACGATCTTGCCATGAAGGAGCTTATCCGTATTGTACGCGATACCTGCTCTAAAAAAGGTAAAATTATCATTCCTTCTTTTGCAATTGAACGTGCTCAGGAGCTTGTTTTTTATTTACATCTTCTTACAGACCAGAAAAAGATTCCTGTTGTACCAATTTATGTGGACTCTCCAATGGCAAGCAATGCAACTTCTGTTTTCCGTGTACATCCTGAATGTTACGACGAAAGTGTAAACTAAGCCTTCTTAAAGCATCATAAAAATCCATTCGGATTTAATTCTTTGACTTTTACAACGAGCGTAGAAGATTCCAAGGCCCTTAACGATAAAGAAGGTCCTATGATTATCATTTCTGCAGATGGTATGTGCGAAGCAGGGCGTGTTCTTTACCACCTTGCAAACGGCATTTCTAACCCCAAAAATACAATTATGATTGTAGGCTACATGGCCGAAGACACTCTTGGCCGCCGTATTTTTGATGGCCAGAAAGAAGTAAAGATTCTTGGAGATATTTACAAGGTAGAAGCCAAGGTAGAAAAGTGCAACGGCTTTAGCGCCCACGCCGACTACAGTGAAATGATTGAATGGCTCAAAGAAATTGATACCAGCCGCCTTAAGAAAATCTTCCTTATCCACGGTGAACCAGACCAGCAGCAGGGCTTTAAGCAGCATCTGGCCGAGGCAGGATTTAATAATGTAGAAATTGTACAGCCGGAAAAGATTTACGAATTGTAGTTCACCGTCATGCTGAACTCGTTTCAGCATCTGTACTAAAGAGAGATCCCGAAACAAGTTCGGGATGACGTTTTTTTACGAATTTACTTGACAAATTACATATTTGTTATTATTATAAAATTGTAATAAGTACAAAAAAGGTACTTTTGGGGTTTTAGGGGCAGAGCCCCTAGGCGAAGGGGTAGCGGACAAGACCGGAACGAAGTGAGGACTTGGGAGCGAGGGGGAGACTTCCCC
>JAEEGL013485298.1_pt1 | contig 12820 bp, 12 predicted proteins | sample 9134231 | NCBI WGS metagenome assembly JAEEGL01 (sample SAMN16246548, study PRJNA631951) | gut metagenome | biome: gut microbiome; feature: rumen; material: fiber-attached | host: Bos | place: Iran: Karaj | collected 2018-10
CGCAGGCTTCTGATGGCCTGCGGGCTTATCATTGCCTGTCAACTGCATACCCACCCCGGTATTGCCGGAGTGCGTACGCAGCCTGACGGGCAGATAATTCTTCTACTTCTTTTTGATTGTGTATGGTGTTTGTCTGGAGCACTCTAACGAACGGGAACCCGGCATATACAGTCGTGCAGGTTGCTACAAACGATCTCATCATTCTGATTGCCTTTGTACCTATTGTGCAGTTGGCGGACCGCACTTCCATTCTATGCAAAGGGAGTTTTTCTGTCTACATCATCGCCATTAGGCTTCTTTTGAACCACTCACCTAGCGAGTGGTTTTCTCTATACAAAAAACGGGACCGCTGCAGAAGCTGGCTGCAGCGGCTCCGTTCCCCGTATTTAAGAGTTTTGATGAAGATGTTCGCACGCCCCAGAAGGCAGGGATCTGCAGCAGGCGCTCTTTCTTCATCCGCAGATCATCTATCTTCTCGCCAGGATAATGATCATCAGGATCATACCGATCACGCAGAAGACTGCACCATAGCTCAGAAAGAGCACGAAGCTGGAGTGAGTATTGCTGCGCTGTTCCTTGTAGTCAGAATAACTCAGTTTTCTCTTGTCATTGCTTTTTGAAAACATGCGGACGATACAGTACAGCGTATAGAACAGACCGTCAAATAATCCCTTGCTTGCTCCGTAAAGGATGACCCCCCATATCAGATAAAGCAGGCCCATGACCGTCAGTACATCACACGCACATAGCATGACGCCGGGTTTGGGCGAAGCGGAGTTCCGCTTGAGGAAGAACAGCACAAGACATACGACGACTCCGGCCGCAGGGACAAGAACCGATATGATCCTTTTCTTTGTTGCTTCAGGAAGCTGTCTTCTGGTTATTTTCATGGCTGTCTGTCCCTTCTGTGGATGATAGGAGCGGTCCTGTTGCTGTCCCGCGTCCAGCTCGGCAGCAACAACTGCCTGTGAGGGATATTATACACTATTCGGGTTTTCTTTTCATCTGCAGATACAGTTCATCGCCTGCGGTAGGCTCGGTGATGGTCGTTTCATCGTCGTAGACCAGAACTTCCTTGCCGTCGACGGTCTCCTGCGTGATCTTATAGCGTCTTTTCGGACTCATATAGAACGGGATAAAGCAGACCGGTCTGTCTGCGCGTGTGACTCTTACCTCGCCGCGCCAGGAGCCGGGCGGCACCGCTATGACGCCCGGTTCCGTTACTTTAATGACACGCATATCGCTGGGAGATGTTCCGATCTCGACTTCGATCTCTGCGTCAAAGCTCGCCCAGGGATCCATCGTATCCGCTCCGGAGAACCAGAGGAATTCTCCGACGTAACCATTGCTGAACGGTTTCTTATCTCCAAGCGTGCAGGGGGCGGTGATGATATTGAAACTGAGCTGATAATCCGTGCCGCGCAGGTCGGCGTCGCCCTTGAAGACACAGCGCGGATTCATTACGCTGTCGCCGAGAGAATGGTAGTCTTTTCCGAGCGGGACGATACAGTCTTTATACTTCTTGGTACCGGGATCCCGTTCATAGAACGGGCGCATATACTCCTTGACATCCTCTTCGGTCTCCTCCGGACGGGTATAGCACTTCCCGCAGATGGTGCATTTCTTTGTCGGATCCCTTTTGCAGTCGGGCCTTTCCCCGGTGGGTTTCATGTAGACCCACTCCTCGCTGCCGTCTTCCCTGATATGAGGATAGACTCTGCCGACCGTAGTGCCGATATAGTGAAGCATGGTGTTGACACCGCTGTCCATGGGGACCTGCTTGTAGTAGACCGGACAATGGAAAACGCCGGGAGGAGCGACTGCGATCGACGGCGTATCTATGCTGTAGATCTCCATCGCATTCGCAGTGTCGCCGAGGCAGATATCCACCTTGAATTCATCCTCGAACATACGGGTCAGATCAGCAGGAACAAAAAGGAACAGATTGCAGGCGCCGTCATGGATATGCGGGATATCCATGGTTTCCGGACGGGTCGAGATCAGGAATTCCTCGCCGAAAGGGGTGTCGGGAACAATAGAATCATTGTTGTAAAAGTGCATCCGCGGACTGGTATAGCCCGCCCAGTACTTTTTTTGATCGGATTTTTCAAACGGGAAGAACAAACGGTCGATTTCGCTCATAGTTTTCTCTCCTTGTCATTCATTCATTCGATAAGAGGCCAAGCCCCAGGATGACCTGAAGCTTGGCCTTACCGAGTGATTACCGCTTGATCTGCAGGAAGAGCTCGTCCCCCGCGGTCGGTTCAGTGATCGTGGTCTCGTTATCGAATATCAGGCGCTTTTTCCCGTCGACCGTCGCCTGCGTAAGCTTATAGCGGTCTTTCCCGTAAGGATAGAACGGGATGAAGCAGAGAGGCTTCCCCACGCTTTTTACTTTGATCTCTCCGCGCCAGGATCCGGGCGGGAGCACGATCACGCCGGGCTCGTCGAACGTGATCGGGTGCATGTTGTCCGGATCGTCGCCCAGCATGATCTCGACCTCTGCCTCGAAGCTGGCCCAGGGATCGATCGTATCGGCGCCGGAGAACCACAGGAATTCAGCCGCCTGCCCGTTGCTCACCGGGACCGGGTCGCCTAATGTGCACGGGGCCGTGATAATATTGAAGCTGAACTGTTCATCGGCATATGCGATGTCCTTTTTGCCCCTGAACACTAATCTGGGGTTGATGACAGCGTCCCCTAATTTGTGATACTCGGGCTGAAGCTCCAGGAAGCAGTTCTTGTACTTCTCCGCTTTGGAGGCGTTGGCATAGAACGGCGCCATGTAGTTCTCGATATCTTCCTCGGTCTCATCAGCGTTTGTAAAGCACTTTCCGCAGATCGTGCATTCCTTTTCCGGGTTTTCACGGCAAGGACGTCTCTCTCCGGTCGGCTTGGCATAATACCACTCTTCCTTGCCGTTGGCACCGGTGCGGGGATATACACGGCCTACCGTCGTTCCGATGTAGTGCAGCAGAGTAGTCGCGCTTCTTCCCACGTCCTTATAATAGAGAGGCGCATGGAAGACCCCGGGCGGGACCATGACGACGGTGGGTTTGTCGATATGGTATATCTCCATCGATTCCGCGGTATCCCCGATACAGAAATCCACATCGATCCCCGGATGGAAGATGTCGGTCAGATCGGACCCGAGGAAAAGGAAGTAGTTGCAGGCACCGTCGTGAATATGAGGTGTATCCAGGGTCAGCTTCCTGGTCGTCACAAGGAACTCTTCGCCGAACTGAACATCGGGTACGATCGAATCGTTATTGAAAAAGTGCATTCTGTGGCTTGTGTAGCCTGACCAGAACGCTTTCTGATCTGAACGTTCAAATGGATAAAACCATTTTGGGTTAGCGCTCATTGATTCCCCTCCTTTGTCAATCCCATTTCGCAAATCCACTTTCCTCTTCTCACGGGAGGATGATCATTCGGGGGATCTTCCCCTTTTCATCCTGCCGTGCCGGCCGCCGCATATTCCATCTGCCGGAGACGCTCATTCAGGCGGCGTTTCAGTTGATTTTTTTCCCGAATCGCTCTTCCAGTGCCAGTTTGTAGCACTTGCCGCAGTACGTGCACTTTTTCCCGGGTTCCAGTCTGCACGTGCCTCTGATCTCGTGCCCGCCGTAGATGTAATCGTAGGTCCCGTCTTCTCTTTTCCGGCGATTGACGCGGCCGCAGTTTCCGGCGAGATAGACTGCCTGGAACATGATCGGCTTTCCCACGCGGAGGATATGCATGGGACAGTGCCAGTATCCGGCAGGGATACGGACGATCGTCGGCTTTTCGATCGTGTAGACCTCCATCGCATCCGGGTCTTCCCCGATAGCGAGAGTTATTGTCGCATCAAACTCTTCCGGATGGTAGAGATCGGCGTTGATGAAGACCAGGAATTCCTCCTCCCGGTGAAAATGCTCATCCGGTTCAAAGCAGATCGGCTCCGTAAAGATCTGCCAGCCGGCATTGTACTGAGCGCCGGGGATATCCTCGTCGCCGCGGAAATAGAGCTGAGGAGAGTAGCACCATGATCCCCATTGTGTATACTGAGGCTTCAGCTCAAAAACCAGTTTCTCATATTTTCTTTCTTCCATAATCTCACCTCATTAGCAGATTCTCACTTTTCTGATCAAGTGATGAAGAACGCATCCGTCAGGCAACCGACCGTACCGCCCGGCAGGGGCATCAGTCGGCCTGTTTCAGATGCCTGTCAAAGAACCCGATGATGATCCCCGCTGTCTTTTCATTGTAGAACTCCCAGTCGCAGTGGTTGCATTCCGGGAAAATACGCAGATCGACCAGATCGGGTGAGCAGACCCTTGAGATCTTTTCAGCAAGGATCTCCGCATGCTGGTAGGGAATCACACAGTCATTGCGGCCCTGTAAGATCAGGACCGGCGGGATGCCCTTTTTCACGTAACTGATGGGACTGATCAGCCGCAGCAGTTTCAGGTTGTCGGTGCCGAATGCGATGTCGTACATGGACTGGTCATGGTTTTCGCCATAGGCCACAGGTTCGGCGCGCCGCACCTTTGACTCGCGGTACCATGCGTCCTGATCCGCTGCCAGGTCCGTCGGGCCATACATGTCGACGACAGCCTGAACGGCACTGGAGAAGCCCGCATAACCGTATTCTTCTCCCTCATATTCCGGATGATCTGCAGTAAAACCAATCATCAGGGAGATATGACCGCCCGCACTGTCCCCGATAATGCCGAAGTGATTGGGATCGAATCCATACTCTGCCGCATGTGCCCTCGCCCAGCGGACAGCGGTCTTTGTGTCAAAGAGGAAATCAGGAAAAGAGCCTTGCGGCGCGAGGCGGTAATCGACTGAGATCACCGCATATCCATGCTTCACGGCACCGATGATGCACTCCAGGCCTCCAAACGTTTTTGAGCCCATTACCCAGCCGCCGCCATGGACATAAAAGACGACCGGAACAGGCTTTTCGACAGTATCCGGAAGATAAACGTCCAGAAGCTGCTCCGGGAGCGGACCGTACTGTACATTCAAATGCTTGTTCCTGATCCGGGCCGTGTCAAATTTGATCGGCGGAGAACAGCGCTTCATGTCTTCTTTTGTCAGTCGGGCAAACTCGTCTGATAAAGGTTGAAACATAGGAATCACCTGATTTCGTTCGTTGTCGTGTGACAGTGAGTCGGAGATCGCAGATCTCCAACTCACTGCCAGCATTCGTTAAACCTTACAGAGATCAGACCTGGTTTTTCGCTTCTTCGATACTGACTCTCTTCTTGTCTTTCATGCACTTGCCGCACAGCGTGCATCGTTTCTTCTGGTCATAGACGCACATTCTGACGTTGTCGCCCTGATAGACATAGATGTACTTGCCGTCCGCATCCTGTTTCCGCACGATGGTCCCCCACGTTCCCGAGAGCCACGCCGCCTGAAATACAAACGGTGTCTTCACGTTTTTGAACAGGATCGGGCAGTGCCACATGTTCGGCGGGATACGGACAACCGTCGGCTTGGTGATGTGATGGACCTCCATATTGTCCCGGTCTTCGCCGATGTACAGCTCAATATCGACGTCGAAATTGAAGATATCCATCGGATCGGCGCCCCAGAAGAACAGATACTCGTCTTTTGCCATATGGAAGTGCGGATCCTCCATGGGCATCTCGCCGGCGATTACCTGGAAACCGACATGATACTGGGCGCCTTTCATATACGTCTCGCCTCTGAAATAGCACTGAGGCGAAGGGCATCTCGGCCCGTGATCCGTGGGTTCGATCTCCAGTTCATGGACCAGCTGAGCGATCTCGGGGGTGTGTTCCTCGACGACCGTCCAATAGGGCTCGATCGTATCCGCCACCGGATTGCGGTCAAAGCAGCTGCCGCAATAGGTGCATCTCTTCTCCGGATGCAGGACGCAGTTATGCTTGCCGCCTCCGAACCATTCCAGATACTCCGAACCGTCCTCGCGCTTGCGAAGCTTCGCCAGTCCGCCGTGGCCGTGCATCATGACTGCCTGGAAGAAGACCGGCTTCCCCATCCGCTTGAAGTTCAGCGGGCAATGCCACATCTCGGACGGAAGACGGACGACCGTCGGTTTGGTGATGGTGTATTTCTCCAGTTTGTCCAGTGAGGGGCCGACACAGATCTCGATCTCCGCATCAAAGGAACTGAAGACATCCGGGAACTTGGCACCCATAAAGAACAGATATTCCTCTTCCCTGTGAAAATGCGGTTCGCGTTCCATATAGACGGGTTTTGTAAACACCTGGAAGCCGCAGTTCATCGTTGCACCTTCGATGTTCTCATCCCCGCGGAAATACGCCTGAGGGGAGTGACACCAGTCGCCCCAATTGGTCTCCTGCTTATCTAGTTCATAAAACAAGTAGTCATACTGTCCCATACAGATACTCCTTTTTTCTTCAGAACAACCGAATCAGCCAGACAGATCAGGGGAGATGATCATTTCCAATACCACTCGGCATATTGGACTCCGCCTGCAGCATACATCCTGATTCCGTCAAGCCCCTTGTTGACGGCACGATAGGACATCTGGTCGCAGAATGCGTACCAGAGGAGTCCGTCCTCAAACATCAGGGACAGATCTTTCAGCATGCTCTTCTGCTCTGCACGGTCTGCCGTTCCGACGCACTTCTTGCCCAGCGCAAGGAACTCATCAAATTTCTCCCAGCCGTTATAATACGGAGTGCCGAACAGCGTGTAGTCGTACAGAAGGCCTGCCGCATAGCCCTGCGGAGAAGACGCTGCCCAGAGGGCGATATCCCACTGCGTAGGATCGCAATAGTTGGAATAGAACGTTGCGGCATCATAGTTCTGGATCTTGATCGAGATGCCGATCTCTTTCAGGGTCGCCTGAATGATCTGGGCGGATGACACATAGTCCGAGGCGCCGTTGGAAATGAGGGTCAGCTCCTTGCCGACGAGCCCTGCCTTTTCGGCGTACTCTTTTGCCACATCGAGATTGAACGAGTCATCCTGGTACACCTCATGCAGCTTGGCAAGGCTGTCATCATAGTCAAGGCTGAACTGGGAGACCGGATAGTACAGCGGCTTTGCGCAGTTGAAATAGGAGAGGTTGATGATGGCATTCCTGTCGATCGCATGCGCGATCGCCAGACGGGCATCAAGATTCTTCATGATGGAGTTATCCGTAACATTGAAACTGATCATCGGCACCCATCTGGTCGAATACTCCATGACATCGTAGTCCGAAAGAGTCTTCACGAATTCAACGTCCTGGTTCGGGATGCCTGCGACGTCGACATCGCCGGAGCGGATTGCATTCACGATCTGCGCATCCTCAGTGAACAGCTTGAAGTGCAGGTGCTTGATCTTTGCGGGTTCTCCCCAGTAGTCCTCGCGGGCATCCAGATAGATGTGGCTGTTGATGACATACTCGGAGACCACATACGGGCCGGTGCCGACGGGATGGACGGCGGCCTCGTCCTCATTGAAGGATTCGGCATCGAGGATACTGATCTGAGTCAGAGAGCCCATCTGCTGAGTCGAATAATACACCAGAGGCATATTGATCGTGTACTCGTCAACGACCTCCGCGTGTTCCAGATCCAGGCATTCGACTTTGGTCGCGGCAACAGGATCGGCTGCGTGCAGTTTCAGAGTATACATGACGTCATCCGCATTGAAAGGATTGCCATTGGAGAAGGTGACGCCTTTTCTCAGATGGAATATCCACAGCTTGTCGGATACCTCTTCGATGCTCTCGGCCAGGACAGGCACCAGAGTACCGTCTTCAGTGAAATCGATCAGATGCTGCATGTACTGCGCCTGAATACCCGCAAAGTTGCCCATGATCTTAAGCGGATTCAGGGTTCCCTGGTCACCGCTTCCTGCGATCGTCAGGGTATCCTTTGAGGATACGGCTTCGCCGCTGGGTTCTGACCCGCCCCCATCAGACGGCGCCGGAGTCGAGTCCGGTGTAGTCGAGGAAGGCGTATCTGAGGAGGGTGTCTCTGATTTACCGCCGCCACACGCAGCCAACATGACAAGCATGGCCAAACATAACAGGACTGACATTAATCTGCGAATGCTGGTTTTCATTTTGCTACCTCCTAAAAAAAAGATTATTAAAATAGCTCCTGTGCTTACGTGCTTCCGTTAAGTATTGATCTCCTTGCAGCGGCAGCAGGACACGAAATGGTTCGGCAGGATCTCCTCCAGTACCTGCGGCTCCGAACACTGCTCGGTCGCATATCTGCATCTTGCCTTGAATCTGCAGCCCGGTTTCGGGTTGATTGGAGAGGTGATCTCGCCCTCCATGAGGATCCGCTCTTTTCTCCCGGTGATCTGCGGCAGGGGGATCGCGGAGATCAGCGCCTTCGTGTAGGGATGCAGCGGCCGCTCGAACAATTCGCCGGACGGCGCCTTCTCGACCATCTGCCCCAGATACATGACCATGATATCATCGGAGATGTATTTCACGACCGCCAGATCATGCGTCACGAAGATGTAGGAGAGTTTTCGCGTTGCCTGCAGGTCAAGAAGAAGATTGATGATTTGTGCCTGGATGGATACGTCCAATGCAGAGACCGGTTCATCGCAGACGATGAATTTCGGTTTCAATGCCAGCGCTCTGGCGATGCCGATACGCTGCCGTCTGCCTCCGTCGAGCTCATGGGGATAGGAATTCTCGAAGCGCTCGGCGAGACCGACGGTCTCCATCAGCTCGAGCGTCTCCTTTTTCCGCTCCGCTTTGCTCAGTTTTCCCTGGATATTGAACGCCTCCATGATTGCCTCGCTGACCGACATGCGCGGATCGAGCGATGAATATGGATCCTGGAAGATGATCTGCATCTCTTCCCTGAGGCGCTTCAGCTCGCTTGGCGTGGGACTTGTGATGTCCCGTCCGTCAAAACGGATCGTTCCCCCGGTCGGTTCCAGAAGATGCAGGATCGTTCTTCCGAGCGTTGTTTTTCCGCACCCGGATTCACCGACCACACCCAGTGTTTTGCCCTCATCCAGTGAAAACGTGATGTCGTCGACCGCATGAAGCATTCCGCCAGGTGTCTTAAAGTATTTCTTCAGGTTTTCAACTTCAAGAAGTGACATTATTTCACCTCCGCATACAGGCACTTGACCATGTGGCCTTCCTCGATCTCCACCTCAGCCGGTTCTTCCTTGAAGCAGCGCTCAGTGGATTTCGGACAACGGTCGCAGAATTTGCAGCCCGCGGGCAGATTCGCCGGATCCGGCATCAGGCCCTTGATCGGCTTCAGCCTGGTCTCGGTCGAATCCAGTCTGGGAAGAGAGTTGAAAAGCCCAATGGTGTATGGGTGGGCGGTGTGTTCGAAGATGTGCACGAGGTTCCCGTATTCGATGATCTCACCCGCGTAGACGACCGCAACGGAATCACAGCATTCCGCCACGACTCCCAGATCGTGCGTGATAAGGATCATGGAGGTCCCGAGCATACGCTTCAGGTTCTTCATCATCTCCAGGACCTGCGCCTGGATCGTCACATCCAGCGCCGTGGTCGGTTCATCAGCAAGGAGAAGCTCCGGGTTGCAGGCCAGCGCCATCGCGATGACGACGCGCTGCTTCATGCCGCCGGAAAACTGATGCGGGTATTCGTTGAAGCGTTCCTTCGGGATACCGACCATCTCAAGCATGTCGCAGGCCCGTCTGTCCGCTTCATCCTTCTTGATCTTATTGTGCAGTCCGATCGCCTCGGAGATCTGAAAGCCGACCGTTTCAATGGGGTTCAGCGCAGTCATGGGGTCCTGAAAGATCATGGAGATCTTGCCGCCGCGGATCTTCCTCATCTGGGCTTCCGTCTTCTCCATGATGTTTTCGCCCGCGAAGAAAATGGTCCCTCCGCAGAATTTTGCCGGCGGGTTCGGAAGAATACGCATGATCGCCCGCGCGATCGTTGTCTTTCCGGCGCCTGTTTCTCCGACGAGTCCGATCGTTTCGCCCCGTTTGACGTTCAGGCTCACTTTGTTGACGGCATGAATGATGTTGTCATCCGTATGGTACTCAATGACGAGGTCTTTGATGGTCAAGATATTGTCGTTGTTTTCGTTCATATCATTCACCTCAGTTCTTGAGCTTCGGGTCGAGAGCATCTCTCAGTCCGTCACCAAGCAGATTGAAGGCAAGAACGGTAATCATGACACATAATCCCGGATAGAGGGCAAGCGTACTGTGATCTCTCAGGAACGACCGCGCCTCTGAGATCATGCCTCCCCACTCGGGGATCGGAGCCTCGATGCCGAGGCCGATAAAACTGAGGCTGGCGCCGGAAAGGACCGCAGTGCCCATATTCATTGTAATTGCCACGATCAGCGGGGAAATCGCGTTTGGGATCAGATGCTTCGTTATGATATAGCGGTTGCTTGCATTGAGAGCGGTCGCTGCTTCGATGTATTCGTTTTCCCCGATGCTTAAGATGGAGGCGCGCATCAACCTCGCATACATCGGGACCGAACTGATTCCGATGGCAATAACACAGTTCCTCAGGCTCGGACCGAGCACTGCCGCCAGGATCACGCACATCAGGAACATCGGGATGCCCTGATAGATATCCAGGATCCTCATCAGGATATTATCGACACGGCCTCCGTAATAACCGGCGATCGATCCGACGATGATACCCAGCACGGCTGCGATACCCGTGGAATAGATACCGAGCTGAAGTGACTGCCGCGAGCCGTAGATGATACGGCTCAGGACGTCTCTTCCGAGTCGGTCCGTCCCAAGAGGATGTTCGGGGCTCGATCCGGCAAATGCATTGGAGAAATCCTGTTGGTCATAACCATATGGCGCAAGGAGCGGCGCAAAGATGGCGACCAGGACCAAAAGGACAAGGATCACAAGAGAAACGACCGCAAATTTGTTTTTCTTGAGCCGTCTCCAGGTTTCAGCCAGTCTGGAGCGCTTCTTAGTTTTCTGCTGCTGCCGCATTCTGAGTCCCTCCTGTTCCAGTCTTTTTCCTTCTCCTTACATACTGGGATCGAATCCTTGGATCGATATAGGCAAAGGCGATATCGATCAGCAGGATAACTATGCTGGAAATAAACGACATGAAGAAAGTGCTGGCCTGAATGACAGGATAGTCTCTCTGTGTCAGGCCGGAGATCATATAGTTGCCCAGCCCGGGAACGGAGAAGATCACTTCTGCAATCATGGCGCCGCCAAGTGAAGCGCCGAACATGGAGCCAACGATCTGAACGATCGGGATGATGGCATTCTTCAGAGCGTGCCGATACAGCACCTTCATTTCGGTCTGCCCCTTGGCGCGTGCTGTCGTGATGTAATCCTGCCGCAATACCTCAAGCATGTCCGATCTCATCTGACGGGCAATCGAGGCTATGTAGCAGAGGGCGACGGAAAGCGTCGGCATCACCCAGCCTTTCCAGCTTTCGATTCCTGAAGACGGCAGCCACCCGAGTCTGTTGCTGAACAACTGGACGAGCAATAACGCGAACCAGAAGGCCGGCATGGAAACTGCCACCAGAGAAAGTGCAATGGTCAGGTCATCTTTCCACGTGTATTGGTGTGTCGCAGCGAATATCCCCAGCGGGATCCCGATAATAACAGAAAGAACGATACTTAAGATCGATAGGAGAAGCGTATACTTAAAACGCTGGAACATCTCTTCGGAAACCGGTCTGTTATTGTTGTAGGATCTGCCGAAGTCACCATGCAGTGCATTCTTCAGGAACCTCACGTACCTTACAAAGAAGGGATCGTTTAATCCCAAACTGTCTCGTAATTCAGCAACCGATTCTTCTGTCGCTTCATTTCCAAGCATCATTCTGGCAGGATCACCCGGTGCGATATCGAGCATGAACAGCACGATCAGGGTGATCCCCAGTAATACAGGAATCAGCATGAGCAATCGTTTGAGAACATATTTTATCATGAACATTCGCCCTTTCATGTCAAGTCGGCCTAACGAAAACAGATCATATCAGGCTGCTTGCGCTGCTCGTTGGGTGTGACAATAGGCCGCTTTACGTCAGTCAAAAGATTGGCAATCTTAAAGACAGGTTGCGTGAAATCGTTTTCTTCCAATTAAAATTTGATGAATTCTTCTGCTGCCTGTGACGGTGTTTCCTGGCGCCGGATCTATCGGCAGAACATTCTTTGCAATTGCTGAACTCGAGATCAAACTGTTCTGTCAGATGTGCGCCGATACAACCGTTTTCCTCCTCTTTCCTGTTTTCCTTTACACTTTTCCGCTCATCTTCAATCCTGAACTTATGAAGCTGTCAGCACCTCCTCCCATGTTAATCCCTTAAACATCAAATAGCGCGCAAAGAGCAGCTCCATAGTATTGACTTTTGCACAAAAAATCGACTGTTTGCCGGAGGCTTTGGGTATTCACGGCCATGTGTTTCGGAAGAATAGGGCATATTTGCTAAATCAGAAAACAGATTCGTTTCTGCTGCTGGTTATATTATACTATCCGCCTTGCGGGACGTCAACTGTGCTGGCAGCATTATAAAAGGAACATAAAACTATACCGGCAGTTACGAGCCGGTTCACATGGATCTTCCATCCGGCAGCAGAGACCTTTGTCCTGAAAATGGGGCAGTCAGGATGCACAAAGAAACAGAAAAAGCAGGAGGTGCTTCCCTGTGCTCCGGGCGGTGCTGACCGGCTTCAAAAACGAATAATCCTATGCTGGAGTGTCGGGCTATCTTTACTGCCGTTGGAGGCTGGCTTGGCTACTTCCTCGGTGGCTGCGACGGGCTTATCTACACCCTGCTGGCATTCGTGATCCTGGATCGCTTTCGTCTTGTAATACTTGTCATAACCTTCAGACGGGAGCCGGTGCAGATCTTTGGAGGGCAGGTGCAAA
>JAEEGL014240003.1_pt1 | contig 12820 bp, 11 predicted proteins | sample 9134231 | NCBI WGS metagenome assembly JAEEGL01 (sample SAMN16246548, study PRJNA631951) | gut metagenome | biome: gut microbiome; feature: rumen; material: fiber-attached | host: Bos | place: Iran: Karaj | collected 2018-10
ATTGTAAGGAGTTATTTGTAAATGTTAGAAATTAAGCTTGAGAAAAAAGAACTTCCCTTTGCTATGGCAGAGGAAATCAAGAATTTGAGAACAGGTATCAGCTTTAGCGGTGAGAATTTGAAGACTCTTCTGTTTACCAGCTGTACCCCAAATGAAGGAAAGAGCACAATTGCTCTTGAAACTGTAAAATCCTTTGCTGAACTTGGCAAGAAGGCTCTTTACATTGACTGTGATCTTAGAAAATCAATCTTCAACAGCAGAGTTGAAGAAGGTAAGCCCAAATATGGCCTTACACATTTTCTCACAGGTCAGTGCAAACTTGAGAATATCATTTACAGAAACGTTGATAAAGAAGATGATATACATTTTGATCTGATTCCTGCAGGCCCTGTAAGCAATAGCCCTACTGAGCTTGTGGCATCAGACAAATTTAAAGATACAATTCAGAAACTTCGTGATGAGTATGACATCATAATAATCGATACACCTCCTCTTGCATCAGTCGGAGATGCTGCAATCATTGGAGCCATGGTTGATGGATCAATTCTTGTAGTAGAAGCTGGTAATGCTGACTACAGGCTTGTTCAGAAAGTCAGGGACAAGCTTGCAACATCAGGATCCAGAATTCTTGGTGTCGTTCTAAATAAAGTTGATAAATCTAACAAGAGTTATGGGTACTATAAGCGCGGCTATGGTTATGGATATGGCTACGGCTACGGATATGGATACGGGCATAACGAACAGTAAATTGGTGATTATTCTATAGAATTTATCCAAATAATGCAAAATGAACAGATTTACGTATTAACGTACATTTTATGTATGTTTTGTTTTTTGTACTCAAAAATCAGATTTGGTAAGAACTATTGGTGTAAAAGATAAACGGAAAAACATAGATATATCCAGGGAGGAGAAAATTGTGGGGAGACCGGAAAAACAGAAATTATTAATATATGCACATTACTATGCACCGGATGTTGCCTCTACAGGGCAGCTATTACAGGACATGGCTGAAGGAATGCTTGATGTGTTTGATGTGACAGTCATTTGTACTGTTCCTTCGTATGGCGGAAAGGTAAGTCCTGAGTATAAAGGGAAAAAGTTCTATGAGGAGAATATTAATGGTGTTAAGGTAATCAGAATTTCTGTTCCTGAATTTACCAAGAGCAATAAAATATCTCGCATTAGGAATTTATTTGCTTATTATTTTGGTGCCAAGAAAGCTACCAAAATGGTAGGGCATCAGGATTTTATCTTCACAATTTCGCAGCCTCCAATCCTTGGTGGAATGTTAGGAGTTTTTGGAAAGAAAGTTTTGAAAAACTCAGAAGGCGGCGCTCCTCTATTTGTATATTGTATTCAGGATTTTAATCCTGAACAGGTAATTGCTACTGGATATGTTAAGTTCAAATCAATTATAAAAATAGCTAAATGGATGGATAACAGAAGTTGTGTCAAATCTGACCTTGTTGTAACGGTAGGAAGAGATCTTGAACAGACACTTGTTCAGAGATTTGGAAACAAAAAGGTTCCCAATCATACAATTATCAACAACTGGGTTGATGAGAATGAGATACATCCTCTTGCTGCTGATAGCGAAGGCGTTGAAGAGTTTAATAAGACCTATGGTCTTCAGAACAAATTCGTCATCATGTATTCCGGAAATATAGGACTTTATTATGATCTTGATGGTCTTATTGAAGTTATGGCCAAGTTTAACGGAGCTAAAACACCTGATGGAAGAGAGGTATGTTTTGCCTTTGTTGGAGCGGGCGCAATGCTCAAGAAGTTAGAAGAGTATAAGGAAGAGCATTCTCTTAATAATATTGTATTTATTCCTTATCAGGACAAGGATAAACTTATTTATTCTCTAAACGCTGCGGATGTTCATTGGTGCGTAAGTGCTAAAGGAATTAAGGGAGTTTCTTGCCCTTCTAAATTCTATGGAATAGCAGGTGTTGGTAAGCCGGTAATCGGTGTTCTTGAGAAGGGTGCTGAGATAGAAATGCTTATAGATGAAATTGGCTGTGGCAAACTTGCAGAACCGGGAGATTATGATACCATAGAGGAGATTGTCAACTGGTTCATATCTAATGCAGATAGCTCTGAACTGGCTGAAATGGGCAGAAAAGCCCATGATTATCTCATGGGACATTTGACAAAGAATTTATCAATTTGTAAATATAAGGATGCCATGCTGGCTAATAGTCAATATGTAAGTCAAGGTTATATAGAAGTTGACGAAGGGGATTTACGTACGAAGACTACAGCTTAAGAATAATAGTAAAGAGGAAATTATATGGCTGCTGATATTACTGCAATAATATTAACTAGAAATGAAGAGATTAATATAGAAGAGTGTATTCGTTCTATAGCAAATACTGTAAAGCGTATTGTTGTTGTGGATAGCTATAGTAATGATTCAACTGTTGAAAAAGTTAAGGCACTTGGTGTTGAAATACATCAGCATACATTTATTAATTATGCTAAACAATATATGTATGCTATAGAAATTGCAAATATAGATACAGTATGGACATTACGAATAGATGCGGATGAGCGTTTGACTCCAGATTCAGCACATGAATTAGAAAAAATATGTAAAGAAAATATGGAAACAGATGTTGCTGGTATCGTTTTGCGTTTTAAAAAGAACTTTTTAGGTAAAGATCTTTATCATGGGGGAGTTTACCCATGGAAGAAAATGAATTGTTATAAGACGAAACTAGGAAGCATAGAAGACAGGATGATGGATGAGCATATCGTGTTATCATCTGGATCCATAGTAGAAATGAAGAATGATTGCTTACATTTTGATTTTAAAAGTCTTGAGAGTTGGATTGATAAGCATAATTGGTATTCAAGTCGTGAAACAATGGACTATATTAATAATCTAGAATGCCCAAAATGTAAGGATAAATTAGATTTTAAAACATGGTTTAAGATGAATGTGTATTATAAGTTGCCACTTGGAATTAGAGCTTATGTATATTACATATATAGATATTATATAAAATTAGGTTTTTTGGACGGAAGGGAAGGAAAAATATATGCATTTTTGCAGGCATATTGGTATCGGTTTTTAGTTGATGCGAAAATCTTTGAGTATAATAAGACAGCTTCAGCGGGTGAAAATTTAATTATTTTAAATAATGAAAAATGTAATGAGGGATAAATGAAAATAGTCTTTTCTACAACAGTATATTTGCCACATATTGGTGGAATAGAAATATATATACATGAGATAGCTCAATATCTTATTGCTCAAGGGCATGATGTAACAGTTATAGTTGCAGATAAATATTCAGATGCATGCGTAATTGAAAAAATTGATGGAGAAAGGATTCTTAGGCTTCCAGCAAGAGAGGTAGGAGGCTTTTTCTTTTTGAAAAAAAGAAGTAATCTTAGGCTTGTATGTGATGAGATAAGAGATGCTAGTGTTGTTCATGTCAATGTAAGTAAGTTTTTATTTGGCTATTTTGCTAAATATAAAAAAATTTTTAATTATAAGTTAGTCGTTACTTCACATGGATGGTTGTATCATACAAATAAATATAAGATTATAAAAGATTTCTATTTTAAGCATACGATAGCTAAAAATGCACCTTTTTATGATGGAATTATTAATGTTTCATATCAAGATCAAAGGATAGCAAGTTCTTTTGGTGTGACAAATTCGACGGTTATTCTTAATGGAGTCGATTGTTATAAATATTCAGGCTTAAAAAGAAGAGAAAAATATGAAGGGCATTTTTTATATTGGGGGAGGATATCACCCAATAAAGGAATTTATGAATGCTTGAGAAAACTATCAGAATATAATGGAGATTTCCTTTTTAGAATTGTAGGAAAATGCGAGGATCCTGCTTATAAAGAGAAACTCAATTCGTTTATTACTTCCTCTGGGATGGATGATAAAGTATGTTTTTTAGGACAGCTGGAAGATCAAGATATCAAGGACTTACTAGATGATACAGATGTGATTCTAATGCCATCATTACATGAAGGATTTGGAATGACCCTTGTAGAATGTTTACTTTCAGGGCGAGCTATTATAGCTAATACTATAGATAGCTATGAGTATATATTAAGATGTACAAATGCTGAGGAGTTTTTATTTGATTATGGGTCAAGTAATTCACACATAGAAAGTAAAATTAACGAGCTTATTAAAGAGCCTATACAGCCTATAAATGTTGAGCAGTTTTCAGCTGAGAATATGATTATAAAGACTTTGGGTGTGTATGGTATTTGATTATTGATAAATAGATATAATATATGGGAGCTGAAGTGCTAGATATAGTACAAAAATAAGAATATGAAAAAAACGAAAATTTTTGCAGCTTATCTTCCTCAATATCACGAGACCGAAGATAATAATTTATTTTGGGGAAAAGGTTATACGGACTGGGTAGCAGTCAAAAAGGCTAAACCACAATTCGAAGGACATATTCAGCCCAAGGTACCCCTAGATGAGCATTATTATGATTTAAGTGATGTTGAGGAAATTAAAAAGCAGGCTGAATTAGCAAGAAAATATGGAATAAATGGTTTTAATATATATCATTATTGGTTCAAGAATGGTAAACAAGAGTTAGAGTTACCTGCTGAATTGTTATATTCTCATCCAGAGATAGATATAGAATACTTTTTCACATGGGATAGTGGGTCTTGGAAAAGAACATGGAGTAATGTACCTGGGAATGACTGGGCACCTAATTTTGATTCTCAGAAAAATGTTGGAACTGGATCGGCTATTTTAGTAGAAGGTGGTTATGAAGATATAAATGCATGGACTAAACATTTCGATTATTTACTTAAGTTTTTTAATGATAAGAGATATTTAAAAATAGACAATAAGCCAGTTTTGTTTTTCATGGATACGGGAAGCTTTGATGAATTATCTGAAATGTATAGACATTGGGATAGTCTTGCGAAGAGAAATGGCTTTGATGGAATGTATTTGGCTTCAAGAAGTCGTGTAATGTTTAATCAATCGGCTTTTGGTAAAAGTTTTTATTATGAGCCTGAATATTCGGCATGGGGAAAGAGAAGGGCAATAGAAACACGTATAAACAAGTTGTTTGGTATAGAAATAAAGAGTAAAGCGCCTGTAAGATATATTTATGATTATGATTTGGTTTGGAAAAGAATAATTAAGAGGGAGAAGAAGAATTGTGACAATATGGTTCCAGGATGTTTTGTGTCATACGATGATACACCTCGACGTGGAAAAAAGGCTATGATTGTTACTGGCGCTTCCCCAGAGAAGTTTTATAAAAACTTTAAAAAATTGTATTCACTTGTATGTAGAAATGATAGAGATGTTTTGCTTATAACGGCATGGAATGAATGGGGGGAAGGTGCGTTTTTAGAACCAGACACTATATATAAAAATTCTTATTTAGAAGCTATAAAAAAGGTGTTACAAGGAGGGTGCAATTGATTAGTGAAATAAAAGACTGTAGTGGATGCGGTGTATGTTATGCATCATGCCCAGTTAAAGCAATTGAGCCTGTTTTTCGAGAGCGTGGAGTTATATACTATCGTGAAAATGATAAATGTATTAAATGCGGACTTTGCTTATCAGTCTGTCCATCTAGAAAAGACTTTTATCATGAGAAGCTTAAGGATTTTTATGCTGCCAAAACTCGAGATAAAGTAGCTTTTAGTGCTTCAGCATCAGGTGGTATTGGATACGAGTTGGCTCGCTCTTTTATTTCTCAAGGGGATGTGATTTATGGTGCTGCATGGGATTTTTCTAAGCAAAAAGTTGTTCATAAGCGTGTGGAATCTCTTAAGGATTTAAAAAAACTACAAGGTAGTAAATATGTTCAAAGCATTATAACAAGAGAAGTTTACGAGGATATACGGAATGTATTATTGGACAAAAAAGTGCTTTTTATAGGTTGCCCTTGTCAAGTTGCAGCAGTTCGTTCATTTACTAAAGATCATGCTAATCTTTATTGTGTTGATATTATTTGTCATGGAGTATCTAGTGAAAAATTATTATCAGAGCAGATTAAATTAATTACTAAAGACCCAGTTATTGACATTTCTTTTAGAGATGGGTTAGATTTCAGATTAAAATTAACCACTTCAAAGAAAGTATATGAAAAAAATGGATACGATAATCCTTATTATTCTTTGTATCTAAATTTTGCTTCTTTGAGAGAGCAATGCTATTCATGTAGATATGCACAACAGAAGAGAGTTGGAGACATAACGTTGGGGGATTACGTTGAAAATAAATGTGGATTATCTTTTTTGGGATGTAATTCTCGAAAGGGAGAATTGTTGTTAGATCAGATAAGGAATGCTTGTGACTTTGAAAAGAAAGATATAATTCTTGCGGAAAAAAATGTAGCTTTGTTTAGACCGACTTTAAAATCTTCAAAAGTAGATAGGTTTACCAAGAGATACAGAATTTATGGATTGGAAAAAGCGTATTATTTAACGTTTTTAGAGCTTGTTTTTAAAAGAAAGATTAGAAGTTTTTTAGGAGATAATCTTTATTCAAAAATTAAAAGCATAAAACGATGGTTTTAGATGATAAAAAATAGGATAGAAAAATGAAGTTGTTTTATTTATTTCTATATGCTGCTATTCTAGGCGGCATAACGGTATATGTAATTACCAAAAAATATAACAAAACATATTGTGGATTTTGGATGGCATATTTTGTTTCAGCTTTTTTTTGTGTAATTAATGTTGTGTTCAAGGAACAAATACATGGCCAAGGTATTATGCTAAATATTTGGTATGATCTTTCAGATACTACGCTTTGGGGATATCTTTTAATAATTATTTGCTGTGCAATTGCATTTTTACCCATGAAAGTTTTTGATCCCTATAAAGAGAGTATGCTGAATACTGAAAAGTCTATTCGTAGGAAAAAAGTGAAGAATAACTTGAGTAAAATATATGCATATTTTTACATTGCCACGTTTATAGTTTTTTTGATTCTTTGTTTCGAGGGTGTAGTAGATGCATTGAGCATAACTGATTTTGCTAATCAAAGGACTTCGTTATATGGTTCAAGTGACAATGAAACTAGTGCAACTATAAGCAATAGTTTTATTGGAAATGCATGTTTTAGAATTTGTATAAAATATCGAGTTTTTAGTATATTTGTATCATTTTCAATGCTCAAGGATCAATATAAAAAGGCCCTTGCAAGTGCATTGCTGGTTGTAACTTCATTTTTATATTACATATATTCTTCGTGGAATGCTGCTAGAGGTGGATTATTGCTATATTTTATTTGCGTAGTTATGATAGGCCTGTATTATATGAGATATTTACCTTTAACAACAAGAAAAAAGATAGTGTTCTTCAGCTCAATAGGGGTATTTGTACTTGTTTCTTTTTTTATATCTGTTACAATTTCAAGATTTTCACCAGATACAAATTCTAAATCATCGATTTTTAGTAATTTTTGTTTCTACTTAGGACATGGCCCAATACAGTTTAGTAAGATTACGGGGGCCCTGAAGGACTTTGCATGGGGGAAAACTGTCACAGGAAGACTTTTGAATAATTACTTTGGAATAAATTATGATTGGGATTTAATACAACAAGAAATTGGTTATCCACCAATAGGTCCTGTATTTGTGACATTTCTTGGATATATATATACCGATTTTGGAGTTGCAAGTTGTTTGATTTTTACATTTGTATGGTCAATCATGGTTACAAGGATAATAAAAAAAAGACCTAATAGATTGAGTACATATTATATATTTGGATATTATATAAATTTCTATGTCCTTGGAGTATTTGTTGTAGGTCGTCTAGAATATGTTGCTGTATTAAGCACAATAGTTATATACGAATTTTTGCGATTGGTTGAAGATACAATGATGCTACGGATGGGTGAAAGGAATATAGTCAAGGAGACAACATAATGTTTGGATTTAAAAAGAAAATAAAATTGTGGTGTTTTTCTAGAAAATGGCGCATGTTAAACAAACATAATTATACTATTGTGAAAACCCTTTTTTCTGAAAATCAGGTAATTGTAGGAAAGAAAACCTATGGAGAATTAAATATTTTTTTGGGAACTAATACTAAGAGAAATGTACAAATTGGTAATTTTTGTTCTATTGGGCCAAATGTTCAGTTTATTATTAATCCTCACAACTATCGTTTTTTTTCAACATGGCCATTCCAGAGGTATGAATATAATGAATACGATTATGAATGGGAGAATAAAACATCAATTATTGTTGATGATGATGTATGGATAGGTCAAGGTGCAATTATTTTAGGCGGTGCTCATTTACGTCAGGGATGCGTCATAGGAGCTGGAAGCGTTGTGAGTTGCGATGTGCCAGAATATGCTATTTATGTATCAGGGAGAGTGATAAAGTATCGTTTTTCAGAAAGTATAAGAGAAAAATTAAGAAAAATAGATTATTCATCTTTAAATCAAGATGTAATAAATAGAATTAAAGGATGGCACAAAAAAGAGATAACCGAAGAAAATGTTGATGAATTATTGGCTATTATTCCAATTAAAAATGAACATTAGGAGAAAGTTTATATGAAATATATTTTGCCATATCATTTAGGCAGTGGTAATCGTGGATGTGAAGGTATTTGTCTTGGTATCTCTAAGATATTTAATTTAAGTAATAAAGAATTAGTACTTTATAACATGTCACAAGAAGAATACATAGATGATTGCAATCTAGGAATTGACAAAGTGGGAGAACTTCATTTTAAAGGAACTTTTATTTTTGAGATAGTTAGGTTTATTTGCAAAGTTATTAACAAGATTGGTTTTGATAAGCCTTATAGATTGCTCCTTTCAAATTATTATCTTAGTAATGCTGATAGTGGAGATGTAATTCTTATGACAGGGGGGGACATATATTGCTATGAAGGTGGTTATATACTGCCAAGTTATATTGTAAATGCAGCAAATAAAAGAAATATAAAAACTGTTCTATATTGCGCATCACTGGAAGAAAAATATCTTACAGATATAGTGGTAAAAGGCTTAAAACAATATGATGTCATTATTACTAGAGAATCTTTATCAAAGGATATTTTAGATCGTAAGGGAATACCGAATGTTATGATTCCTGATCCTGCTTTTTCGTTAAAATGTATTCCGGTTGAATTACCAGGCTATTTTAATGAAAAGCCTGTTGTAGGAATTAATATAAGCCCTTACACAGATTTAGCTGATAATTTTGCAGTTAATCTAAAAAATCTAATAGATTATATTAAAAAGCAGGGGATGGAGGTCTGTTTTATACCTCATGTATTTTGGAAAGGACAAGATGATAGAGATTCTATGAAAAGAATAGCAACTCTTGTTGGTGATGAGGTACATTTTCTTGATACAAAGAAAATGAATTACTTACAGATTAGATATGTGATATCTAAATGTGCCTTTTTTATAGGAGGAAGAACGCATTCGGTGATTTCAGCATACTGTTCTCATGTTCCATGTTTGGCATTAGGGTATTCTATTAAATCTAGAGGAATAGCAAAGGACATTGGAATGCCTGATTTTACGGTAATTAATAGCAAGGAATTATGTAATTCTGATGTGCTCCTTAATTCTTTTATTGCTTTGCAAAAAAATAGAGAGACAATTATGGAGGTTTATTCAAGCCTAGATTTGTACTGTCAAAAGAGCTATGAGGCACGCAAAATTGTTAATGAGATGTTGCAATATTAATATATATGTTAGGAGTGAACAAATGAGTGAAAAGCCGAAAGGAAAATATTACCAACTATTATCCAATACGGTTCTGTTTGCTATCGGCAATTTTGGATCAAAGTTTTTAGTTTTTTTACTTGTTCCGTTATATACTAATGCTTTAACAACTGGAGAGTATGGAATAAGTGAGATATTGGTAACAGGAACAAATTTACTTATACCTTTTGCAACCCTTTCCATTCAAGATGCTACGCTAAGATTTGCGTTAGACAAAAAGAATAATGAAAGAGAAGTAATTAAAAATACAATTATGGTATTGCTTTTTGGTATTGCTATTACATGTTTTTGTATCCCGATATTTAGATTATATAAACCACTAGAAGATTGGGGAAGCCTTTTTGCAGCTATATCTATAGCATATATGGTAAGAAATGCATTTTCAGTATATATAAAAGCGATAGGAAAAACTAGGATTTTTGCTATAGACTCGATTGTTTATACTGGGTTGTTAATGGTTTCTAACATTGTTTTTTTAACTGTACTAAAAATGGGATTAGCAGGATATTTTTATGCGATTATAGTTTCATCTTCCATTTCAATAGTTTTTTTAACTATTACAGGTAGAATTTTGCATGCATTTATTGAAAGTAATGTAAACATGCAACTAATGAAAGAAATGATAAGGTTTTCACTGCCGATGATTCTTAATAATGTTTCATGGTGGATTATTAATTCCCTAGATAAAGTTATGATTGAACGTTTTATGTCTGCAGGCGATTCTGGTATTTATTCAGTAGCTGCTAAAATGCCTTCTCTTATAGCTGCTATTACTGGTATATTCAATCAGGCATGGGTGATATCTTCTGTATCTGAATATGATACATCGCGCGAAACATCTTTTTTTTCTAATATATTTAATGTTTTTAATACGATAATAGTTATTTTTGCTTCGGCAATAATATTTGTAATAAAACCATTTATGCAGATATATGTTGGTGCGGAATTTGTTAGTTGTTGGAAATATGTGCCATTGTTATTACTGAGTAGTATATTTCAATCTTATGCAACCTTTTTTGGAGCTATTTATACATCTGCTAAAAAAAATGTAACAGTTATGATTACTACGCTGATTGCAGCTTTAATCAATATTGTACTAAATGTGATTTTAATTCAAATTATTGGTATACAGGGAGCTGTAATAGCAACAGTTGTTGCATATTTTATTGTATTTGTTTTTAGAATGATAGATTCTCAGAAATATATTAGTTTTACGATAGATTTTAAAAAGGTCGCATTATCAATTAGTGCATTAACTATGCAGTGTATAATTACAATTTTTGATTGGAATGCAATGATTTTATCGGCTTTGGTTATTGTCAGTATATTAATTATAAATCATGAGTCAGTTAAGTCACTTATAAACTATGCACATAGCAAATTACTTCGTGTTGAATAATTTGTTTTATGCTCCTAAAAATATATATTTGTTCTATCATATATGTAATTTGCTGAACTAATCTCATTCAAGGAATAAAGGTCATTTAGTGTGTGACAAGGACAAATAAGAGCTGCAGTTGGTTGGAGTTCTCTCCATAGGCATAGGCCTTGTAAGAGAAGGCTGGATGAAGTAAGTCGAGAAAGATTTTTTGGACACGGAAGGCTCACTATCATAGTTGATTAGAGGAATTATAGTTTTTTAGAGCAAACAATGGATGCTATATTGGTATATCTTCAATTAGTCATTTAATATATGATATATTGATATTTTGCTTCTGTTAATGAGGGATATCACTAAACAAAAAGCTTATGTGAAGGGGATTTTTGAATTTGACATTATAGAAAGGCGTATATTATGAGAACATACCTAGTTACAGGTGGAGCAGGTTTTATCGGCTCTAATTATATTCACTATATGTTTAAGAAGTATGATAACGAGATCCGTATTATCAACGTTGATGTGCTTACTTATGCGGGAAATCTTGAGAATCTGCGTGACATTGAGGATAGAGATAATTACACATTCGTTAAGGCAGACATCTGCGACAGAGATGCTATCAATAAGATCTTCGAAGAAAACGATATCGACAGAGTAGTTCATTTTGCTGCAGAGAGTCATGTAGACAGATCAATTGTTAATCCTGAGGTCTTTGTACAGACTAATGTACTTGGTACAGCTACAATGCTCAACGCTGCCAAGAAGGCTTGGGAGCTTCCTGATGGAAGCTTCAAGGAAGGTAAGAAATTCCTTCATGTTTCTACAGATGAAGTATATGGTTCACTTGATGATGATCCAAATGCATATTTCTATGAGACAACACCATATTCACCTCACAGCCCATATTCAGCTAGTAAGGCAAGCTCAGATATGCTTGTAAAGGCATATATGGATACATATAAGTTCCCTGCCAACATTACTAACTGTTCTAATAACTATGGACCTTACCAGTTCCCTGAGAAGCTCATTCCGCTCATCATCAACAACGCTCTTGCGGGAAAAGACCTTCCGGTTTACGGCGACGGTAAGAATGTCCGCGACTGGTTATATGTTGAAGACCACGCCAAGGCCATCGACATGGTTCAGGAAAAGGGCAGACTCTTTGAGACCTACAACGTAGGCGGCCACAATGAGAAGCAGAACATCGAGATCGTTAAGACTATCATTGATATTCTCAGAGAGGAATTAGACGATTCCGATCCTCGCAAAGAGAAGCTTTCATATGATCTGATCAAATATGTCACAGACAGAAAAGGACATGACAGAAGGTATGCGATCGCTCCCGACAAGATCAAGAAGGAAGTTGGTTGGGAACCTGAGACAATGTTTAAAGAAGGAATTAGAAAGACTATAAAGTGGTACTTCGAAAATTCTGAATGGATGGAGCATGTCACATCCGGTGATTACGAGAAGTACTACGCAAAGATGTACGACAATCGTTAAGCATATAGAAAGACCAAAAATTATGCATTATATCGGAGCCCCCGGATGGAAGCCGGCGGCTATCCAAGGAGGATTATCCATGAAGGGAATTATCTTAGCAGGTGGTAGCGGAACTCGTCTCTATCCGCTCACAAGGGCCATGAGCAAGCAGATGATGCCTGTTTACGACAAGCCCATGATTTATTATCCGCTTTCAACTCTGATGC
>JAEEGL014495057.1_pt1 | contig 12820 bp, 13 predicted proteins | sample 9134231 | NCBI WGS metagenome assembly JAEEGL01 (sample SAMN16246548, study PRJNA631951) | gut metagenome | biome: gut microbiome; feature: rumen; material: fiber-attached | host: Bos | place: Iran: Karaj | collected 2018-10
AATAGATGTAGTATTAGTAATAGATATTACAGGGGCATTAAACATAAAGAAAATGTTTAAAGATGCAATATTTATATTTATAATGCCACCAGATTTAAAAACACTTATGAGAAGAATAATAGATAGAAATAGAGATCCAAGAGAAAAAATGTTAAAAAGATTTAAAGAAGATTATAAATTAGTGAATGAGTTTAATAAATATAACTATGTAGTTGTAAATGATAATGTAAGTGATGCAGTACATAAAGTAGAATCTATTCTTTTGGCATCTAAATGTAGTGCGCAAAGAATAGAAGATTTAGAGCTAGATAATGAAGAGGAAATTATTCATGAATTCTTAGTTGATTAGAGGTAGTATGAAGTTGTTAAGTGAAATTAAAAATTTATTAATTGATTTTATTAAACCTTGTGGAATAGATGATGAGGTAGTAAAAATACCTAAAAATGTAAAAAAAATGGGTACTAAAGTAGAAATCTTTAGTTTTGTTTCAACATTAATAGCATTAATATTCGCATTTACTCTTAAACTTACAAATATGATGATAGAATTGAGATTATTATTTCTTGGAGTAATATTTTTCTTATTATATAAAGGTGAAGATGTATTAAGAGATGCATTTTATATATATGAAGATAGTGAAAAAACTAAATTTGATTTAATATTTGATGATGAGATAGTATATAGAGGTAGTAATATAATAGGGAAAACTAGGGATAAAGTTTTAAAATATGATGATAAAAATAAAATATATAAAGTACTTAGTAATGAATCATCATTAAATACAATTAAGAATTATTTAGATAATTTATGGAGACAAGAAATTAAACATAGATTTGATATATTACAAATATTAAGTGTAATATTAATGCTTATTACAGCAATATTTACTAACAATACTGTACCAAATACAATATTTATACCTTTAATAATATTCTTTAGTTTTATATCATTCTTATCGAGTGCATATATAAATTTAAATAGAAATACATTTTTTAAAAAGCATAGAGAATATAATAATGAACAATCATTAATAGTAAATGATTTACTTAGAGTACCTTCTATTGTAAATAAAGATTTAGATATGAGAATAAATAAATTTAAGGATACTGTAATAAATAGTAATAAAAACGTTAAGAATTTTTATAAAAAAATGAATATATCTAGATTCTTTGTAAGTTTAGTAGAAACATTATGTAATTATGGAATAATAATATTTTATATAGCAAGTATTAAATTGTCTAATTTAACATTAGCTAGTATAACTGAGATAACAGCAACATTAGTAATTATAGAAACAGCAATGGGATATATTAGAAGATTTGTATATGCTCTTGATTATAATAGTGAAAGAATAAATAGAATTAATACTGAAGAAGAAGATATGAAATTAATATTAGATATATATCATACTATAACTAATGAAAAACCTAAAATTGTAGATAATATAATTGTAAAACCATTCACTATAAGTTATAAAGAAGAATCAAAAAATGATATACCATTTACATTAAAATCAAGAGAAACTATAAATATAAATAGTGGCGAAGTAATAATACTTTATGGACCATCTGGTAGTGGTAAATCTACATTTATGAATATGATTACAGAAAGAATTAAATTAGAGAAAAACGTAGAAATACCATCTACAACTAGATTCTTATTTTATGATGAAAAATTAAAATTTGGAAGTTTAAATATGTTTGATGAATTATTTTGCTGTGATAAAAATCCAGATTTAAATAAGATGAAAGATATTCTTAAAAATATGCATTTATGGGATGAGATAGAATCTAATTCACATGATGTATGGAAATATTTTAAGGAGAAGCAATTTGATTACTCTTTATCAAATGGTCAAAGGCAAAGATTAATACTTGCCAAAATGTTATATTTTTTAGATGATGATATAGATGCATTAATATTAGATGAACCTACATCAGGATTAGATGATAAAAATGATATAGGTATAGATGCAGAAAACATATTGGAATATATAGTTAGATATGCAAATAAAGATAAAAAGAGAATTATAATTATTTCTACACATCAAAACATAGATGGATTTAAAAATAAAATAGATAAAGAGTATAAAATAAGAAATTACATATTTGTAAGAGAAAACAATGAAAATTTAATAGAAGAAATTTAATTATTATTTCTAATAAATTCTCTTAAGAGCTTAGTTAAAGCTCTTTTTTCTATTCTAGATACATAGCTTCTACTGATATTTAATTCTTTTGCAATTTCTTTTTGTGTAGTTTCTTTTTCATTATATAACCCATACCTTTTTATTATTATGTTTTTTTCTCTAGGATTTAATATGTCTATATATTTATTTAATTTTTTAATATTATCTTTAGTAGTAATATCAGATATAAAATCAGGTTCTGGAGTTTTAATAATATCTACTATTGTTATTTCATTTCCTTCTTTATCAAAACCAATTGATTCATCTAAACTTATGTTTTTACTATTTTTTTTATTGTTTCTATAATACATTAAAATTTCATTTTCAATACATCTTGCGCAATATGTTGTTAATTTTGCACCATTACTTTTTGAAAAAGAATCAATTCCTTTAATTAATCCAATTGTACCAATACTTATTAAATCATCTAAGCTATCTCCTTTTTCACCATATTTTTTAACTATATGCGCTACTAATCTAAGATTATGTTCAATAAGTATTTCCCTAGATTTAATACTACCATTACCCATTTCTTTAATATGATATTTCTCTTCTTTTTCACTAAGAGGATCTTTAAATACTTGATTTTGATATGCACCTGTTAAGAGCATATTTTTTATTAAAATAGTAAATAATTCAATCATAATTCACACCCTAATAAAGTTTACTCAAAATTGCAAAGGAATATAACTATAAAATTGACTTTGAACTATCTTTATGTTAACATTAATATGTGAGGATGTGATATTATGGCAAATACACATAGTGGTGCTGAGGAAGAAAAATATGACTATTTTAGTATGGTAGCAATGCTATATGAAATGGGCAATTGGGATGAAGAAACAGTTTTAAAAAGAGTTCATTCATATGCAAGTGACAATAATATTGATGAAGCTGAAGTGAATGAGTTTTTAGGTAGACTAATTAAGAAAAAAGAGGAAAAGATAGAGCATACATTAGAAGAAAAAAGAAAATTTTTATCGGTAATTACTTTCAAAAATGGTGAATATAAGTATGGCGATGCTGTAATACTTATGAATGATGATATGGTCGAAAGATATTATGATTTTGAAAGTAAATCAATTGGTGAAGAATATACAGAAAGAATATTTGAAGATATTAAACATGAAAAACCAGTTGAAGAAAAAGTATCAGATAAAAAAGAGAAAGGCTCTGCTGCTGAAGAAAAACCAGTAGATAAAAAAGAGGAACCTAAAAAAGAAGAAAAGAAAGAAACAAGCACTTCTACTGAAGAAAAATCAAATCCTGAAAAAGTTGATGGTGAATATTCACATAAAGGCGGAGAACGTACAGTGGTTGGTGGAAATTCTTCTACTACACATACTAGATCAAATAGCACTTCAAATTCACATCAAGGTTCAGGGCCTAAAAGTGAACCACAGACTGAAGCTGATTATGAGAACACAGCAAGAAATATGGGAAGTGCAGAACAAGATAGTGATGTAAGACATGTGGATGCATCACCAGAAAGAATAGAAAGATTAAAAAAAGGTAAAGGAAAAGTAAAGAACTTCTTCTTGAAATCAGGAATAATAGTTTTAACAGTAATGCTTACTTCTACGTTCTCTATTCCATTAATTGGAGGATATTTGGTGTTAGCTCATCAAATTAAGGAAGGCAAATTTAATCCTCCAGGTGCATTTGGGCAGGGAATAAAGAAAGTTGTAGAAACAATTATGAATATAGGTAAAACTAAAGAAGAAGTAGAGGCTGAAAAAGCCGAAAGGGGAAGGTCTAGATGATAAAAGAAGATACAATAATAAAATTAGATGATGATAAAGAATATTATGTATTAGATAGTTTAATGATGGATAATAATAATTTTATTATGATTGGTGAAATAGATTCTGTTAAAGATGAAATTACTAATAATGTAAAAATAATGTTTTATGATTCAGTAAATAATAAAGTTAGAAAGATAACTGATCCAACTTTGCTTTATCAATTGGTTGTATCTTTTGCAGACAGAGAGTTGAATAATGAGGAGTAAAGATATTTATATAAATTGTAATTAAATAGAGTTTATGGTAAATAAACTCTTTTATTATTTATTTATTAATAAAAATATAGTATACTTATATTGTAAGTAGTGAGGTTGATTATGATTGAATTATATAAACCAGATATGTATAAAAAAGATATTTATTCTATTGATTATAAAAAATTGAAATCTTTTGGCATAAAATGTATTTTATTTGATTTAGATAATACTCTTGTACCATATTATAGAAGTAGACCAACAAGAAAAATAAAAGATTTTATAGAAAATTTAAAAGATTTAGGATTTAAAATCATATTATTCTCTAATTCTACTAAAAAAAGGCTTGTCCCATTTAAAGATATACTTGAATTGGATTGTTCTGCATCAAGTCATAAACCATTTTCTAAAAAATTTAAGAAAGTACTAAAAGAGTATAAGTATTCTGAAAGTGAAGTTGCAATAATAGGTGACCAAATTCCTATGGATATATATGGTGGAAATAGGGTTGGAATATTTACTGTTTTAGTTAATCCTATTTCAAGTAGAGAACCAATTTGGACTAAATGTAATAGAATATATGAAAAGCATGTTATAAAGAAAATGAGAAAAAAGGGAATATTTAAGAGGGGCGAATATTATGAATAAGAAATGTATTGGTTGTGGAATAACTCTTCAATGTGAAGATCCGTATGAAGATGGTTATGTGAATCCTGAAATGTTTGATAAGACAATTATGTGTAGAAGATGTTTTAGATTAAAACATTATGGAGAATATAAGGTTACAAATAAGTCTAATTCTTTTTATAAGGGAATAATAAAAGAAATTTTTAAGATGGATGAATTGGTTGTACATATAGTAGATATTTTTAATATGGGTAATATGGATGAAATATATAGTAAGATATATTCTAAAGCAATACTTGTTATTTCAAAGATTGATATATTTCCTAAAAGTATAAATGAAAATAAATTAATTGAATATTTTAAAAAAAGATATCCAAAATATGTTGAAGTAATAGCTATAAGTAGTGATAAGAACTATCATATGGATGAGTTATTGATGCTTATGATGAAATATAAAAGTAGTAATGAAGTATATGTATTAGGTAATACAAATGCAGGAAAGAGTTCTTTTATAAATAAGATGATAAAAAATTATACTGATAAGAATTCATTTATTGTAACTAGTTGTATGCCTTCTACTACATTAAATGTAATATCAATCAAAATAAATGAAGATTTAACATTGTTAGATACACCTGGAATAGTATATAGTGGGGACATAATAACTAAATTACCAGAAGATTTAGTAAAACATATAAATATTAAACATGAAATAAATCCAAGAATATATCAAGTTAAAGATAAAGTTTCTTTGGTATTAGATAATATTGGTAGAATAAATATATTAAATGATAGTAATGTATCAATTTATATATCTAATAATATAGATATTGATAAAGCCAATATAGATAATAATTCAAAATATAAAGATTTAGAGTATACTAAAATTAAAGCGTTAGAAGGACAAGATTTAGTAATAGAAGGTTTGTGTTTTATAAAAATCAGTAATGATACTGTTTTTGAAACATATATGCCTAATGGTGTAGATATTTATACAAGAGATAAATTAATATAGGAGTAAGGTATGAAAAAGGGATTTACGTTAGTAGAATTATTAGCAGTAATATTAATTTTAGCAGTAATACTTATAATAGCGGTTCCACAAATAATGAATACAATAAAAATAACAAGATTAAAAAGTATAGAAAGTAGTGCAAGATTAATAGCAACAAATGCTGAAAAAGATTATTTAAGTCAACAAGCGGTAAACCAAAACTATAGTGCAAAAAGTATCCCATGTACTGATGTAGCGAAATTAAATGATGATTATTCAAGTTGTATAGTTAAATATGACAATAGTGGTAAAGCAACTGTAACGCTAAGAGGAACAAATGGGGGCAAATTTAAAAAGCTAAAATGTTCTGGTACTAAAGATGATATAACATGCAATGAAATTGTTCCGTTAGAAGGATACGTAGATGCTGAGGACTTGTTAACAAGTAAAATTGGAACAGGTGGTCTTATTAAAGATGATCATGATGAATTGAGATATCAAGGAAGTACAGTTGATAATTATGTAACATTTAATGATGAAGTAGCAGGATGGAGAATAGTAGGATTGTTTAATGTAGATGGTGTTAAAAGAATAAAGCTAATGAAAAGAAATTCTATAGGAAAATATTCTTGGGATACAAGTGAAAATTCTATTAATCTTGGATATGGTGTAAATGAATGGAGTCAAGCAAAATTAAATAAATTATTGAATGAATATTATTATTATGGAGTAACAAACGGAACATGCTATAATGCTATTAACAATGGAACTGTCAATTGCTCTTTTACTGGATTAACGCCGGAAGCAAAAGAGTTAATAGATAATATGAAATGGTATTTAGGTGCAAGCACAAGCAATGTGGATTTGACTACGCAATATGCAAATGAAAGGTCTAATGTAACATGTCAACCAGAAGGTACAATTGGATGTACTATAGGTAATAATATTAATGATAATATAAAAAGAACAACAAGTTGGTATGGAGATGTTGGATTAATATATTCAAGTGATTATGCTTATGCTTCCAGTAACAATGGTTGTAAAGATAACTTAAGTAGTGGAACAAATTGCAAAGATGGTAATTGGATGTATACGGGGAATTATTTTTGGACTATTACTCCTAGTAATATTGGAAAAAGTTCTGTTCAAGTTATACCGCCTGCAGGGTTTATCAGTAAAATAAATGCCCTTGCTAAGGAAGATGTATATCCCTCAGTATATCTAATACCAGGAGTTCAAATGAAAGGGTCTGGTACAACTGGAGATCCATATGTTTTTGCAGAGTAATAACAAAATAAAGGCTTAAGCCTTTATTTTTATGTTAAAAAATGATATCATTAATATGATAGGAGGATATATGATTAGAGGTTTAAAAATAGATGGTAAAAAAGAAATGTCATTATCTGAAGAAATAATAGATTTTTCTTCTCCAGATAAAATATATGTCCCATTAATGAATAATAATACACCTTGTGATTGCTTAGTAAAAAAAGGAAAAAAAGTAAAGAAAGGTACTGTAATTGGAATTAGAAAAAATATGGATTTTCCTGTTTTATCACCTGTAAGTGGTATTGTTGTTGATATTGATAAATGTTTATATTTAAATGGTGAGGAAGTACCTTGTGTAGTAATAGAGAATGACAAAAAGGAAACTGTGCTTAAAAAAGTTTTAGTAGATGATATTGCTAAATATACAAAAGAAGAATTTGTAGAATTACTAAAGAAATGTGCTGTTACTGGTATGGGTGGTAGTGATTTTCCTACTTTTTTTAAGTATAAGAGTGATGCATCATTTTTGATAGTTAATGCTGTGGAATGTGAACCGTATTTAACAGCAGATATGATGCTTGTTAAATTAAAAGCAGAAGCTATATTAGAGAGTATTGATGCTATTAGAAAGATAAATAATATAAAAAAATGTTTTATTGCCTTTAAAGAGAATAATGATATAGTAAGGAATGCTTTTTTAGAATATATAGGTAGGTATGAAGATATAGTTTTAAGCCCTGTGAAAAATATATATCCGATGGGATGGGAACGTCATTTGGTTAAAAGTGTACTTAACTTAGAATATGAAAGATATCCTAGTGAAGTTGGTGTAATAGTTAATAATGTTTCTACTATATTTGCTATATATAAAGCATTGAAATTTCAAAGGAATATTACTAAGAGAATTGTAACAATTACTGGTGAGGGTTTTACTGAGCCAATAAATGTGTTAGTAAAAGTAGGAACAGATATGTCATCTATAATTAAGAAGATAGGTAAATATAAGGGTGAAAAGTTAAAATTTATAGCTGGTGGTCCTATGATGGGTACTGCATTATCTTCTGACCATATAGTTGTATCTAATAATTTAGGCGCAGTAACTATTATTAGTGATACAGAAGATTATAAAAATGAATGTATTAGTTGCTCTAAATGTGTGAATGTTTGTCCTGCAAAGTTGTGTCCAGTGCTTATAATGAAAAATATAGATAATGTAAATGAGTTGAAGAAATTACATCCAGAATTATGTGTGGAATGTGGATTATGTTCATATGTTTGCCCATCTAAATTGGGTGTTAGAGATTTTGTAGTAAAAGCTAAAGGAAAGGTGAGACAATGAAATTTATAAAAGAAAATGGTCCACATATAAAAAGTGATGATAATAGTAGTAAAATAATGACTAGAGTTTTAATTGCTCTTATTCCAATAGTTTGTTATGCAATATTTAAAAATACAATTTTAGTATACTTTTTTACAAGTCAATCATTTTTTAGTTCTCTTCATCCGTTATTCATGATAATAACAGGTGTATGTGTATCTTTAGTATCTGAAGTTTTATGGTTTAAATTTGTACTTAAAAAAAGTTTTAATAATAGTATCAAAGAAACAAAAAAGTCTTTTAGTATAATACCTGGTTTATTACTTTCATTAGTATTACCTACTAATGTACCACTTTGGGTAGTAGCTTTTGGTGCATTTTGTGGCACTATAGTTGGTAAAATGTTATATGGTGGATTTGGTCAAAATGTATTTAATCCTGCTTTAATAGGATATTTATTTATAAGTGTATCTTATAATAGTTTGCTAGGAAGCCCTTTAAATGCTTATGAACTTGATGCACTTGCTGGTGCTACACCATTAACTAATTTAACTAGTTTAGGGTATTATGGAGTATATGATTCTGTTGTTGGTAGTTATGGTTCACTTCTTAATTTTTTTACAGGAACTATACCAGGTGCAATAGGAGAAGTATCTAAATTACTAATATTAGTAGGATTTTTATATTTAGCTATAACTAAAACAATTAAGTGGAGAATTCCAATTACATATATTCTTACTGTGTTTATACTTACTGCAATTATAGGTTACGGAATAGGTTTGGGTTTATGGTATCCATTATTTCATGTATTAAGTGGTGGATTGTTGTTTGGAGCGGTATTTATGGCAACAGATCCTGTTACAAGTCCTGTTACTCAAATAGGCCAAGTACTCCATGGAATAAGTTTAGGAATACTCACTGTAGCTATAAGATTTTTAACACCATATCCAGAAGGTGTTATGACAAGTATATTATTTATGAATATGCTTGTGCCTTTATTTGATAAGATTGGTGTAAAATTAAAATATGCATTTAAAAAGATATATATTCCAATTATTATATATTTAATTTTAGTTGTAGTATTAGTATTAACTATTATTAGTAATGTTAATAATAATAAAAATAATAATATAGATGATGTTGGTAATAAAGTTACAATAACTGAAACTAAAAAAGATGGTAATAAAACAACTTATATAGTTACATCTAAAGGATGGGGAGTTATTAAAGCTGAAGTAGAAGTAGTAGATAAAGAAATAAAATCAATTATAGTAACTGATAAAACTGGTGAAACACAATGGTCAGAAATAGAAAAAGAAAATTATATATATAAAGTTATAACAAATCAAAAAGATATTAATAATTTAGATGCAGTAAGTGGAAGTACTTTCTCATCTAATGCATTAAAAAATATAGTAAAAAAAGTATTAAGTGAGGAATTGAAATGAAAGATAAATTAAAGAATATATTAGTATTAACTCTAACAGCTTTTGTTTGTTCATCTCTTATATATATAGTGTGGAGGTTCTTATGAAAAAAGTATTAAATTATTTATTTAAAGAAAATCCTGTATTTGTACTTGTATTAGGAATATGCTCTGTACTTGCTGTAACTACTACTTTTGAAAAATCATATATGATGGGTATAGTTGTACTTATAATTCTTGTTATTTCAAATTTTTTAGTATCATTAATAAGAAAAATGGTAAGTGAAGAAATTCGAATACCAGTATATATAATAATAATATCTACATTAGTAACATTAATAGAAATTATATTAAACAAATATAGTAAGCCTTTATATGATGCTTTTGGGATATATTTACCATTGATTGTTGTAAATTGTATTATACTTGGTAGAGCTCTTGCATTTGCTTCTAAAAATAAAGTTTTTGATAGTATAAAAGATGGTTTTAAGTCTGGAATAGGTTATTTAATTGCTATATCTATAATTGGCTTTTTAAGAGAATTATTTGGTAATGGTACAATTACTATAATGAATGATATTTCAAGTATAACTGGTTATAGAGAAATAATTCATGTCTTTAATAATTCTGTTATACCAAATAAATTATTCTTAACTAGTGGTGGTGCATTCATACTTCTTGGTATATTAATAGGAATAATTAATGGAAGAAGGGGTGAAGTATGAGTATATTTACAATATTTATAACAGCACTTGTCACAGAGAATGTAATACTTACTAAGTTTTTAGGAATTTGTTCTTTTTTAGGTACAAGCAATAAAGAGAAAAATGCAATTGGAATGGGTATATCAGTTACATTTGTTGTACTTATTTCAACAATCCTTACATATTTAATAAATAAATATATACTTATACCTACAAATAGTACATATTTACAAACAATAACATTTATATTAGTAATTGCATGTTTTGTTCAAATAACAGAATTAGTAATTAAAAGATATTTTAAATCTTTATATAAATCCTTAGGTATATATTTACCACTTATAACTACAAATTGTGCAGTATTAGGAATAATTCTTACAAATATAAGATCAGATTATAATTTTATAGAATCAATATTTAATGCATTGGGTAGTAGTTTGGGATTTGTTTTAGTATTATATATATTTGCATTATTAAGAGATAGGATAGAAAAAAATAATATAATAAAATCATTTAAAGGAATTCCAATAGCACTTATAACTGCTGGAATTATGGCTTTAATATTTGGTAGGTTAGTATGAGTTACATATTTATTTTAATACTTATGATAATTACAATAATTTTATATAAAAAGAATAAATCTAGTAATTGCAGTTTATGTAATAAATGTGAGGTGAAAAAATGATAGGTGTAGTACTATTTACATTTATAGCATTTATATTTTCTATATTAATAGTATTTTTAAATGGATATTTGTTTAATAAAGATGAAAAATTATCTAAATTAGAGGAAATGTTACCAGGATATAATTGTGGTAGCTGTGGTTTTGGAAGTTGCAAAGGTATGGCAGAAGCAATATTAAATGATAAAGAAGCAGTAAAAAAGTGTAGGCCATTAAAAGACAAACAAAAAATATTAAATTATTTAGGTGAGTAGTATGAGTTATGAAAAAAATAATATTGTAATAGTAACAGTGGTTTCATTATTATTTATAATAAGTTCCGCGATAGTATATTTTGTATTTTTCTTTGAAGAACCATTAAAAGATGATGTAAAAGATAGTATATATGTCAAAGTAACAGATAAAGATATAATTGATGAATTAAAAAATATAATTATAAATAATAATTTAATTGAATTAGCAAAATATGAAAAAACTATAGACAATATTAATACAGCTAGTAATGAAATAAAACTTAATATGTCATTTAATAAAGTATTAAAAGACACTAATTATAAATATGATGACAAAATAGATGCAACATTATTAGATAGTTATTTTAAAGATAATTTTAAAGATAAAATTTATTTTAATAAAAAAGACATATTATGTTCATGTGAAGAAAAATTGTACATATATGATGAAGAAACAAATTCATATAAATATAACTTAGAACATACTGCACATCCAATACATGAAACTTATCCATATTATACTAAAATTTTGAGCGTAGATAAAAAGAATGATATATATGTAATAAAAGTATCTTACATATGGAATACTTATACTAGAGAGGGATATACAAATACTGGTTATGCATCATATACCGATTCAATAAATAAACAAAATGCATTATTTGAAATAGAAGTACCAAGTGTTAACTATAATATACTTAATAATACAGATATAAATGTAGATGGTTATGCTATAAAGGAAATAGAAAATAATTATGAATTATATAAAAATAAATTACATAAATATATTTATACATTTGAAAAAGAAAATGATATATATAAATTAGTGAGTTTTAAGTTTGAAAAATAATAGTATTAAGAATGATTAAAATATAGGAGTAATATATGAATAAGAATAAAAAAGCATTCACATTAGTAGAATTATTAGCAGTAATACTAATATTAGCAGTAATACTTATAATAGCAGTACCACAGATAATGAAAACAATAAAAGAAACAAAATTAAAGACTATGGAAGACAGCGCAAAACTAATAGCAACAAATGCAGAAAAAGACTATTTAAGTCAACAAGCAGTAAACGCTAATTATAATGCAACAAGTATACCATGCTCTGATGTAGCAAAATTAAATGATGATTATGCAAGTTGTAGTATTACATATGATAGTAATGGAGTAGCAACAGTAAAATTAAAAGGTGCAAGTGGCAGTAAGTTTGCAGGAATAACATGTACAGGCACAAAAGATAATATGAATTGTAGTGAATTAGTTGGATATACAGATGCAGTAGAATTATTAACATCTAAAATAGGAACAGGTGGTCTAATAAAAGATGATCATGATGAATTAAGATATCAAGGAGAGACAGTAGATAATTATGT
>JAEEGL014544620.1_pt1 | contig 12820 bp, 13 predicted proteins | sample 9134231 | NCBI WGS metagenome assembly JAEEGL01 (sample SAMN16246548, study PRJNA631951) | gut metagenome | biome: gut microbiome; feature: rumen; material: fiber-attached | host: Bos | place: Iran: Karaj | collected 2018-10
CGGGTATGAACCGTGTGCTCTAGCCAGCTGAGCTATCTCGCCATATTTTGTGCTGCTCTGTCACATCCTGAAGAACCGTGTGCTCTTCGGCGCCAGATGCGTCCGGCGCATCTATGCGGCGCTCAAAACATGCCATAGGGCATGTTTTGCAAGCGATATTATACAATCATGAAATTGGGTATGTCAATAATCGCTTTGAATATTGTATAATCAAGATGGCAGGGTGCAGACCGGCCCTTTGGATGAGCACGTTGGACAGGCACCTGATCAAAAGGTGTGGTGAAAGGAGGCTTGTATGAAGGAAGATAATTTCGAGGAATGGCTCCATTTTTTCATGCTGGATAATGATATCAGTCCAAACAACGTGATATATGAGGGTATAGTCAAAGGGAAGATGTTCCATATGACCTACAGGGAACTCTTTGATAAGATAAGGCCTTATGGCGGGATGAGAAAGAGACTCAGAGAGGATTTCTGTGCAGCCTCTTTTACCGGCGAATCAATAGACCGTGCCGCAGAGAAGATCGTGGAGGAAGAGCTCCTTGCCAACGGTCTTATCTGATCATATCAATGAGGACGAGATATTCGGTGTAAGATATGCCGTGAGCGACATGGAAGAGGCCGTGTCCTATGTCAGAGACAGACTGCAGGCATTTGGCGGCAGGTATATCTGCTTCTCAAACGTCCATACCCTGGTGACGGCTGTAGAGAATACAAGATACCGCGAAGCGCTGAACGGATCTGCTATCACCTTCCCTGACGGAGCGCCAGTGGCAGCAAGACTCAGACACAGAGGCAATGCCAGAGCCAGAAGAGTGGCCGGTCCGGATTTTACGGAGAAGCTGATAGAGGCTGCATCGGACGGCAGCGTACGTCATTTCTTTTTCGGCTCCACACAGAATACCCTGAACGATCTTACAGAAACCCTTCAGAAGAAATATCCCGACATATGCATAGCGGGCTCATACGCTCCGCCCTTCAGGGAACTGTCAGAGGAGGAAGAAAAAGAGCTTGAGGACATGATAAGCCGGGCAGAGCCGGATATCATCTGGACAGGTCTCGGAGCACCGAAGCAGGAGCTTTTCATGGCTATGCATAATGGAAAGTTCAAAGGAGTGATGATCGGCGTAGGTGCAGCCTTTGATTTCATGGCAGGAAGCAGGAAAAGAGCACCGCTTATCATGCAGAAGCTGCATCTGGAGTGGCTTCACAGAATGATGCAGGAGCCGGGGAGACTCGGTGGAAGATATATCGTTACCAATACGAAATTTCTCTGGTACTGCCTGACAGGAAAGGGATGAAGCTTACAGCATCCCTTTGGGATCGAAAGAAGGATCTATAGCCATAACGGCATTCTTGAACCGCTTGTCATGAGTCACATCCTCGCCGAACCATGAAGGCGGGGTGAAAGAAGAGGCAGCTTCGATCGAAGGAAACTCCACCTCAACTATCATAAGCGGAGCAAAAGGCTCGTCAAATATATCAAGCTCGGCTTTAAGCTGCACATCCTCTGCGGACATATCCAAAGGGATGATGTAGCGTTTTTTCTTTATCACTCTGCCGTCATGTTTGGGAAGCATATGCTCGAAAGCTTCCTTTGTTAGGGGCAGATTGTATTCGGCGTGTGACACATCATCCTCACTGATACCTTTGTACGTGAGGACATAGCTGTCATTCTCCCGGCGTATGCGCACGGTCGGATGTTCATTGAGGTAGGCCTGCTCCATATCTATGCATTCGAAGCTGTCCAGATCTGCAGGCAGCTCAGCAATCCGCCATTTTCTCTCTATCTCTACATTTTCCATTACAATATCTTCCTTAATGATGTTATGATACGAATGATACACCGTATCGTTTCAAATATAAAGGAGGAGAATGACATGGGTAAGAAGATGGCAGTGCTTCTGGCAGAGGGATTTGAAGAAGGCGAAGCAATAGTGCCTGCAGATATAGCGATAAGGGTCGGAATAGAGGTCACGAAGGTGTCGGTATCCGGAGAAGAGTATGTAAAAGGAGCCCACGGCATATCGGTAGGGACGGATGTGAAGCTCAGTGATTTCGATCCGACAGGATATGACCTTTTGATGCTCCCCGGAGGCATGCCGGGTACGACAAACCTGGAGAAGTCTGCAGAAACAGCCGCTCTTATAAGGCGTATGGACGAGGCGGGAGCATATATCGCAGCCATATGTGCAGCTCCAAGGATACTCGGGGATATGGGGCTTCTTGAAGGAGTAAGAGCTACCGTATATCCCGGAAACGAGGCCAGGCTGAAAGGTGCCAGGGTTGACATGGAGGCAAAGGCTGTAACAGACGGACACTATATCACAGGGCGTGGCATGGGCTGTGCGGTCGAATTCGGAGGCGAGATCACGGCTGCTCTGGCAGATGCCGAAACAGCAGGAAAGGTGCTTGCTTCCATACAGTATTGATGATAGAATAGTCAGTTGTATTGCGCGAAAACAGGCGAAAAGAACATCTGAAAGGAATATTTACAAATGAGTGTACAGGTCGAAAAATCAGAGCACAGCATGGCTAAGCTTACCATAGAAATAGAGGCTGAGAAGCTGGAAGGTGCTATCCAGAAAGCATATCTGAAGCAGAGGGGACGCATAAGCATACCCGGATTCAGAAAGGGAAAGGCGCCCAGGGCACTCATCGAGAAGATGTACGGCGTAGGCGTTTTCTATGAAGATGCTGCAAACGAACTTATAAACGAGACTTATCCGGAAGCCGTAAAAGAGTCGGGAGAGGATATAGTATCAAGGCCCAGCATAGAAGTGACACAGATAGAGAAGGGCAAGCCTTTCATCTATACTGCAGAGGTAGCTCTCAAGCCTCCCGTAGAGCTCGGAAAATACAAGGGCATCAAGCTGGAGCCTGTAGATGTCAAGGTCACCGATGATGAGGTGGAAGAGGAGATAAAGAGAGAGCTCGAAAAGAGTGCAAGGCAGATAGAGGTGTCCGACAGGGCAGCAAAGAAGGATGACGATGTACTCATCGATTATTCCGGAAGCGTGGACGGAGTGAAGTTTGACGGAGGCACGGCAGAGGATCAGCACCTCGTACTTGGTTCACACAGCTTCATCGACGGTTTCGAGGATCAGATAGAGGGACACAATATCGGCGATGAGTTTGACGTGAACGTCACTTTCCCCGAGCAGTATCACGAGCAGAGCCTCGCCGGAAAGCCTGCTGTATTCGCCGTAAAGCTGAAGGGGATCTCCGAGAAGCAGATACCGGAGCTTGATGATGATTTCGTCTCCGATGTATCCGAGTTTGAGACAGTAGATGAATACAAGGCTGATATCAGACAGACTCTTGAGGATCGCAAGGCTGCCGCTGCAAGGAATAAGAAAGAAGATGAGGCTGTGAAGCTTCTCGTAGAGGATTCCAAGGTCGAGATACCCCAGCCCATGATAGATACGGAAGCAGATGACATGATCCGCAATCAGGACAACCGCTTCAGGAGCCAGGGACTTTCCCTGCAGCAGTATCTGCAGTATACGGGTATGACAGCAGAGAAGTATCGTGACGAGGTGAAGGAGCAGGCAAAGCTCAACATCGAGAGCCGTCTTGTGCTTGAGGCTGTAGCTGAAGCCGAAAAAATAGAGATCGCCGATGAGGACATAGAGAAAGAGATACAGACCATGGCTGACAACTACGGCATGCCCGTAGACAGCATGAAGACCCTCATCACCGAGAACGAGAGGAAGTCCATAGCGACAGACCTTAAGGTGAGGAAGGCAGTCGATGTCATCATAGAGAACTCCAAGGAAGACAAGACAAAGAAGACCGTGAAGAAAGCGGATGATGGCGACGAAGTGATCGAAAAGAAGAAGGTCGTCAAGAAGACAAAGGCAAAGAAAGACAGCAAGGACGCCGAGTGATAAGACATCAGTAAATACAAGGAGGTTGGGATATGCTTGTACCTACCGTCATAGAGACCACTAACCGTGGCGAAAGAGCATATGACATTTATTCAAGACTGCTTAAGGAAAGGATCATCTTCCTCGGAGATGAAGTGAATGCACACACCGCAGGACTCGTGGTGGCACAGATACTCTTCCTCGAGGCTGAGGATCCGGACAAGGATATACACTTCTATATTGATTCACCCGGAGGATCAGTCACGGACGGCATGGCCATATACGATACGATGCAGTATGTAAAATGCGACGTGTCTACCATATGTATAGGAATGGCTGCATCCATGGGTGCATTCCTTCTTGCAGGCGGTACCAAGGGCAAGAGGATGATACTTCCGAATGCGGAAGTAATGATACATCAGCCTTCAGGCGGCACACAGGGTCAGGCAACGGAGATACAGATAGCTGCCGAGCATATCCTGAGGACCAAGAAGAAGCTGAACGAGATACTGGCCGCAAACACAGGCAAGCCTGTGGAAAAGGTGGCTGAGGATACCGAGCGCGACAACTGGCTCACCGCAGAAGAGGCTCTGGAATACGGTCTCGTAGATAAGATAATAGAGAAGCGTCCTGATTCTGATGCAGATAAAAAGGATAAAGAATAAAACATGAGCGGAAAAAAGAATTTCGGTGAAGAGGATATCAGATGTTCATTCTGCGGCAAGACGCAGGAGCAGGTCCACAAGCTGATCGCGGGACCGAACGGTACCTACATCTGTGATGAGTGCGTGGCTATATGCGCCGACATCATAGATGAAGAGGAGGAAGCAACTTCTCTGAACGGGGACCTGAACATCAATCTGCTGAAGCCTCAGGAGATCAACGAGTTCCTTGACGAATATGTGATCGGACAGGAGGACGCAAAGAAGGTCCTTTCCGTAGCGGTATACAACCACTATAAGAGGATCATGGCTCCGCAGGATGACGGAGTGGAGCTGCAGAAGAGCAACATCCTCATGCTGGGACCTACAGGCTCCGGAAAGACGCTCCTTGCACAGACGCTCGCACGTATCATCAATGTGCCGTTTGCCATAGCCGATGCTACGAGCCTCACGGAAGCCGGATATGTGGGCGAGGACGTGGAGAACATCCTGCTGAAGCTCATACAGGCATCCGACTACGATGTAGACAGAGCTCAGGTCGGCATCATATATATCGATGAGATAGACAAGATAGCAAGAAAAGCCGAGAACGTATCCATCACGAGAGACGTATCGGGAGAGGGTGTGCAGCAGGCACTGCTCAAGATAATAGAAGGAACACTGGCATCTGTACCTCCCCAGGGTGGAAGGAAGCATCCCCATCAGGAGATGATACAGATAGATACGACCAATATCCTCTTCATAGTAGGAGGAGCCTTCGAAGGTCTGGACAAGGTCGTGGAGACACGTCTTGATACAAAGTCCATAGGCTTCGCTGCCGAGATAGGATCCGATAAGGATAAGAGCATGAACGATGCACTGCACAAGGTGCAGCCGGAGGATCTCGTAAAATACGGCATCATCCCCGAGCTTATAGGAAGACTGCCCGTGACGGTGGCGCTCGACAATCTGGACAGGGATGCTCTGGTAAGGATACTGACCGAGCCCAGAAACGCGATCATCAGACAGTACAAGAAGCTGATGGATCTGGACGGGGTCAAGCTTACCTTCGATGAAGGTGCAATAGAGGCAATTGCAGATAAATCAATAAAGCGCAAGACGGGTGCGAGAGGACTGAGGTCCATCCTCGAGGAGACGATGAGAGATGTGATGTTCAGGGTTCCCTCCGATGAATCGATCAGCGAGGTGATGATCACCAAGGATTCAGTCGAAAAAGGCACGGCGCCGCTCGAGGTTCATCTGGATACGAAGAAGAAAAAAGAGGGTCACCCCGCAGGGTGACCCTTATCACAACCCGGGCTATGAAGATAAAGAGTATAGAGCTGGAATATGTGGCGGGAGTCACGACAAAGAAGCTGCCGGATATCAGGCTTCCCGAGATAGCCTTTGCAGGAAGGTCGAACGTCGGCAAGTCTTCTCTTATCAATGCACTGATACAGAGGAAGTCTTTCGCACGTACGTCTTCCACTCCGGGCAAGACACAGACGATGAACTTCTACAACGTGAACGGGGAGTGCTACCTCGTGGATCTGCCGGGCTACGGATATGCGGATGTGGCAAAAGATTTCAGGGCATCCTGGGGTCCTATGATAGAGAGATATCTGAACACATCGCAGAACCTGAAAGCCATAATGCTGCTTTTGGATGTCAGACGCACGCCGAATGCCGACGATATGCAGATGTTCAGATGGATAGAAAGTGCAGGCTATGAGCCAGTGATCGTAGTGACCAAGACGGACAAGCTCAAGAGATCGCAGCTTCCGAAGGCATACAAGGAGATAAGGAATACGCTGGGTATTTCCGGAGAAACAAAGATTTATCCGTTTTCGGCCATGAGCAAGACAGGAAGAGACGAGATAATGGACAGGATAGACGAGTTACTGTCATAAGGAGGAAGGAATAATGACAAAGATAGACATCATTTCGGGATTTCTGGGAGCAGGCAAGACCACTCTCATCAAAAAGCTCATATCGGAGTGCTTTGCGGGAAGCAAGGTAGTACTTATAGAAAATGAATTCGGAGAGATCGGCATAGACGGCGGATTCCTTAAAGAAGCCGGTATAGAGATCACGGAGATGAACTCCGGATGTATATGCTGCTCTCTCGTGGGAGACTTCAAGACATCACTCAAAAAAGTCATAGAGGAGTACGCTCCTGACCGCATCATCATAGAGCCTTCGGGAGTAGGCAAGCTGTCTGATGTGGCAAAGGCCGTGGAGCGTGTCAATGAGGATGAAGAAGCAGTCACCATCAACTCTCTTGTGACCGTGGCAGACGGAAAGAAGACAAAGATGTATATGAAGAACTTCGGAGAATTCTTCAACAATCAGATAGAGTCTGCAGGAACAGTGATCATATCCAGGACACAGGATATGACACAGGAGAAGCTCGATGAGACGATGGCTCTGATACGTGAGCACAACAAGGAAGCCGTGATCATCACGACTCCCTGGGATGAGATAAAGGGAGAGCAGATACTGGAGGCCATGGAGAAGGGACATACCCTCGTGGATTCCCTTGTGGAAGAGATGAGCAAGCTGCCGGATGAGGATGAAGAGCATCATCACCACCATCATCACGACCACGATCACCACCACCATGACCATGATCACGATCATGAGCATCACCACGATCACGATGAGGATCATGACGAGCACGACCATCACGAGCATCATCATGACCATGATGAAGACCACGATGAGCATGAACACCATGAACATGACGACCACGAACATCACCACCACCATGACCATGACCACGATCATGAGCACCACCACGATCATGAACATCATCACCATCATGATCACGACGCGGATGATGTGTTCCAGAGCTGGGGAACAGAGACTGCGCATAAATACGAGAAGACTGAGCTTGAAGAAATACTGAAGAAGCTGGCTGATACAGAAGACAATACATACGGCATCATACTCAGAGCAAAAGGAATGGTACCCGACGGAGCCGGACAGTGGCATGAGTTTGATCTCACTCCGGGTGAATATGAGATAAGGGAGAGCAGCCCCGACTATACGGGAAGGCTCTGCGTGATAGGCTCCGGACTTGATGAGGACGGAGTAAGGAAGCTCTTTGGAGTATGACAGGGGAGTAGAGACAGGTGTTCGGTAAGAAAAAAGAGATACCCATATATGTATTCACCGGATTTCTGGAGAGCGGCAAGACTCAGTTCATAGCCGAGACCATGAAGGAAGGACAGTTCAAGGACGGCAATAAGACCCTCTATATCATATGCGAAGAGGGAGTCGAGGAGATACCTGCAGACGTGCTTGAAGAAAACCAGTTTGAGACTGCGCTCATAGAGGACGAAGAAGATGTGACCTATGATGCATTCGTAAAGCTCGATCTGGATCATGATCCCGACAGGGTCATGATAGAGTACAACGGCACCTGGGATACGGATAAGCTGATGGAAGCATTCCCGGAGCACTGGCTGCTTGCGGAAGGCATCTGCACCATAGATGCGACCACTTATCAGGAATATCTTGCGAACATGAAGCAGATGATGACAAGGCAGTTCACTTATGCTGACCTCGTGATCTTCAACCGTTGTGATCTGGAGCAGGACCTGCCGATGTTCAAGAGGACGGTACGTGCACTGAACCGCAGGGCACAGGTGGTCTTTGAGATGAAGGACGGCACGATAAACAACAATGTGAAAGAAGAGCTGCCCTATGATATCAACGCAGATATCATAAGCGTAGAAGATGATGACTTCGGCATCTGGTATATAGATGTATTTGACAATCTCGATACCTACAGAGGAAAGACGGTCAGGTTCAAAGGGATAGTTTATAAGCCGAAAAAGAGCAATGACGACCAGCTGTTTGTGCCGGGACGTTTCGCGATGACTTGCTGTGCGGAAGATATACAGTTCGTCGGATTCCCGTGCAAGTGGAAGGATGCAAAGCTTCTGAAGGATAAGACAGCCGTATATGTCACGGCGAAGATAGACGGGACGGATACACCCCAGGGGTCGAGGCCGGTGCTCTACGCGGAGGCCGTCGAGATCACGGATCCCCCCGAGGAAGAGGTCGTTTACTTCCAGTAATAAATGAAAAGTTACAGTGAATTAAAAAAGAATATACGCCGGATACAGGAGGCCGAGGGGCTGAGGGAGATACGTCTTGCTCTCCTCGGTGATACTGCCACGCAGTTTCTGCGGACCGCGCTGCTGGGATACGGATATGAAGCCGGATACCGCGCGGATATATATGAGAGCGAATATGATGTGCTGGAGACTGAGATAAGGGACGGCTCATCAGGACTTTATCAGAGCAGCAGGGACTTTGTGATCCTGTATATGTCCACAGAGAAGGCCTATGATGCTTTCGTAAAACTTAATGAAGAAGAAAGAGGCGCTTTCGCCGATCGATACGCCGACAGGATAAAGGACTACTGGAAGCTCATAAGAGAGAGGACAGGAGCCAGGATCATACAGTGCGACTTCAACCGTGTGGATGCCGGGGTATACGGGCACTATGGTAACAGGCATAAGAAAGCCTGGGAGTACCAGTACGGGAGGCTGCAGTATCTTGTCATGGAGGCGGCATCTGAGGAAGAGGGAGTCTTCATACTTGGACTTGACAGCATACAGGCGGAGCTTGGACGGGCGGCGTTCTGCGACATGAGGTTTTATTACGACGCACGCATGTCCATATCGACGGATGCGCTTCCTGCGGTCGCAAAGGGGATATTCGACATCATATCCGCAGCCGACGGAAGAGTGCGCAAGTGCCTGATACTGGATCTCGACAATACCCTTTGGGGAGGCGTGATAGCCGATGACGGCCTGGGCGGCATAGAGCTCGGAGAGCTTGGCAAGGGAAGGATATACAGCGACATACAGCGCTGGTGTCTGGAGCTTAAGAAGCGGGGAGTGATACTTGCCGTCTGCTCGAAAAACGACGAAGATAACGCAAAAGAGCCTTTTGAAAAGCATCCCGACATGGTACTTCATATGGAAGATATGGCCATGTTCGTTGCAAACTGGGAAGACAAGGCTTCAAATATCAGATACATACAGCAGACTCTCAACATAGGAATGGACAGCATGGTCTTTCTGGACGATCAGGCTTTCGAAAGAAACATGGTGAGGGATATGATACCCGAGATCACCGTGCCGGAGCTTCCGGAGGAGCCTGCGGAATGGCCGGCTTACCTGAGGTCGCTCGATCTTTTCGAAACAGTATCCGTATCGGAGGGCGCCGACAGGACGAAGCAGTACAGGGAAGAAGCTGACAGGCGTACCGAGCAGGCTAAGTTTACTGACGTGGGAGAGTATCTTGCAAGCCTTGAAATGAAGGCGTGCTGCGCTCCGTTCGATGAGTTCAGATATCCGAGGATAGCGGAGCTTTCACAAAGATCCAACCAGTTCAACCTGAGGACTGTCAGATATACCGAGGACCGGATAAAGGAGATAGCAGAGTCGGATAAATACCTGACACTGTACTATACACTTGAAGACAGATTCGGGGATTACGGTCTGGTGTCATGCATCATAATGGAGAAGGAGTCAGAAAAAGAAGCATTTATTGACACCTGGTTCATGAGCTGCCGCGTGCTGCAAAGAGGGATGGAAGAATTCATCATAAACTGTGCGGTGGAGGAAGCAGCGAAAAGCGGGATAGAAATACTCATCGGAGAATACATACCCACCAAAAAGAACAAAATGGTGGAAAAGATATATGAAAAGTACGGCTTCAGCCCTGTGGGAGACGGAAAGTACCGTCTGGAAGTGGGAAGCTTCAGGAAGCTTGAGACAAAGATAACAAGATCATAAAAGCCCGCCGTCCATCGTGATCACCTGCCCAGTAAGATATACGGGCATCTCGGAGAGGTGATATACGGCAAGGGCGACCTCCTCGGGAGAGCATATCCTGCCTGCAGGTATCTGCGAGATCAGCTCCTTCATCTCATCATCAGATAAGTGTTTATTCATATCCGTATCAACAACGCCGGGAGCTATGGCGTTTACGGCTATGCCGGACGGAGCAAGCTCTTTTGCAAGAGCCCTGGTGAAGGTATTCACGCCTCCCTTGGCGGCAGAGTATGCAGTCTCATAAGAAGCGCCGGAGATACCCCACATGGATGAAATATTGATGATACGTCCCGAGCCGGCCCTCACCATAAGAGGAACGGCATGATTTACGGTATTATATACAGAAGTAAGGCAGGTGCCTATCATGGTATCCCATTCTGAGGGGGTCATATCCTGGATCAATCCGAAGTGCGAGATACCTGCACTATTAATAAGAAGATCAAGCGATTGGATATCTTTGAAAACTTCCGATACGAAGCTATGATCCGATACATCCCCGGTATAATGCCTGCCGGGAAGATCCGCCATCATATCGGTATTCTGCCTGCAGATAAGGTACAGCTCATATTCATTTTGAAGCTTTTCGGCGATGGCCCGGCCAATGCCCCGGGATGCGCCGGTGATGAGTGCCTTTTTCATACCGTATAGGATAACATAAAATTTTTTTTTATAAAATATTTATTAAATCCGGTTTACCATATTTATGTGATTATGTTAACACCTGGACCACATATTGTGCTTTCACGGTAAATTGTTACAAATCTGAACTGGCACAGAAGCCTTTTATTAAGGGCATCCGAGTTGACAAGGATAATTATAGATGCTATAGTGCATCCTGTAGCGTAACAATTGTGTAACAAACAAGATTATTGATGAAGAAACATTTTCTAAAGATAATAAGCGTAGTTCTCATGATAGTACTGCTCGTATCGGGCTCCACAAGTGCGATAGCATCGGAGACCCTTTCGGGCATTCTTCCTGTTGCAGGAAATGCAAGGGCACTGGGTGAGGGTGTATCCGTAACCGCACTCAAGGCTGAGAAGATAAAGAACAGCAGATCCGGCGGCCAGGGCACGGCAGCCAAGTCCGGAACAAGAGAGTTCACATCTGATGCAGTAATAGATTCAGTACTCTCACAGGCAGGAGACAGCATCAATCTCTCTGCAAAGACATCTACAGGTGAAGCTACAGCTTCAGCACAGGGCGGTATGTCATCGTCCTCATCGATCGGACTTTCAAAGGTTTCTACCTATACATCATCATCTTCTGATTCAACAGTAACAAAGACCAAAACATCAGACCCCGAGATACTTACCGTGGGCGGCGGCTCCACCGGCTCCAGCGTGGATGTGGAAGCAATGAAGCCTATCACAGAGGAAGAAGTATCTGATAACGAGGCCGAGGATGAGAGTGATATGGATGATTCGGAGCTTGCGAACGTGACAACGAGAAAGAGCAGCTCTGATGACGACGAGGACTTCACGAACCTTGTCATAGCACAGGTGAATGACTGTGTGAATGTCAGGGCAGAAGCTTCCGAGGACAGTGAAGTAATAGGTAAGCTGTACAACAACTCCGTTGGAGATCTCATAGAGGAAGACGGCGACTGGTACAAGATAGAGTCCGGAAGCTGCACAGGTTACGTGAAGGCAGAGTACTGCGTGACGGGTGAAGAGGCGAAGGAGCTGGCAAAGAAAGTCGGCACCAGACTTGCAAGAGTCAGGACCACCACCCTGTATGTCAGAAGCGAACCTACAAGAGAATCGGAAGTCATAGGTATGGTACCTATGGACGACGAACTGGAAGTACTGACCGAGATGCCCGGATGGGTAAAGGTATCGATAGAGGAAGGTGACGGCTTTGTATCTGATGAGTATGTGAAGCTGCATACCGAGTTCGTGAGAGCCGAGTCTAAGGCTGAGGAAGAAGCAAGACTGAAGCGCGAGGCTGAGGCCAGAGAAGCCGCAAGGAAGGCTGCAGCTGCAGCTGAGAAGAAGGCTTCGAAGAAGAAGAGCTCCAAGACTTCCGGTGGAGATTCGGGTGTGACATATGCGTCAACCGGCGGATCGGGAGCCGGATCGGCAGTAGCGGATTATGCACTGCAGTTTGTGGGCAACCCGTACGTATACGGCGGAACATCCCTTACAAACGGTGCTGACTGTTCAGGATTTGTCATGAGCGTATACAGGAACTTCGGTGTATCACTGCCTCACAGCTCCGGTGGAGACAGAAGCGTAGGATCAGCCGTAAGCGGTGGCCTGGCAGCGGCACAGCCCGGAGACATAGTATGCTACTCAGGCCACGTGGGTATCTATATCGGCGGCGGACAGATAGTCCACGCATCCACAGCAAGGACTGGTATCAAGGTATCGAGCGCAAGCTACAGAAACGTACTGGCTGTAAGAAGAATCTTCTGATAAAGCCATGGCTCGATGACACCGAAGACGCTAACATA
>JAEEGL015691123.1_pt1 | contig 12820 bp, 14 predicted proteins | sample 9134231 | NCBI WGS metagenome assembly JAEEGL01 (sample SAMN16246548, study PRJNA631951) | gut metagenome | biome: gut microbiome; feature: rumen; material: fiber-attached | host: Bos | place: Iran: Karaj | collected 2018-10
AAGGTATAGAATACCACAACTTTCCTCTGATCGCAAAATTTTTTATCCCACCCACCTCATCCGGATCCTCACGATCCCCGGCCACCGGCCACGCAATTGTTTCACGTGAAACATATACAAATTGCACAACACACCATATAAAATTATGTGCATACTGCACAAATAGAAAAATGATCCGGGTATCAATTATGCACAATAAAATTGTGCAAATTTTGTGAGTGTTGCCGATACGATTTTCGGTCTCCGTATGATAGAATTAAATAAAAAACCTATTTGAAAAGGAGACCGGTTATGGTGAGAGTATTACGATCTAAAATTATTAACTCATTAACTGAGTTAGAGGGTAACACCCTAAACAGATACCAAAGATTAAACCGTACAGATTTAATCGCATCTTACATCGAGGATCTTGAAAGAGAGAACTACGAACTTAAGAAAGATAATTCTAAGTTAAAAGAAGATCTCATCTCAAGAGAGTCTGATCTTAAGTGTATGTTTACACATTATGATATGTTACACAAAGAATTTGATTTAAGAGTAAAGGAGATCGAGTATGGAAAAATCAAAAGAAACAATTAAGAAGATGTATCGTGAACTTGAGAACATCGATAAGGGTTACATCGATGAGATCAAAGATCTTGAGATCCCTAAGTGTGTGGATAACTTAACCATACAGTATATGCTTAACCGGTTATACTATATGATCGATAAGTTAACCGAAATGGGTTTCAAGCCTGAAGAACTACTCAAGGATGACGATATCAAGTATATGATATCTCTCTATGGTAGATTAAGTTCCGAACTGGAAAAACATAAGGATCCTTACGAGGATAAAACTTATGTAGAGATTATGGAAGAGGTTGAGAAGTATGATGAGGATCCTGAAGATCTTGAGGATGATATCCCTTTTTCATACGATATCACAAAGGATGTAGATCCTGAAGATCCGTTCAGTGATGACTTTCCATTTTAAATAAAATAGGGCCCTCAATAGGGCCCTTATTTTATTGCTTAAAAGTATACACCGTTTGCAAGTAGAGATCTGATCTCTTCTTTATCTTCATCCGTTGCGTATGCAATATTATCAAGACAAATATTTGTGATAATTGTAAAACCTGAACAGTCATTAAGAGATTTCATCTTATGACAAGGTAACCCTTTAACACTTGCATAGTCCGGACTTACATCCTGAGGCATACTGATAATTATGTAGGCAGTTTGAACTGCATTTACACAAGCATTAGGTACCAGTTTACCGGTTTCAATATAATCACCCTTAGTAGTGACTGCATTACCCATTGTCTTTAATCCGGATCCTACGGCACCGGCAACCATCGCACCAGCCATCATACCAGCCGGGCCACCGGCCACACCACCGGCTATCATACCAACACCGGAAAAGATACCGTTCATAACTGAAGCATATTTCTGTGAATAGTCGGTACCGGTGATTGGTAACTCAACACCACACTGACCGGTGAACTGATAGATCTCTCTATAGGTTACACCATCAAATACTTCGATATGATATAAAAGAGATCCGGTAAGGAAATCAATATCAACATAGATCTTAATCGATGTATTTCCTACGATATCAGCATCGAGTTTATGAATACCGGAAAAAGGTAAATAGACTGAATAATCACACATATAGTCTCTATAATCCTCAAAGATCGGTTGAATATTCATAGTTCCGAGACTGTAGGTTTTTATTGTGTTTGAAAGTTTCCTACCAACAATAGGACTTAAACCCATAGGTTGAAAGAGAACTTCTGTTTCACCACTCTTATAAGGTAATGCTTCACCTACCGGTATAGGCACCACTTTGAGAGACATAATACCATCAACAATATTCTTTTGAACTAATGCACGAACTACCTTATTGATATTTTCCTGAACAGTATCACTTGTGCTTATACGGTTATTAAGTGCCTGAGCAAGTAAATTAAGATTATTCTGATCAATTTCTGCAAGGCAAGTAAACGATGACAAGAATGATCCGATAACATCATCATAATTATGATTTGTTATTATAGGATTTGACTTATATCCCGGGGGAAGTCCCGGTGTATCTGAGTCTGAGTTCTCAGGATCTTCATCAGGATCATAACCCTCAGGTGTTACATCAATAAGAAGATGTGTAGCATCTTGCAAAGTATTAGGCCAAAATTGAACTGTAGTGTCAATTTCTGAATCAAAATAAGCATCATTTGTTCTTGTTAATGAAGCAATATTTGACCAAGAGGGAGATCCTTTTTCCCACATAAGAACTGTAAAACAGTCATTAGCATAATTTGCAACAATACCCTCAGGGTATTCATAAATCATTTGTATATCGTTCTCTACAGAACCAATACTTTGTGATCGATATCTTACAAGTTCAATTTTATAACCGGAATAATGGCCCTTCATCGCTGACATTCTACCGGCTAACGAACTATATTTTTGTGCAAAAGTTATACCGAGATTTGTTCTGTCAGGATTAACATAAGATGCAAGTGCATCTGTGCCTTGTTCGTATAAACTGTTAAAATTTTCAATTAATGCATTATAAATAGTTGAATCAGGATCCCATACATAACAAAAGTTATATATTTCCAAAGGCCCTGAGGGAGATCGTCTGCCCCACCAAGATCCTGAGTATTCCCAACCGGTTGATCCGTGAGTTCCAACTTTGGTACAATTAATAGCCATAACAATTCTCCTTTACGGTTCGTTATATTCGTAAGTATTACATATACCGGCATTAAATAATGCAAGTAGTCTCCAGTTTCCAACCGGTACACCATCACCATATTCATTAGTGGCAACGATCTTCGTTATGATATCTCTATCGTTTGTAAAGATCGCCTGATCGTCAACAATATCCTTATTAAAATCAAATTCATTTCTCTCCACATAACCGGTGAGACTTGCTTTGTTAGGATTAACAAAAGACATAAGACGATCAACCGATAAATCAAACTGAAATCTGTTACCATCCAAGATCGTTAACTTAGCATAGTAATAACGGTGATATGTAGCAATATAACAATAGTTAACATTTACAAGAGATGCATTTGCATTAACTATGATCTTCGGATTATTAATATCGCACTCCTCTAAAAGATCACAAGAGTAAGTCCCAAGGGCTGAACCAAGGGACTTATTTACTCTTAAATCATCTGAAGAAGTGTTATAAAATGATACACTTATCATATTAAATCTCCTTTAGATATGTTTTGGAAACGTAACCGGTAACTTTAGTGCCTGAATAATCATTACCACATACATAATACCATACCGGGTTTTTATTGTCTAATACCTCAACGATAGCACCCTTTTTAAAGGATGAGATGATCTGATATTTTTGACCGGGGCCTTTACGGATGTTAAGATTATCTTTCTTCGTGTTAACGATCATCTTCTTAACTTCCAGTGTAGGCTTAGGATCCTCTTTGATTTCTGCATACAGATAGTCAAGATCCACAAAACCGGATATACCATCGATCTTACCTTTAGAGGTATACTGCCATATTGTAGGACTGAAAATCTTTGCGTTTTGTTCAGTTGTGTTGTAATATGCTAACCACAATTTGTACTTATTGAGTAAAGACATATCAAACTTATGGTTGATATAATCTGGGTTAGCATATAAACCTACCTGATAACCTCTTTGAGAGATACCCTCAATAAACTGCTTTACCAAAAGAGATCTCTCACGGTTTGAAAAGTTCGGTCTGTATTTATCACTGTCATATTCCCAGTCTGCATACACACCAAGTGTGATATCATCCTTGTAAGAGCGTATAACGGCATCACACATTGAGATATTACCATCAAGGTGATTTTTATCCTTTGCGTATAAAAACCAGTATACACCCACCTTTAAACCGTTTTTAAGGGCATTCTTGATATTGTAGGCAAAGAGTGGATCTTCGTTTGATCTACCCCAACCGGCACGGATCATAACGAAATCAATACCGGACTTCTTAACCTTTGCAAAATCGATCTTACCCTGATAAGATGAAACATCTATTCCCTTATTCATAATAAATACCTCCGATTTCATTAACAACTATTGCAAGTATTACCGAGAAAAATGACTGTCTCTCATACAGTGCGATAGAGTCCTGAACTAATTTTTGTGAAGATGTTACACCGATATTACCGGTTCTTCTTAAAGTTACATCGTGTTCATCTTCATCAAACTCATTAGTATGTAATCTTGAGTCGTGTTCATCTGTGTGAAGTAACTCACTGTGTGTATCAGTTCTTGTGTTCTCATCGTGTTCATCGGTATGTAATTGTTCAGTAGTTGTAATTGTATGCTGACCGTACTGATCTGTTACCTTATCGGTATTTCTTTCAGTAGCATCCGGATAAGTTGTTTTGGCAGTGGTGTGAGTATCAGAATATTGAGGTGTTGCAACTGTAGTAACTGCATTACCGTACTTATCTTCATTATGAACTGCACCATACTGATCTGTTCTTTGAGTAGCACCGTATTTATCTTCCGAGTGAGTAGCACCGTACTTATCTTCTTTATGGGTTTCTCCATAAGTGGTAACTTCGGTACCATCTACATTCCATAAAGGTTCATAATCCTTTATTAAAGCACTGAACATCTTTGCCCACTCTGTAAGATGAGTAAAGAATATTGCCTGAGTATCATACTCCCAGTTCTCAACGATATCGGCATCGGTATCATCACACTCACCAACAACGGATCTATCACCGTACTTCTTAATAAAATAACGATCGATTTTATCTGAGTTATTAACATACACGGTGATAAAATTACCCTCAAGGTACTCTCCGGTAGGATATGCTGAACTGAGGGCCGAGATATTAAACAAGGGTTTATTTTGTTTCTTCAGTTCCTTTTGGATCTTCCTGATCGTTAAGGTTCTTTTCTTCGGAAATGTTTTGATCATCTTCGTTCTCCTCTTCTTTCTTAAAGGTTCCATTTTCTACATCCGTTTCATCCGGTTCATCCCAGTAAATGGAATTTCTAACCAGGGTAAATGTAGGATCTACAGTCTGCATCTCTTTGACAAATTCCAAACGTGCCTGATACATCTCAAGGAAATTAAGAGTGTCAAAATCTGAAAAACTCTCAAGTTCTTCACTGTTTACCTGAGCCTTTTTCTCTTTCGTTGTAACCTCTATACCGTAAGAGGTACACCATCTTTTGATAAGTTCTTCGTGGAAATTATCCAGTGTCGAGATCTTATCTATCGATGAGGGATCTGTAATATCCAAAGTTTTGATATCACTCATCAAAGATGCAAGTGTTACAACCGGTACACCGGCCTTACGATCATTAAAAGCCTTTTGAACTTCAGTACGTGTATTATCATCGTTAACTTGTAACATCGGTATGTTACGTGAATTAATCAACTGATAATATATCGAAACATCTGTCTCAGATAACATCTCTGAAAACCAGTCAAGTTCATCGAGATCCGTTTTGTAAAGTGAGTTATTGCCACAAACAATAACCTCTTCGTGATTTTTAAGTTCGTAAGTTTCCGGGTATGATGAGAGAGTTCTACAAACATAAGTTGTATAATCATTGTCATCATCTGTAAGTTCGTTGAAATTACCTTTTACCCATTTCTTATGGACTTTATCCCAACCGATAGAACCGTTTTCGTGAATGATCTTTTCGATCCTTTTAGGGATCTTAATCTCATCACTCTTAAAGGAAAAAGCGATATCAAGTTTTCTCAAAAACTTATTTCTGTAAGTTATTTTTTCCATATTGTATCTCCTTAAAAAATGAGCCGGGCATTTGCCCGGCCCACTATTTTTAATACTATGAAAGTGTTACGATGATAGACTCTTCACGGCTATCGATGAAATATTTTTTCATTACTCCGTGGAAGATCGTGTTGAAATCGCCCTCAGGGATATATTTAGCACGTGCCTTATCCACACGATTTGTGATACCACCCATAAACTTTGAGCCGATAATTGCCACAACGTGATTAATTGTGGTATCAGCACTCTCACCACCGTCAACCACAACCTGATCGTGTACTGATCCTGAAGCGATACAAGGTAAGAGATCCTTTGAAGCGTTCTGCCAAAAGTTTACTTTGTAAACCTCACCAACATCAGTAAGTTCATTGTGGAAGATACCGGACTGTGTGAAGAGGATATCTGTGTAGAAATCTTCGAGAATGATAGTTCTCAATTCATCCTTATTACAGAATACCTCAACGGTACCATCGTTATACTTCTTATTATAGTCAAGCATCTGATCCTTTAAACGAATAAACACTTGCTGAGCAAAGAGTTTAAACTTATGATCCTTACGATAGTTCGAAAGTGATACGTAACCGGGATCTGTAGAAGCATAACCGTTTACAGTGTTGTAAAGTGTGAAGAGTTTTACTTCACGACTGTCACCGTAAGCACTTGCGATGATCTTAAGTAAGATAGATCTTGCAAGTTCCTTATTCATTGATCTCAAAGTGTTCTTTGCGTTTGCTTCAATAAGAGCAAATAACTTCCTAACATCCTGAGGGCCAGTAAAGGACTGTTTAAACATCTCAACCGGAATTGAATAACGGATCTCATCGATAACATCCTTTGCAAAAAGTTTGCTATCAAGTCCGGGGCCACCATAGTAATGACCATCAGTATAGTCGGGGTTAGATGAACTTGCATCATAATTTGCAAGTGTGAGAATAGGGCAGTCATAAGCCTTTAATCTACCTCTTGCCTTTACAACCTGAAGCACTCCACCATATTCAACCTCATCGTGATAGAGACCGAAAGTCTCTTCGGGATATTCTGCAACACGTGTGATAGTTGTTACAACACCGACTGCTAACTGCTTAAGATAATCTTTACAAGTGTCTCCATCCATATTAGAAACATCAATACCCTCATCAACATTTGAAAGATCGTCAGCGATCGTAACGGTCTCACCAAGTGCGTTAGGGATCTTTACAGTGTTTAAAATTGTAGCGATCTGTTTAAGTTCCATAATTTTTCTCCTTCCTTAATTAGACACTGGAAATTCATTAAAAGTTTCAAATTCGTTTGCATTCCATAAGTTGAATGCATAAAACATCAAACAAGCACCAACCGGAATAATGGAAGTAAGTCCGGTAGATGTATAAAGAGTTCCGTCTTTCTTTCTAAAACGTAAAAACTCTTTTGCACCACTATTCCATAATGTAACAAGTTCAACAGATACATCATTTGTAAGTGCTGTTAAAGGATAAGTTTTTGCACCGATCTTAACTGCAACTATAGATGTGATATATCCGTGTGATGAAGCCATTACCATCTGCCCAAACTTTGAAGTCTGAGGGATAAATGATGTAATAGGGATCAAACCGTTTTCATCTGTGGCAGTTGTATCACCGGTTTTAACTTCGTAACGTGCGATCTGAAAAGGTTTGCACCACTCACGGATCGCAACATCATAAGAGATCTCATCCCACTCTGCATTTTTAAATGCACGATCTGTCTGAGGTATGTTTTTGTTTGCCTGATAAAAACCTGAATTGTTGCAAACTGCACCCTCAGTGTATACAGTTGTTTCAGAATATGCGCCGGCATATTTTGACTGCCATTTTGTAGGATCCCAAGTACCGGTAATACCGGTCTGACCACTCTTAGCCTGATAAAGAGATCCCTCATAAACGGTGTAATCCGGATATGCGTAAGTTTCTGTGGTATCATATACTCCGATAAGATCCCAGTCATCTGCATTAAAATCACCGTTTGTCTTTTTGTAGACTGTGGTATTTGCACGATAGATCTTAGGTTCCTCATTTGAAAGTATAGCCGGGTTCTTGTAAGATACAAGAGAACCGGTAAGATAATAAGTTGACTCAGTTGTGTCTGTAGAATATTCAGGTACAAGATCCTCAATATCAAAACCAACATCATCACCCTTACCCCAAGCACCGGCAATAACCTTTAAAACTTTGCCATTGTCGGAAGTTGTGACTGTAGGAAGATCTGAGCCTCCACTACCATTACCTCCGAGATTTTCGGGATCAATGATTTCATCACTGTAAGTAAGAACACCCATTTTTAATCCTCCTTTCTGTCAAATTTATCGATTAATCTCTGCATTGAGAGATTAAGTTCACTGAGGGCCTTTGTTAAACTCTCAGTTTCGTTCTTGTGTGCCTGAGATAGTTCTTTGATATCGTTTCGATAATTCTCATTGATCTTATTGAAAAATATCGCCATACCTATACACGCACAAATTGGAAACATACCGTTTCCGATTAGAGACATTACCATTTCCATTGACATTGTTTTAATCTCCTTTCTTCTTTAATATAATATATACAAAAAACATTGTCAATTATTGTGCATCTTTACAATAATCGTCTATGATCCTACCGATCTGATTATTTTCATAATACCACCGATTTTCTTTCTTAAGTCTTAAGAGTTTTCTCATATTATCGTTTACTTTAATTGCATCCGAGTAATTACCAAAACCGTAAATCTCATTTTCCTTTAAAGGATTAAGAGTAAAGATCACACGATCTTTTAGTTTCGGTTCGTTTGCAAAGTGTAAGAATACATAGTATTGATTTTCTCTTGAGTAGTAGAGATTTAATTTTATATACCGGTTTCTATGGTAGATGTAGAAATATTCAAAGATCTTCTTTTTGGGATCCAACATCTCCGGATCCGGGATGTGTGGATAATCCAAACCGGCCCAAACTTGCATACCGTTGAACTGAGCCATTTTACGAGTATTAAAACCGAAAAAAGGGATCTTCTTTCTTTCGATCTTTTTCTTTGTATCTTTTGCAAGTTCGATAGATTTAAAGAAGATCTTAACTCCTAAGGATGTTTCGTGTTCAAAAGTTTCACCGAAATCTTTTAACTCTTTTACACGATCAGCGATCTCAAATTCTTCCCACCAAAACGAAAACGGATTAGTGTTGTTTGATAATAAAACAATGTGGACATTGTTACATCTCTGAGGACTGTTCACACGGCCTATTGTAGAGATATTGTTCATCAGTTCAGTCATCTGATTAATTGTTTGTCGTGTACTGTCCATAAGTTCATCAACCAAGATATAATCACCCTTAGGTGAGTTATAAGATGATTTTAGTTTTTGCCATTTTTCGTTTGAGTGAACTGCACAAAAAGGTGTAGTATCTTTTTTGATAACTGCACCCTCACCATCTCTTGCAATTAAATAAAAGCACTTCTTAACCTGAGAGTATTCGATATCGTTCCACATTTTAGGAAAGATCTTTTCGATATACCCACATCCTTTAACGGTTCCATAGAGTTCCTCTATCTGAGCACGTTTGATCTGATCGTCATCACATCTTAAATACTCCGTTTTGGTTCCGTATAATTTGTAAAGGACTAAACCGATAAGAAGTGCATTTGTAGTTTTACCACATTCACGAACTGAAACATAAAAAGAATATTCGTGATTAAAGATCTCCCAAGGGTTTATGTAATTATACTCCTGAGGGATCTTTAATCTCTTAAGTTCGTTTTCAACTTGTTTAATATTAATGTAAGTATCCATAAGTTATCTCCATACCGTACAAGCAATACCGGTACGCTGATATCTCATTTGTAACTCAAGTAATGTAAGAAGATAAGTACCGGACATTTTAAGTGTGTATTCAATAGGCTTAAGTGATACACACGAGTTCTCACTTATTATTTTAGTATTACCGGTAAAGTCTGTCAAACTTACACTAAACGGTTCATCAATATAAACACTTGTTAACTTGTCACTATCTTCAGGTGATAACTTGAGTTTATCTGTAAACTCTTCATAGATATCAAGATCGTTCTTTTCACAATATTTCTGAAGAGATCCTTTAATCATACCGGCACCCTTAACAGTGGTAACAAGTTCATATTTCTCACTCTTCTTATTGTATTCAATATGATCATAACAATATCTTTTACATCCGAGAGTTTTGAAACGTAAAATCTTTCCCTCAAAATCAAACTCTCCCAGTCTCTTAAAGATCTCACGATCATACTCACCTACATACATTGTTTTATTAAGTCTCTTCATTACATTATTGTAATCTTTGAAGATATACTCATTAGAGAAAAGGTTTAAGATCTTTGCACTGTCTGTATCTCCATAGATCGCATCGTTACCGAGTTTCTTAAAGGCCTTTAAAAGATTTCTTCTTGCTATTGCACTTGTCCATATTCCAAAGTAAGGTAAAAGGATCATCTTACTACAAGCCTTTTCGTATGTTTGATTATTACCGGATAATTCCATTTGACCGGTACCCGGGTTATATGTGAGATCTTCAAACATTATTGAAGTACAGCAAAGTCCATAAAATGCATTGAGTTTTGCTTTTGATAAAGCATACTCAAGACTCTCTTTATCTTTGATAGTTTCCTTTAAATAGAAATACTTAAGGATGAGATCCTTTAAGTAATGAGGTAACTCTTCTTTTTCACCAACCTGAATACTTAAACAAGTCCATTGTGCCATATTTGTAACCGAGTAGAAATCAAGATAGTTCAATACATCTTGTTCGGTTAATGCAACAACGATCCAAGAGGCACCCATAAGACGGCCATTATCAAACTTTGCATCGTCTGAATAATCGATAAGTTTGTTTTCACTCTCTATTGAATGTGGTGTTGTTGCGTGAATATCATATATCTTAAACTCACCAAAGTAAGATTTATTTTTCAAAACCTTTTTATCAAAACCATATTTATAAAACCAGTTCGGATCTTCTTTCCTGAAGTGCCAAGCCATTTTTTCGTGAAGCATAACTGCCGGATAACTGGACTTGAAATCAAAAGATCCCATTATATCACCCTCAAAGAGTGTGTTTGATCTTAATATATTTGCGTGTGTAAAACCACCTCTATATACCCACTGCATAAGATCCTTATAGGTATCTTCTTTGGGCATACATTTTTTAATATATCTCTTAAGTTTATTCTTTGTCTTTGTATCAAGAGCCTTAAAAGATCTCTTAAGTTCTTCTCTTATAATACCGGTTGAGGTTAAAGGTACCTTATAACCTTTACGTATAAACTCAGGCTTTACATATTTATTATAAAACCTTGCAAGGATCTGAACGTCATTTATACAATATGCAAGTTCCTGATCTGTAAGGGGACTGTCAAAATGACGGATCACATCATAATCAAGATCTCCTTTTAACTTATCAATACCGAGTTTGTAGTTCTTTGCTAACTTTCCAAGTCCCATACCGGTAAGGACATAACTATCTCTAAACTCAATATTATGAATACTTGTGGCCTTTATAACTGTTCTATAATCGAGTGCGAAAACATCATACTTCTCACCGGTAATGTTTCCATCTTCATCCTTAATCTCTTTTGTTTTCCACTCAAGTTGATTTTTGATAAAACTCCACTCAAACTTCATATTGTGGATGTATACTAAGAGTTTGTGTTTATCATCGAGACGATAACGATCTTTAACGATATCACACATTTCTTGAAATTGTTTCCAAGTTCTTCCTATTACAGTAATGTAATTGAAAGACCATTGCCAAACATACATTGTAGAATAATCGGTTCCGGGGATCTTAGTTGTTTCTATATCAAACCCGGATCCGATATCTACAAAAGAACTTTGTTTATAACGATCGTTCTTATAAGTTGAAGTTTTCTTACAAGATGACGGAAGATCAAAAGGGTTTAACTCTTCAAATAAAACATATTGATATTCATTTCCGTCTAAAGTAAAACTTCTTACCATAACCTTACTCCTTTAAAAGTGCATCTTAGGTCTGTTCTTCAAGTAATCTTCTTGTGCTTTATCGTGTTCCTCACCAACTTTGGCAAGTTCATTTTTCTCAAAGTTTTTCTCAGCAAGTTTGTTCCATATCTCAACACCGACTTTGATTAGTTCTTCATAGGTTTTCGAACCTTTTTTAAGTGTTTTAGCAATATCACCACCCAGTTCCTCAGCCGTGTAGTTAAGTTCTCTGTAAGTCTCAATAGCCTTTTTGAAATCGTGGGATATTGCTTGTGCCTGATTAACGATCTCTTCATTCTCAGAATAATCTTTTATATTAGAGGCAAGTTCTTCTGAAGAGATACCCAGTGAGTCAGCGATCTTTTCTCTTGCAAAAGGATCTTTAAGCATTTCCTGAGTCTCATACTCAATATCGAGTACACCTTTAACTATACCGGGGTTTTCTTTTGTACCGTTTAAGTTTAAATACAGTTGTTGCTTTTCGCTTTTAGTCATACTCTCATATTGACGATCGAGTTCCCTTGTATTCAATTTAAACCTACCATAATCATCACGATTATCATCGATAAAATTTCCCATTTTCTCTTTGATATCGTAAACGGTACCCATATATGGGGATGAGTTCTCTCCCCATTTTCCGGCTACACGATCAAGTCTCTTTTGTGCGTTTCGCATCGCTTGTTTCAGTTCCGACTTTGTCGGTGTTCTCATTCTTTCGAGTGACATTTCTTTTTCTCCTTTTCAATATGATTTTCGATTTCTTTTTCAAGATTTTCGATGATGTATTTGATAACATTGTCATCGAAAAACGTAACCAGTGGATGAGTTCTAAACGATTTTATCAAGGCCTTACATCTTCCGATATTACCCTTTTTAAGTTCCTTATCAAAATCGATCTTGTATGTGTTTAAGATCGCTATAGATAATCTGTACTCGGGCGCTATCGTGATATCCTCATCACTGTTTGCAACGTGTTGCATTCTTCTAATCACCATAACCGGTCTCCTTTTCAAATAGGTTTTTTATTTAATTCTATCATACGGAGACCGAAAATCGTATCGGCAACACTCACAAAATTTGCACAATTTTATTGTGCATAATTGATAC
>JAEEGL015813665.1_pt1 | contig 12820 bp, 10 predicted proteins | sample 9134231 | NCBI WGS metagenome assembly JAEEGL01 (sample SAMN16246548, study PRJNA631951) | gut metagenome | biome: gut microbiome; feature: rumen; material: fiber-attached | host: Bos | place: Iran: Karaj | collected 2018-10
ATTACCGCGGCAACCGCAGCTACCGCTACCAACTGCCGCCGGAACTGGACATTCTTCCGGTATCCGGCCGTGATGGAAGCGGCAGGAGCATTGCCGCCACGGCCGCCAGTCAGATCGGAAAGCCTTACGTCAGCGGCGGCATATCCCCTTCGCGCGGCTTTGACTGTTCCGGGCTCGTATACTGGACATGCCGCACCAACGGCATCGCCATCCCGCGCATGAGCCTTGAACAGGCCAGTTTCGGGCACAAGGTGAACAGGCGTGACCTCCGGCCCGGCGACGTGCTCGTCTTCAAGACGCCGCGCGGCTACCATTCCGGCATCTACGTCGGCAACAACAGTTTTGTGCACAGCCCCAACAGGCGCAAGACCGTACGCGTGGAAACGCTGGCTGCCGGCACCTATTACGACAAGTACTATATGACCGCGCGCCGCGTGGCCAGGTAAATTCCCTCCTTGCATCCCCTCTTGCCGCCGCCCCCATGTGCGGCGTCTCTTTTGCAGGCGTTCCGGCCGTGTCCTTCGCCGGCCTAAAAGAAACCGCCCTTGTCCAACGCCATCCTGCCGCATCGCTCCCGCAAGTCGCTTCGGAAGAAATCCAGGACTTCCCTGTGCGCAAAATCCTGGTTGTAGATGAGGAAGAAATTCCTCACTACCAGCTCCAGCTGCTCCATGTTCAAAATGGCCAGGCTGCTCAATGTTTCGGATTCATCCTTGCGGATGCGCTCCATGATCATGCGCGGCACGGCAGTCCAGCCTATGCCCAAAGAAGCCCAGTAAATGGCGCAGAAAACATTGTTCACCTCCCAGCTCGAAGAGCTCAAAAGGTATTTCCGCTCGCCCTTGCGGTACAGGATCTGCCTGTGCCGCGCAAGGTCCTGCTCCGTCACCAGGGGAAGGCGGGCCAGATCGGAATGCTTCGACGCAACGATGCAGTAGCGAATCTGGCCTAAGCAAACCCATTCAAAGCTCTCGTCCCGGCGCACGATGTCATCGAACACAAGACCCATCTGAGCCTCACCGCTGCCCACCATACGCTGCACGGTATCAGAAGCTTCCTGAAAGAAATTTCCCGTGACGAAGGGATATTTTTGCAGCATGGCGGCTATGCTGTCCGAAACAGCCTGAAACGGCATTCCCTGCTCTATGGCGATGTTGAGGCTGTCAGCCTCTCCTTTGTACTGCGCCAAGGCACAGGCATCAAAACGGCTGCCATGGCGCAGCATGGCCTTTGCTTCCATGAAAAGATCCTTCCCTGCCCTGGTGAGCGTTGGCGAACGGGAACTGCGGTCGAAAAGCTCTATGCCCAGGATATCCTCCAGCATAGAGATCTGCGTGCTCACCACCGACTGCGCCTTCCCCAAGCTGCGCCCTGCAGCTGAGAACGAACCTTTCTCTGCCGCAGCCACAAACGCACGCAGCTGATCCATGGTCCAGTTCATGGGCATGCCTCCTGCAATCTGTACGCCTTCATCCATCAATATTTTGATGACATTTGACTTTTTATAACAATAAATATATGTTAAGTCCACAACGCTTCATATGCCGGAAGGCTGTCACCGGCATAGTCCTATAACGTTTTAACATTCGTTTTTATGTACATAATCCAACAGGTAAAGGAGACTTTGCCTGCCCGTGCCTTTTGAAGAGGAGCATTACATGCCTGCGTTTTTAACCCGCTTTTCTTCCATCGCCATTGCTCTTGCCCTCGCGGGCTGCAGCTTTGCGCCGGAATACCAGAGGCCATCCATGGAGATGCCGGCGGAATGGACTGTCTCCCAATCCCAGACGTTACAGGAAAAATGGTGGGAACGCTTCGGTGATGCCACGCTCAACGCTCTTGTGGAAGAAGCCCTCGCCGGCAACCGCAACATCGCACAGGCCATGGCACGCATCGATCAGGCCCAGGCTGGCTTTGGCATTGCCCGTGATGCTCTGCTCCCCACTCCTGCCGCTTCCGGCGAAGGCGCACGCTATATGGCACGCGATGCCATGTCTCCCATTGCGATGCGCCAGGGCGGCAAAAACACGCATACGTTCTCCGGCATCCTTGCAGCCAGCTGGACGCTCGACTTCTGGGGCAAATACTGGAACGCTGCGGAATCCGCCCGGGAGAAGCTCGTCGCCACGGAAGCAGGGAAAGACAATGTCATGCTTTCCGTGGCAGCAGGGACAGTGGAGGCTTACTTCTGGCTGAGCGCCTACACGTGGCAGGAAGGCATCGCCGCCTCGGTTCTTAAAAACCGGGAAGAATCCCTGCGCATCTATAAGAATAGGTTCGACAACGGACAGATAAGCGACCTCGATCTCTTGAGCATCCGCGCCAACGTTGAGATAGCGCGCAACGCCCTCGCATCTGCGCGCATGGCAAAAAATGCCGCGGAAACATCTCTCGCCGTGCTGCTTGGCCGCTCCCCCGCAGCCATCATGACGGAAGGCATGCTCAAGGCTCCTTCTTCGCTGATGACATCGCTGAAGCGCACGCCCGCATTGCCCTCCGGCATTCCCTCCGACCTTCTCGACAGGCGCCCCGACATCCGCCAGGCCGAGGCTAATCTGCGTGCGACCAACTATGATATCGGCTCGGCAAGGGCAGCATACTTTCCCTCTTTCTCCCTCACTGGCCTGCTTGGATCCGCCAGTGTGGAGCTCAATGAGCTTTTGCGGGCGCGCAACTCCTACACTGCGCTCACCGGCGGAGTGACGCTGCCGCTGAACTTCTGGACGATCAAGCGTGGCGTGGATGCCGCGGAAGCCTCGAAAAAGGCCGCGGTAGCCGCCTATGAGTTCACCGTGCAGAGCGCCTTTAAAAACGTGCGCGACGCGCTGGTGAACCAAAGGGAAATGGCCAATGCCGTCAATGCGCTTTCCCGCCAGGTGGAGTTCCTGACCAAGGCCGTCAGCCACGCGCGATCCCGCTACGACAACGGTTTCGCCTCCTATCTTGAGATGCTCACCACGGAAAGCAACCTGTTTTCAGCCCAGCAGGCGCTCGCTGCGGCCCACGCCCAGCACCTTGCCAGCATTGCCGAGGTCTGCCTCGCCCTGGGCGGCGGATGGAAAATTTGACGCGCTATGCGCCCCTGCAAATACTTACCGGAGACAATCATGCCTAAATCGCGTTTTCTTGCGCCGCTCTTCCTGGCGTTTCCTCTCTTTTTTGCCGGCTGCGGCGACATGTCCGGCGATGATGCCAACTGGTTCAGTGACACAGTCGCTTCCGTGCAGAAATACATTACGGACTTCCTTGATGCCCATCTGACCAAGAAGCCCGCTGCAAATACCATGGCCATGGCCGCCCGCGCCGTCCGGGTGACCACGATGGAAATGAAGCCGCACCAGGTGTCCATTGAACGTGAGCTGACCGGACGCACCACCGCATACCGGTGGGCGGAAGTCCGCCCGGAAGTCAACGGCATCATGCGTGAGCGCTGCTTTACCGAAGGCACCTATGTCAAGGAAGGCGACATTCTCTACCGTATCGAGCCGGACATATACTCGGCCGCGCTGGACAGTGCCCGGGCCGCTCTGGCGAGCGCAGAGGCCAACCTGCATGTGACCAGGCTGCGCGAACGCCGCACGGCTGACATGATTCGCACAAAATCCGTGAGCCAGCAGGACTATGATGACGCGAAGGCTGCGCTCAAGCAGTCGCAAGCCAATGTCCAGGCGGCACAGGCCAACGTGCGCTCGGCGGAGATCAACCTGCGCCGCACCGAGGTCAAGGCTCCCATCAGCGGCATCATAACCAAGAGCAACTTCACCGTGGGCGCTCTGCTTTCCGCAAGCCAAGTCAAGCCGCTGGCGACCATCTACCAGACAGACCCCATCTATGTGGAAGTGTCGCAGTCCACTGACGACCTGTACACCCTCAAGCGGCAGTTCGAGGAGCGCGGAGGGAATGTCCGCAAGGTCATGCCGTCCAACATCCAGGCGACACTCACCATGCATGACGGCTCCGTCTACCCGTCCGTCGGGCATCTCAACTTTACAGGCGTGGACGTGGATGAAAACACCAACACCGTGCTTCTGCGCGCGGAATTCCCCAATCCGGACCGCGAACTGCTTCCGGGACTCTTCGTGCGCACCAAGGTCATCATGGGCGAGGACAACAATGCCGTGCTCGCGCCGCAGAAGGCTGTGCTGCGCGAAGCCAACGGCACGCCCTACGTCTATCTGATCGGGGAAGACGGCAAGGCCGTGCGCCGCGTCATCTCCATCGACAAGGCCATCGGCACGGACTGGTACGTCACCGACGGGCTGAAAATCGGCGAAAAGATCATCATGGACGGCGTGAACAACGTGCGCGCGGGCATGCCCGTGCAGGAAGTCTCCCCTGAAGCCATGCAGAAGGACGGAGGCGGTAAGTAATGTCACGCTTCTTCATCCACCACCCCATATTCGCATGGGTGCTGGCCATTGTCACCATGCTCTTCGGCGTGCTGGCCATCTTCACCCTGCCCATATCGCAGTACCCTGAAGTCGCCGCCCCCTCCATTCGCATCAATACCAGATATGCCGGAGCCTCGCCTGACACTGTGGACAAGACCGTCACGCAGGTCATTGAGCAGAACCTCACCGGTATCGACCACATGGTCTACATGCGCGCCAAGTCCGACTCCGCCGGCATGTGCTCCATCGTCATTACGTTTGAGGTCGGCACCGATCCGGATGTCGCGCACATGCAGGTGCAGAACAAGGTGCAGCAGGTGCTCTCGCAGCTGCCTTCGGCCGTTCAGTCCCAGGGGGTGGAAGTCGCCAAGGGCAACGACAACATGTTCATGGTCGTCTGCCTCTACTCACCGGACGATTCCCTCCTGGGGATCGACCTGGGTGACTACATCAGCACCAATATCAAGGACGAAATCAGCCGCACCAAGGGCGTGGGCACCGTCATGGTGTTCGGCGGGAAATACGTGATGCGCATCTGGATGGATGCCGACAAGCTCGCCAAGTACAGCCTCACCCCTTCTGACATCCGCGCGGCCATCACCTCGCAGAACGCGGAAGTCACCGTGGGGCAGCTGGGCGCCAACACCATTGGCGGACTGAACGACCAGGTCCTCAACGTCAACGTCAAGGCGCAAAGCCTGATGACCTCTCAGGAGCAGTTCGAAAACATCCTGCTCAAGGTCACGGAGACCGGCCAGCGCGTGCTGGTCAAGGACGTCGCCCGCGTGGCCATCGGCTCGCAGATGGAAGGCATTGAATCCCTCTACAACGGGCATAATGCCTCCGGCATGGGCGTCACCCTCGCCCCAGGTGCCAACGGCCTGGAAACGGCAAAGCTGGTCAAGGCGAAGATGGAAGAGCTTTCCCGCTACTTTCCCGACGGCATGGCCTATTCCCTTGCCTTCGACAGCACTCCCCCGGTGCTCGCCTCCATCCATGAGGTGGTAAAGACCCTGCTGGAAGCCATTGGCCTCGTGTTCCTCGTCATGCTGCTCTTCCTGCAAAGTTTCCGCGCCACCATCATCCCCACCATCGCCGTGCCCGTGGTCCTGCTCGGCACGCTCGGCGTGCTGCTGGGCTTTGGCTACAGCATCAACACGCTTACGCTGTTCGCCATGGTCCTTGCCATCGGCCTGCTGGTCGACGATGCCATCGTCGTCGTGGAAAACGTGGAACGCGTCATCCAGGAAGAGCATCTCGACCCGGTCTCCGCCACGGAAAAGTCCATGGACCAGATCAGCTCCTCCCTAATCGGCATCGGCGTCGTGCTTTCCGCCGTGTTCCTGCCCATGGCCTTCATGAGCGGATCCACGGGCGTCATTTACCGGCAGTTCTCCGTGACCATCGTCTCTTCCATGACGCTTTCCGTGCTGGTTGCCCTCATCCTGACGCCATCGCTGTGCGCGAGCATGCTCAAGCCTCATTCCCAGAGCGCTCAGCAAGGCTTCTTCGGCTGGTTCAACCGCATGTTCACCAGGAACCAGATGCGTTACACCCGCGGCGTCAACGGGCTGGTCCGCCGCGGATTCCGCATGATGATCATCTATGGCATGCTGGTCGCCGCCCTTGGCCTTGTGTATAAGCAAATACCCTCGTCCTTCCTGCCGTCCGAAGACCAGGGGGCCGTCATGCTCATAGCGCAGATGCCCCCGAACTCCACCCTGAAGCAGACCACCGCCCAGCTTAGGGAAGTGGCCGACTATGTACAGGCAACGGAAAGCGACATCCTCGAATCCGTCATGTTCGTCAGCGGCTATGGCATGGCCGGCGTTTCCGAAAGCACCGGCATGGGCTTCATCAAACTGAAGGACTATAAGTACCGCACCAAGCCCGGACAGGACGCGGCTTCCATGGCCGGGCGCGTACGCCAGCGCTTTGCCGGGCTGCTCAACGGGCAGGTCATCGCCGTCATCCCACCCGCCATCATCTCTCTGGGCATGACCAACGGCTTCACCATGGAGCTGCAGGACCGCGCCGGACTGGGGCATGCAAAGCTCTCTGAAGCAGGCCTGCGCCTGATGGGCAGTGCCTTCGCCAATCCGCAGATCGCCTATATCCGCCCCACCGGGATGTCAGACATATCGCAGTTCAACATCCATCTCGACAACGAAAAGGCCTCCAGCATGGGGCTGAACCTCGCCGCAGTGAATGCGGATGCCTCAGCCATGCTGGGCAGCGCCTACGTCAATGACTTCGTGCACCATGACCGCGTGAAGCGCGTGTTCATCCAGGGAGAGCCCAATGTCCGCAAGAATCCCGAAAGCCTGAACCGCATCCAGTTCCGCAACAATCTGGGCAAGATGGTGCCCTTCAACGCCGTGTTCAACACCGACTGGTCTTTCGGGCCTGCTCTTCTGGAACGCTACAACGCCATGCCTGCCCTTGAATACCAGGGCGAGCCGATTCCCGGCGTGGCCTCCGGCACCGCCATGTCGATCATTGAGGAGGAAGTCAAAAAGCTGGGCAAGGATTTTGGCATGGAATGGACCGGCCTCTCCTATCAGGAAAAGCTGGCCGGGAGCCAGACGACCATGCTCTACGCGCTCTCCGTCCTGGTTGTCTTCCTGGCGCTGGCTGCGCTGTACGAAAGCTGGTCCATCCCCTTTGCCGTCCTTCTCGTCATACCGCTGGGCATATTGGGCGCGACTTCGGGGACGTGGCTGCGCGGGCTGACCAACGACGTATACTTCCAGGTCGGCATCCTGGCCGTCATGGGCCTTTCGTCGAAAAACGCCATCCTGATCGTTGAATTCGCACGCAACCTGCGCAACGAAGGCAGGACGCTCATTGACGCGACGATGGAGGCATGCCGCATCCGCCTGCGCCCCATCCTCATGACTTCGCTGGCCTTCGGTCTTGGCGTGCTCCCCATGATGTCAGCCTCAGGCGCCGGCTCCGCCAGCCAGCACGCCGTGGGCACGGCGGTCTTCTGGGGCACGGTGGTCGCGACGGTTCTGGGCATTTTCTTCATTCCGACGTTCTTTGTGGTGATCTGCTCAACGACCGCATGGATCGGCAAACGCCTGCGGCGCAGATCGCAGTACGACTGATACCAGCCGGCAACAGGACAATGCAGCGATAAAGGCAGCCGACACACCTCGGCTGCCTTTATCGCTGCATCAGTTCATGGGCAAAGGACCGTCCACTTCATTGCTGCTCAGGCCACTCCTCCAGCCGAAAGCCCAAATGCGGAACCGTGGTCAGTATGGGGCGTCCGGCATCAGCAAGGGCCTTCCGCAGCAGATGGACATGAACGCGGAGCGAATCGCTTTCCGGCGGCGAGTCTCCATATAATTCATGCTCCAGGTCCTCACGGGTGACCACGCCAGGTGCGGAACGCATGAGCCTGGCCAGCATGGCAAAGCATTTGGGGCGCAGCCGCAGCTCGCTGCCGCTGCACGTCGCCGTATGCCGTACCGGATCCAGTTCCACGCCGGCCCAGCGCAGCGTGCGCGTGGCATGCCATGCACGCGCACGGCGTACGACAGCGCGGATCCGTGCTTCCAGCTCAAGCATGGCAAAGGGCTTCGTGACAAAGTCATCCGCCCCCCAGTTCAGGCAGAGCACGCGGTTCTCAAGCGAGGCGCTGTCTGTCAGCATGATGATGGGGACATCGCTGAAAGCTTCCTCACGCAGCTTCCGGCACAGTGTCATGCCGTCCATGCCGGGGATCATAACATCCAGCACGATAGCGTCGTAGCCGCCGCCCGAGGCCTGATGCCAGCCGGCAGTGCCGGTGGACGCGGAATCCAAGTCATACCCGAGCCTCTCCATATAGGCGTACATTTCTTCCAGCATCTTGCTGTCGCTTTCCACAATCAGCAAGCGGACCGTGCGCTGCTGTATATCTATTTTCATCAGGAACATTCCTCCGAGGTAGACATCATTCCAGGGCGAATTCGTATTGCTCAAGCTTATCCATGACGGCGGAAAGGACCATCGCCATGACTCCAGATACCACAGCCGCCCCATGCTCCGGGACTTCGCTGAGTTCCTTGCCCATGAGCCTGCGAAAGAACAATGCCGGGCATTCCTGCGTCTGGGTGCGGACCATGGGCTCGGCATACGCGCTGAAAGCGCCGTCCACAAAAGCCTCCCCTTCCTTCCCGCTGTATCCCATGGAACGTAATATGCCCTGCGTTGCCCGCAGATATTCCACGACGACGACATTGGGGGCACACGCCATGAGCGCATACAGGACAGCCGCATGGACAAAGCCCCTCCACTCAACCAGCAGCTGTCCGCGCTCCTCTTCCGTGCGGCATGGGAGGCCGGCCTGGGCAGCAAGGGCAAGCACGCCCTGCTCTCCAGCGTTCATTTCAAACAGGATGCGCGCGGCCTCGACAGCCTCGGCAAGGGAAAGCTTTCTTTTCATGACCACGCTCCCGCAGCTTTGCGCCATGTGGCATTATACATCTTTGCCTGCCTGCCGGATCAAATGCGCCCCGTCATCCTTACGCAGCATCATAAACACAAGGGCGGCCAACGCTGTCAGCATGCCGACAGACACGCATGTCCATCGCAGTGCGCCAAGCTCCTCACAGCCCATGGATGAATATACACGCAGCAGGGCAGTGCTTATGGCGACGCCGAAGCTGACGCACAAATTCTGCGCCACGGACAGGAGGCTGTTCCCGTCGCTGGCGTTTTCCTCGTCCAAATCACCGAGGGTTATGGTGTTCATGGACGTAAACTGCCCTGACATCAGTATCCCGAGGGCAAAGAGGAATGCTGCGATGCCCAACGCCGTCCATGATACCGCCATTAGGCTCAATGCCGCAAGCATGACAGCGATGGACAGCGTGATGGAAAGCAACGTCCTCCTGTAGCCTAGGCGGCGCAATATGCGCAGTACGAATGTTTTTGTGAGCAACGATCCAAGGGCAGATGTCATAAGCAGGAACCCCGATGCCTCTGGCGAAAAGCCCAGGCCGACCTGCAGCAGCATAGGTATCAAAAAAGGGATGCTGCCAATCCCCAGGCGCGCCACGACATTTCCCGCAATGCCCACGGAAAACGTGCGCACGGAAAACACGCCAAGGCGGATAAGCGCTGAGGGAAATCGCCACGCATATACTGCATAGACAGGAAGGCACGCAAACCCGGCACACAAAAGCAATACAGCATACAACACAGAATCGCCGCCTGACATCTCAAGCCCGGCCGTCATGCATAGGAGCGCCGCACTGACGATGCAAAAGCCAGGGGCATCAAACTTGCCCCTTGGCTCTCTGAAATCCGGGAAATGCCTCCATGCAAAAAACAGACCGGCTATTCCAAGCGGAACGTTGATCAGAAAAATCCATTGCCATGGCGCATGGGACACTATCCAGCCACCAAGCACTGGCCCCATCACTGGACCGATAAGCCCGGGTATTGTGACAAACGTGAATACCTGGACGAACTCATCCCTGCTGTATGCGCGCAGCAGTGTCAGGCGTGAAACCGGGACCATCATCGCCCCGCCGACGCCTTGCACAACGCGTGCGCATGCCAGCTGATGGAGCGAAGAACTGCAGGCGCAACACACCGATCCCGCCACGAATATGCCTACGGCCCAGAGGAATGTGCGGCGCGTACCGAAGCGGTCCGCAGCCCATCCGCTCACGGGGATAAGCAGAGCCACGGTAAGCGAATACGCCACCACCACAAGATGCATGGCAAAGGGAGAACTTTGCATAGACACGGCCATGGAAGGAAGCGCCGTATTCACGATGGTGGTTGAAAGCATCTGGATAAAAAAAGACAGCGCCGTCACAAGCGGCAGTCCGGACAGCATGTCCCGCGTCTTCAGTACCATCAGCGATGTTCCTTCCATTGGCGATCCGGCAAGGCAGGCATGCACGGCACAAGCCAGGGTTTCTCTCTCAGGCGCACGTTCCGTCCAGGCTGCAGGCATGGCCAGTTGAAGCAACGCTGTCTGCGGCAGAATCGCCGCTAAGCACGGAAAGCACGGCGGCTTCCACTTTTTCAAACGGCGCGTACCCTCTGGCAACGGCATGCATCCCGTCATCGCTATGTACAAACAGGGTTGGATACACGACGAAGTCGCCAAGCAGGTCTTCGGCAGCTGCCAATTCTTCCCTTGCCGAGCACTTGACCGCGTCATCGTCCTGGGCACGCAGCAGATCTTCCGGCCTTACTGCCCATCGCCGCACGATATTGGCCTGTACTTCCGGCGACAGCACATCTTCCCCATGCAGGTAAAATGCCTCTTGAAACGCCTCCATTTGCTCAAGTTCGCGCCCTTGCGCAAGCGTTTTCAATGCGGTCAGCAGGAGGCAGGATCGATGGGAATCCATAACGATGCTGCTTTTCTCTTCAAGGAGATGGAAAAAATCTGAACCGAGCTCCCTGCCAGTCGTGTCTGAAAGACGACGGAAAAAGGCCCGAACCCGAGGTGTGCCCATGCTCGAGGTCTGCGTAGCCTCATCCACTAGGTTACCGCAATACACGCGTACATGCAGTTGGAAACGCGACTCTAACTTCCTCAGCACGGGGGCGAAGCCAAAGCACCAAGGACAAAAGATATCAGATACATATATGAATTCTGTCATGCCCAACCATAACCCGAAACTTCCTGCTTTCCAAGAGGAATATGCCCAGGATAAACTTTTGCCTATGGCATGCATCCATGCATCGCCTTTCACTATGACTTTCTGCCACATGGTTAGACTGCAGAAGACTGCAGCATGCATGATTGACAAACCGGATAGAACAGTGCATTTCTCTTGAGACGATAAAGCGCCCGTGGCTCAGATGGATAGAGCGACAGCCTCCGGAGCTGTAGGTCGCGCGTTCGAATCGCGCCGGGCGCACCAATAATATCAACGGGTTAGCCATGAACGTGGCTGCCCGTTTTTTGTTGTGCACATGGCTTGTGCACATAGCGTGCACATACAGCCTTGTCGCTGATCTTCGGAAGATTCTCGATAGCCTGCACCTTTTGCTGCGTCATCACATGCTGATAATTGGCAAAAACCATATCAGTTGAATTGTGCCCCATCAGCTTTGCGACCGTTCCAGGGTCTGTTCCGGCAGCCAACAAGTCTGTCGCAAACTTATGGCGGAGGGAATACGGAGTGAGCTCCCTAGTGATGCCTGCCTTCTTCTTGGCCGTATTCCAGCAGTGTAAAATGGAATTGACACCATCCTGCTTCCGAAAATGGATGATATACTTCCAGCCACGTTTCTGATCTGCTTCATACCATTCCTTGAAGAGCGAGAGAATATCCTGCTGAATAGGGACTTCACGCCAAGGCTCTTTCTTATTCTTGTCTGCGGCCTGAACACGAAGAGCGCCACGCTCAAAGTCAACGTGCTCCCAGCGTAACTTCAGCAGCTCGGACTCCCCTACCCGGACACCACAGCGTGCACCTAAAAGTATCGCACGTTGAAGATGCTCTGGGGAAACCTCCAGAAGACGTTGCATCTCGCTTTCACTCGGCGGCACGATATGCTCATAGTATGCCGGGGGCAGATCAGGATATGTCGGCACTGCTTTGAGTATCCCCTTCTTCTTCGCCCAGTTGAACACCGTGATGAGCGTCTTCATCCTGCTCCTTGCCGTTACCGGCTTGATGAGATGGTCAGTGTTACGTTTTCCGCCCGCACCCCCCGCTGTCGTTTTCTTTGTGTTCAAATGCTTCATCATGACCGTTTGGAGATCCTCAGCCGTGATCTTCGCGATCGGTTTGGAACCGAACAGTTCCAGCGGTATCTTGAGTCCATCCATCCGCCAGCGCAGCGTCTTTTCCTTCTTATACGCTCCGCTGGCTTCCAGATAAGCTTCGCAGACTTCCTCAAGCGTCTGTGGCTGCGCCGCTGGCTGTGCAGCAGCCTCCTGTGCCTCTGCCAAAAAGCTCTCCTTCTCGTACTTCAGCCTGTAGTTTATCTGGGCGTCGTACTTCTCTGCCTCCTTCCGTGTTGCAAATGTTTCGCTCTTGCGCTTTCCCGTGAATGGGTCGTTCCAATAGACCTGATAGGGCTTTGCCCTCTTGACTGTACGGATAGCCATAGTCGCCTCACGCCGCAGCCTGCGCTGCGTGTGTGCTCATCAGCTCCTTGATGCTCTTGCCCAGCAGACCATGCTTTGCGTTCTGCACGGGCTTGGCACTTGAAGATGATGACACGTTGCTATGATCTCTCCGTGTGCACAGTGCTGATTCTACCTCAGCACGGTTCCAGCGCAAGCATTTCCTTGTCCCCGTGCCGATGTTTATCGGTTCGATACCGTGGGCGATGCACCAGGCTTTTGCTGTCCTTACGTCGGCGACGAACGCCTTCGCCAATTCCTGGCTGGTCATCAACATACTTTCCATCGACAATCTCCTGATTTTTACCAGTAGATTGCCGAGATGTCTTGCAAA
>JAEEGL015874276.1_pt1 | contig 12820 bp, 9 predicted proteins | sample 9134231 | NCBI WGS metagenome assembly JAEEGL01 (sample SAMN16246548, study PRJNA631951) | gut metagenome | biome: gut microbiome; feature: rumen; material: fiber-attached | host: Bos | place: Iran: Karaj | collected 2018-10
GGAAGATCGGGCTCATCTGTAGAATTAGCGGACGGATCATCCGTCGGATCGGAGGATTGATCCTCCGACGAAGTGCTTTTCGATTCGTCACCGGACGGATCTTCCGAAGAATCCTTTCCGGCAGCCTCGGAAGACGTCTTCGCGCCTCCGGAACTTCCCTCCGAATCCGAGCCCGACGCCCCCTTCTTCTTGCACGCCGCAAGCGACATCATCGGAAGGAGCATCGCCGCACTTACTGCTAACGCCATTACCCGTTTGCTCTTATTCCCCAACATCTTTTCCGTCCTCCTACGCGAAAAGCACTGTGTCATCCTTTTTCCGAAGTCAGTTTCTTCGGATTCCCCGAGTTGGGATCACCATATGTGATTTCATACTGCATGGAATCGAGTTGTGTTTGCCGGCAGACACTGATGCCGCTGAAAGTTGAACGATGCACTATTTTGGTAGGGTCGTTCAAGGAAACAGTTCCAACTGCTTCCTACAATTTATTATATCTGCATTTTTGAATTATACAAGACAAAGACAAACCGCCGGGCTTGGACTCCGACGGCTTGCTAGGCAACAATTATAGATGAGAGCTAGGTGATCTCGGTTGTGTTCTTTCCGCCATTATCTTCCAGGGCTTCAATATAGTCATTGAAATCGCCGCCATCATCATAGACTTTAAGATCCGAGGGTTTACTCTCCGCTTTCTTTTCATCCCGCATGTGCGCTGCTATTTCTACTACTCCAGTGTCGGTTCTTTTCTCTTGTAGAGTCGTCTATCGATATTCTGTTCCGGTGCAAACCCTTCCGTGTCAAGTTCATGGTCTTTCCCGAAGCACATTTTATAGAGGTTTTTCCAGTATGCATCGAACAACGCATTTTCGGGGTTTCCGGCATATACGGAGAATCTCTGGTACTGTCCCGTTGCATTCACGACATAGACAAGATAGGTATATTCCAGATCATGATTCTTGTTACCAACATCCGGAGCGACATTTTCCGGAAGTTCTTCAAAGATGAATGCAAGCGTATCCGCATCCATTTCTGCGCACATTTCCGCTTCAAGGTAGTTTTCTGTATCCGCATTAAAATAGACTTTGTTGTGTCTTAGGTCAAAGACCATATTCTCCGTCTTGGTCTCGCCGCTTTCCGGTACCGGAAATTCGAATTCAAAATAGATCCATTTAGCGCTTTTGATGAAGTCTTCCGGAGCTTGGCTCGTATCCGGCACCTCTATGTTATGGAGCATAGAGTAACCAAGCTCGTAATACCAGCCCTGACCCAGGATCTCTTCCAGTATCTGCCTGTGGTCCTGATCAGAAAGATCACCATAATGGAGGTGGTTCATCTGAATGTAATCGTATATGAGCTCATTCTCAATGCTCTCGTCATCCCACGAATAGTAGTTTCTGAATTCCTTCACGCTAACCCATAGCGCCTCCTCACCGACAGACTTAAATGCATCAATGTCGGCCTCGGGAACGGAGTATCCATCCACCACAACAAGGAATTTGCATGAATCATCCACAAACACACGGAACCAATAGGTCATAAGCATGCCTTCCGGTCCGCCGTAATCCTCGTCCAGAATGATCAGCTTGCCGTCTTCCATCTCGAACTCAAGATAGTCGTTATAGCTAAAGAAGTATTCAAACCACTCCTGTGCATGCTCATATTGGATGACATAGTACAAGTTTTCTCTGAAGACCAGCGTGCAACAGTAATGCTCTTCGTCTTCCCTGTAGAATCCCCGGGTGTCTTTTCTTGACTGTGTCAGATTGGTAAGCTCTCCAAAAGTTGACGGAACAGGCTCCACGCCCAGATACTCTATAATCTGCGAACTGTAATCCGGTATTTTTCTTTTCGTCGTCGCCGTAGTCTGGTCCTTTGTACTATCGTCTACGTTCACATCTGACACACCCGACATTACCACATTAGATGTGTCTACTGCGGATTCATTTTCTGTGCCGTCTTTTCTTTTTCCGCATGAACAAAGCGCGGTTATTGCGATTACGATCGCCAAAAGAACTGCAACATGTTTTTTCACGTCGGGCACCTCCCGAAAAAATCTTCAAAGATTAGACGAATTTACGCAGAAAAATGTTGCATCCATGGAGGCATAAATAGCTCACAAATCTTTTGCCTCATGTTATCGTATTGCAAACTGCAATTTACTTTTCACTCAGCATATCATGCAGTTCCGTGATAAAAGCTTTCCACAGTTCATCATCAGAATCCTCGAAATCTTTGGTTCCGTAGTAGCTGCTGCCTTCGACAAGTTCGTACATCTTCTCTTTTGTTTCTCTGCTGCAGTTCGGATGGACCGCTATGAAGTGAGGAACCTCAAAACCATCGTCCCAGTTGTACTCCTCGACAAAAGCATCGAGTTCCTCCGCCTTTGTAGTTTTCTTCAGGATACCCGTCTTTTCGTAGTCCTTAAGGAGTTCTTTACAAACAGACAGGGCGTGCTTGCCGAAAACAACACCTTCCTCTTCCTCTTTGAATCTCGGATTATAACGGGTCAGCCACATCCGTTCTTCCAACGGTTTATCCTTAAAGTTTTTAACCTTGCATTTGAAATAGTCCACGGCCGGTCCCTTCTTCTTCCCATTCACGCGATAGTACGAAAGATAGGTAGCCATTGTCATATCTTCCATCGCCGTTTCGTATTTTTCAACCGACAGTCCCTTCTTGTTTACATAACAGATATCGGCGCCCTGATCCATCAGATATTCCGCCACCATGATCTCTCTGTTTTTCGCCACGACGATAAAGGTTTCATCCAGGAATTCCTGACGCTCGTCTTCTTTCATATTGTCAGCAAGGATCTTGATCCTTTCGACCATGAGAGACTGATCCTGCACATTATCACAGTTTCTTCCGTCGATGCGGGAAAACACTTTCAAAAATCCGCTCATATATTTCAACGCATGTTTAAGATCAAGTCGGATATCTAATACTTCAGCAACATACGGGAACAAGTACCATCTTGATTCTAGCGCATAGCACTGGTCATAGATCCAAAGCTTATCTTTCTCCGTCAAAGCAGTTCCAAACATTTCCAGTCCTTTTCGATAGCAATCCAGTTCTCTTTTATCATAGATACGATGGGCACGAAAGTATTCGAAAAGATTCTGGCGGGCCGGGAGCTTCGTGTTTTCTCCTTCTTCCAACTGGTTATTCTTATATGCTTCGATCACATCATTAACATCTCCGGTGACATTCCGGTAGACCTTTACATTAAAATCTTCCATGGCTTTTGCTGCGCCATCACCGATTTTTCCGCAGATCAATACGGCCATCAGTTTTGTATACTCGTTCTCCTTTTCGATACGCAGATTAGACTGCGCTTCGGGAAGCCATTTCGTTCCGTCGGCCAGATAGCCGTCCTCACTGATCGTGTATTTCATCAGGGACGCTTCCGGCGAATAATCGGCTACCTGCTTTGTCTGTTTGTCATAGATCACACCAATGTACATAAAAACCTCCACCCATCTTTTCTGGTCCAGTTCTTTCAGCGATTCTCCCCACAAAATCGATTATAGCATAGAAAAACAGCCCAGATAGTCTCTAAACCGCTATCAAAGTTCGCTACCTACTTCAGCCGGTTTTCCTATGCACCATATCGTTATGTATAAACTCTGCATTCCCGTTGTCTTCTTCATAATGACCGAAGATCAGTTCTTTTCCACCTGCTAACCTTATCCAGCTTTCCGTATCCCATCCGAAGAAATAGGATTCCGAAGTATCCTCGAAAGACGCATATCCATCATATGAAGTTACATATATATCCCCTTTTCCGTCCTCCTACGCGAAAAGCACTCTCCCCCCTCAGCCCCCCGTTTTCCCTGCTCCCTCCCACCTCCCTCCGGTGACAGAAGTGTAACGTACCAACAAAATTTTCTTGATAAAATGCACATAACGACATAATAAAGATGAAATATGAACAGGAAATAGGAACAGGAAAATGGACTTCATGAAAAGACAGAACCAGATCGCCGGAAACAGACAGAAATATCTTGCCGGAATCCTTGCCGCCGCAATGCTTTTTGGCGCATGTTCGAAGGGCGGAAACACGAAAGATTCCACACGCGAAGAAACAAGCAAAAAGACGGTCGCAACATCCGATGAAAAGCCGGATGCATCCTCCGATGCACTGTCCGGCGACGAGTCCCCCGCAACATCCCCCTCCCCCGCAACGTCAGATGCTCCCGCAACGGATACCGACGACCCCTCGGCCACTGATCCCGAATTCAGCGAACTGCTGGGCGGTCCGGTAGAGATCAAATCCCGCCGGGACATCTACAAGATCTATGAGTCTGCGGAGATCCGGGCGATGCTGCCGGAGGAATTATTCCTCATGTACTTCACCTCTTCTCAACCCTATACCGGTCTTCCGGACCAGGAATTCGATTCCGCAACAACGATCACGCTGGACATGCAGACCGGGAAATTCGACGGCGGTTATTCCAGACCCGGTGAGGCAAAAGAAATCGACGGCGGGAAAGAATCCGAATACTACATGAGTGAGTTTTCCGGACAGATGGACACCTTCACCCGTGTCGATGACCACACTTTTTCCGCGAAGGTATCGAGTCTGGAGATCCAGAAGTTCGAGTCCTATACCCAGACGGTCGAGGGGCAGAACAGAACCGACGTGGAGCATATTACCTATGAGGATCCGGAAGGTTTTACCAATCCGGACGAGATGATCCTGTATCTGCCGAACACTAAGAAAGACGAAGTCCCGGATGGAGCGATCAAGCAGATCAAGAAATTCGGCACCCTGACAGAGAGCGAGTATCTGGATCAGTTCATCCTTTACAACCCGGCGGAAGAAACCTTCTTCCTGATCAGCGAGGGCCAGATCTCGGACACGGAGCCGTCCTCGGCGGATGCCCTGAAAGACTGGTACGGCGACTACTACCTCCTCGGCGGCAGGATGAACATTCAGTATGACGACGCCCTGGACTGCGTGACGGCGTCTTTCGTTGCCGAAGATGAGGAACAGTACAAGCTTTTCGTGGAGCCGGTAAAAAACGAGCCGGATTGCGTCATGTTCTACGGATCCAGCGCGCGCGGCGCGACACTTGTCTTCTATCTCTGGAGATTCGATGACTGGTACGACGTCTACCTCACCGTTGCCACCGGCTCTTCGGTCAAAGACTACCCCGAAACAACCATCGCCATCAAGATTTAAACGATCTTTTCTTCTCGAAAAGCACTGTCCGCCCTTTGGGCAGATCAGAAAAAACCGCAGTGCTTTTCGCGAAAGATTGTTATAGAATCCGGAAGGATTTAGAAAGTAAACCGGTTTCGGAAGTGTTTTTGCAGCGGGACGGGTCCTCACGACGTATTGTTCGGTGATGGGCGAACCGCTTACGATTAAGAAGATCATCTACAGCGGCAAGTGCCAGAACTATCTTATGGATCTTGACATCAAGCCCTGAGCTTCTTGCGAAATAGAGTAGATTATCCTGCTAAATCCTCTCCTTGAAAACGCCCCTGCCTGATGCTAGTCTGCTTTTGGGGATTGGTTCTGTACCCAAATTGTACAGAAGGAACGGAGGGTATTTATGAAGAAGAAATTACTCGTTATCACATTGGCTATGGCGCTGATTCTGACATCCTGCTCCAAGGAAGAGAGCAAGGACAAGAAGGTCAAGGAGAAGGAAACGACAGAAGCGGCAGAAGCCGTCGATACGTCTGAGAATAAGACCTCCGATGCAGCTTCTGAAGATCCTTCCGGTGCGGTGACAGAGGATGCTTCCGGAACAGATGATTCGGAAGCCACCGAAGATCCCACGGAAGCGCCTACAGAGACGACAGCGGAGTCTACAACACAAGCCACAGAAGAGACCAACACTGCCGCTCCTACTGAGACCTCGGAAAGAGACCCGGACGGATACGTTTTCGATCTCACCGGGATGACCGCAGAAGAGATTGCGGATATCTGCGACAGCCTGACCACCAGAAAGATCCCGAAGGTCGGAGATACCGAAGCAGAAGTCGTGAAAAACTACTATGATGTCGAACCCTATAACTTCACCCAGGCATTCTGCGGAAGATACAGCAGGTTCGAGAACGATAATGTCAACTGCATCTATATAAGTGGAGTATTCCTCGATGGTACGGAGGAAGAAGGCGGACCGTTTGTAAGAAGTGTAGAGCTTTTCGGGACCGGACTTGTTATCGAGATCTACGACTATGAAAAGGCTCTGGAATTCATCAAGATCATGAAGGAAAGACACCCTGTCATAGAGGAGAAGCCGGACGGAAGCTGGAGAGGCGAAGACTTTGTTATCGGAATTACGCCTATCGATTTCTTCTCCCTAGAAAACGGAGTCCACTTCCAGATCGCATACGGCGAGAAAAGCTCCTGGTACGAGTCGGTAGCCGGCATTTTCGGATTCGGTATGGAGATCACGGTACCGAACGGAGAAACAGAACAGGTCGACGGGCAGGAAGAGATTCAGGTTCAGGTGGACGTCTGACGCCCTCTTCCGGCAATCCGATCTGAAGCCAACTCGCTGAACACACGATCGGCATCCTGAGTTGCCACATAAAGCAGACCTTACGGTCGGTATTCTAAACTGACACAATCATGCCCTTACGGCAGTTTCAGCTCCGGTATACCGGCCGTCGTGTACTCATCCACCAGCTCATACGAGATCTGGATCGAAAAATCATGTTCCTCATAATCCCAGCATGTCCAATATATCTCGATATACTTTTCATCTGCGGTCGGCGTGAATGTCACCGACTTAAGGCCTTCCTCAGACATCAGGGTATTACTCGTTGTAACCGCTGCATCGTAGGTCTTCACCGTCGTATGATACGTGTACTCGCTGATATTGTTGGAGATCGTCAGCGAGACCGTGTCGCCCACTTTGACGTGACCCAGAAGCCAGGCGCTTCCGTTGGTTCCGTCAAAATCTTCGCCGTCGAATTTCACGCCTTCGAAACGTCCTCCGGAAATATGGATATTCACGATATCCCCCTGATACTCGACCGTCAGATCGCAGGTATCGTAGAACTCGCCCTTTATCGCATATTCACACTTTTCGGACGGGATCGCCATGAGCTTCTCGCCGTCGTTCCCCACGACATATTCGCAGAGCGTCGCCGTAAGCGTCACATCCTCCCCGAACCGATCATTCGGGCGTAGTCTCGAAACGTCGACGAACTGCTCGTTTTCGATATCAGCCAGCGTGAAGTAATCCTCCGACACCAGACCCATAGACGATTCGATCTTGAGATAATACCCGTCGATGATCCCCGCCTGTCCCGATGCCGATTTCTCCGGGAAAAGCACTTTCAGCTTGTTGTCTTCTTTGATGTATTCGAACGCCGGCGTCCCGATCTGACCGAGGCCGTAGACCGTATAGCCCTTTTCGACATTCGCGCGGTCCGACATGTCCCCATAGATTTCCAGGATACACATGTACTGCGTAACCGAACCGCCGTCGTCCTTTTTGGCCTCGCCCATCGGCACATAGATGCTGCCCTTCGGCGTTTCCTTGTAGTCCCCGCATGGAAGAATATCCACATTCCCGCGGCTCAGGGTCGTCCCCTCATCCGGAACGATCAGGTACGGCACCACATAGCCGTAGTCGATGGTCTGCACGATCGGGCGCATCGTCATACTGCCGCTGCCCTCGCAGATCAGATCCATATGCGTATCGGAGTACTGGGAAATAAACCGGTCGCCCGGGAAGTGATAGTACGCCATTACCCTCTGGTCCCAGACCGACTGCCCGATCTTGACCCGGTTCTCGATCGCGAACTCACGGAAGTACTTATACACATCCGCCTTCGAGATCCCGAAAGCCCCCATAAGCGGCTCCGTCGTGTTCGGCGTAGTGAAATACCCTCTCGCCTCCATGATGGTTTTCGCGGTGACACCGGTGCCGATCTTCTTTCGAAGATACGAGACAAATCCGCCCAGCGTATAGCCCTGCTTGATCAGAAGGCTGTTGAGTTTCTTGCCCGAAAAGCCCTGCGGGTCCTCATCCATGGGAATCTGGAGCGTGCCGTATTCTTCCTTATTGGTCAGCGTCACATCCGTTTCGATCTTGCCGACCTTCTTATAGTACTCCAGCGCATCCTCTTCGAGGATCATGGCCACCATCTCGTCGAAACGCACGGAATCCACGAAGTAGGTACGGTAGCGGTTCTGGCAGATATGGAAGAGCTCATGGGTCACCGTGATGCGGAAGTTGTCCTTTTCGCCCTGCGAGCCGTTTCGAAGCGGCGTGATATCCAGCTCCACGTAAGCCCGCGAATGCCACGGATCCTGTACCGCGCCGAATTCATCCTGGCCCTCTTTGTCCATCATCTTAAATTCCAGTTTGTACTTCGGCATCTTGTAGCCCGTTTCGCCGAGATAATTGTAGGCATCGGTAATTGCATCGATCGCAAAGTTGATCGAATCCGGGAACGGCCACTCGGTGTCCTTGATCTCCTTAAGAAGTGTCTGGTACCGGTCGTCCTCTTCCAGGAGCGTCTTATACCGGTCTGCCATGATCGCATTCTGCTTGTAGTGGGAAAGTGAATTGAACTGCTTCGTATACTCTTTCGCTTCACTCTCGTGCTGATTCTGAAGTTCCGTCGCTTCCTTCACCTTATCGTGCAGTACCGGCTCGGCATCCTCCAGGAGCCACTGCACATGGAAATTCCCGTACTTCGTGAAACGGTCTGCCGTGTACATCTTCGTCTTGGCGTCGTAGTAGTAGCCGTTCCGCTGGTTATCGGCGATGCAGTATCCCGCGATACATCCGATCACGATCGTCACCGCCACGATACTGTTCTGATCCGAGCTGTAGTGAATGACCGATCCGTCCACCGTCGAATTGAGCTCGAACATGTTTCCGTCGTCATCCACACGATGGATCCGCAGATACTCATAGAGCGCCGGCTCGATCTCCAGATATTCCAGATCGATCGAAACATTGTAGCTTCCCGGAAGCACCTCATACGGATCCAGTCCCGCGTTCACATCCCAGGCCGCCAGCGCATAGACATTGTTGCTCTCGAGAAGCTCCATGGCCTCGTGCACTTCGGGATCCGAATCATCCGCGAGCGGCGTAAATGTGATCTCTGTATCACTGTAAAGCTGATTCTCTTTCGCATTGACATGCACGCCGTCACAGGGCGAGAAAGAAATCGCCGGGCTGTCCCCCTCCGCCTCAAAAGTGGAGTTATCCTCCACCCAGTAATCGTCCATCTCATCGACATAGGGCTCGGTGGATTTGCTTTCCTCCTCGTCCTCCGTCTCGTTCTCGTTCTCATCCTCGTCCGTGTCTTTATCCTCGACTTTATTCGAGTTCTTTTTCTTCGACTTCTTCTCGTCCGTATCCGAACCCTTCGAACAGGAAGAAAGCACAAACGAACATACTAAAAGCAGGGAGAGGATCTTGATAAGATGCTTGCGGCATATCGTACTCATGGTAGGCTCCTTTCGAAAAGGAAGGCAAAACTCTGCCATATGGGTATCTGACTATGATTTCATCATAGCACGCGCCCGACGAAAAAGGATGAACATTCCGTGAATTCAGCACTTCTCTTCACACCGTCATCCGGTGATCCTGATTTCATAGCTACACACCACGGAAGCCAGGTCAGCAGTCTTGAAATACAAAGCATCAGAAACCTTCGTCTGTACCTTGCCGATCTGGTTCGGGTGCTCGATCAGGTAATCCGGAGTCAGGCCTTCTTCATCCAGATACTGAACCAGAAAAATATTTAAATTCTCCTCCACACAATCGCGTACAGTCATTTCAAAGAGATCATATATCCACAAGCCATCTTCTGTCACTTTGTCGAAGATCCCTGTTTTTCTCTGGAAAAATACGGGATCGCTGATATGCGGATAGAGTTTCAGGTCATACTGGTATTGTGTGCCATGGTAATCAAAGCTCCCGGTAAAATACAGACTGCCGCCGGCGGGTGCAACTTCATAATAAGTCTGATTGTCGTAGAGGATCTTGCAGCGATTGCTGACGTCGTAATTCGTCATCACCTCCCCGTCCCGAATCCCGACTATTCTTTCCACGTCATAATCAGGCCGTTCGAGGTCGATATAATCCCCGACAGCATATGTTGCCGGTCCGGAAATGTGGGGCCGCACAGACTCATCTTTGATAAACTGAAGGTTGGCCGGATTGGCAGGCATCGTTTCTTCCGCTTCCGATTCTTCCGTTTCTTCTACTGCTTCTGTTTCCTTCTCTGTTTCTTTCTCCGGCTCGGTAGTTTCCGTCGTGGAAGCCTCCTTTTCACTCTCGGCCGCTTCCGTCGTGGAAGCCGCCTCTTCGCTCTCCGTCGCTTTCTTCTTCTCGGTCTCCTCTTCCTCATCCTCGTCATCGAGAGTTTCGGCGGCCTCTTTGTCACGCTTCTTATCCTTCTTCGATTTCTTCTCCTCTTTCGAACTGCAAGCGGCAGAAGCAATCATGCTCATCGTGAGCAGAACCGCCATGATCGATTTCTTTTTCATAAGCCTTCCCTTTCCACAAACCCTGTTTTTTCTCCTCGTCCATAATTTTAGAAAAATAAAATTCATTTGTCTATTGAAATACCCGTGCAGTATCGGGAAATAGAGCGTTGTAAATCATGCAGAAAGAAAAAAAGACCCGGCTCCCCACCCAGATCTCTCATCGTGAAATAAAGATTTCTTATTCCCGGCTCCTCAAATAGGATCCGGATAATGAATTAAAATCGGCTATCCCGATTCTCAATATTCAAAAACGCCCTGTTCTGTTGTCTTTGCGTCATACCCGCGTTTTCGATGACTAACATAAATACGCGGACAGACATCTACGTCTGAAAGAACTGCTGTATTATGCTTTTGATACTGTGTTTTTGCTCATAAGAATGAGGGAGGATATGCTTATGGATAACTCTAATCAATTTCAACCTAATCCTCAGCCAAATGGCCCGACGCCCGGCAAAGGTGTTGGTATTGCTGCATTCGTTGTATCAATGGTTGCTGCAGCATTTACTTTCTTCTCGCTTGTTTTACCGTTTACTTTTAGCAGATTTGGGAACGATGAGGTAAAAGATGCCCTTGCAATTGTAGTCATCCTTGGTCCTGTTTTGGCGTTTATTCTTTCGATAATCGGGCTGGTTCTATCGTCAGTTTCCAAGAAACAGGGATATAACGGTGGCTTGCGCGGCGCCGCTTTCGGAGTTTCTTTATCGTTCCTTATAATAGATGCGCTTGCTGTGGTTTCTATATTGGCATGTGTAGGCTGTACTTTGGCTTGCATGGGTTTGACATGGCACGAGACAGTAGAAAAACTGAGTGACATGGTGGGTAAGAGCAACAGTTTCATTCCACGCATCTGGTAATCGCTGGTAATCGCATGTATCCGTTTTTTGAAGTATTCGGACGTCAGATTTCTTCATACGCATCTATGGTAGCGATTGGGATCGTAATCTCAATCGCTATATTATTTGTTGCCTGTCGGCGGGAGAAGAAAAGCTTTGACGATGCAGTTTACATCTATGTTTTCTCCCTGCTGGGGGTTGTTGTCGGATCTATGCTTCTTTCTACTCTCGTAAATCTTTACGTGAACGGTTTTTCTGTTAACGAGTTCTTGCGTGGCGGGTTTGTATTCTGGGGCGGATTCATCGGAGGGTGGATCGCAGCTGTTTTCGCCGCGAAATATTTTGAAAAAGAAATCTCTGAATTCTATTCTGTACTCGTTCCGGCAGTAATCATATTTGCCGGGTTTGGGCGGGTCGGCTGTTTTTTGACAGGATGTTGTTATGGGCAAATCTCAGAAGTGGCTGGTCTGAGTTATTCTATGTCAGAAATCGCACCAAATGGAGTTCCTCTCATTCCTATCCAACTGATTGAGGCGTTGTTTGATTTTGCCTTAGCAATCTGTCTATGGGGGAAGAAAAACGCCATGTACAAATACGCCGGGATCTATTCGCTGTTTCGTTTTGTTGCAGAGTTTTTCCGTGGTGATCCGGAAAGAGGATTTGTAGGTCCTCTTTCCGTTTCTCAGTTTATCAGCATATGCATGTTGATATTTGTTTGTGCGAAAGTATGCCGTAACCAAGCACTGGCAAATCAAGGTCAAAAGAAATAAATGTGGTCAGAACTGTGGTCAAAATGGGTACTTTTAAGGGTACTACGCAAAAGAAAAATCCCAAAAGCCCGTAGTTTCAGGCTTTCAGGATCTGAAATTTGGCGGAGACGGAGGGATTCGAATTAGAGATAGAAACTCCCAATCCGCACAATATGTTGAAAATAGGCACTTTCAGACTACGGAAGAAGTGAATAATTTATTGGTCAGCCCATTATTTCCATTAAATCCACACCTAATTGTCGTCAAAAATGTCGTCGGCAAAAAAGCTGACATTTTTGAATGCTTTTCTGACAGAGTGAAACAGTTGCAACGTAATATGCCATCTCCTTGAAAATCACGTATAGTCAGAGAGAGAGTATTCCCATTTCTGGCAGTTCTTATACCAAAGACGACGCCAAAGCAAGAAAGAATCTTGTCGGGTCGTATGGAAGTAGCCGATTGTCTCCTTTTCATAACAAAACTCCAAAAATACTACATCGATTGTTTTCTCATCCATTAGTCGTTCAAGAAAGCCTTTCTTCTCGGACAGAAATGGGAAAACATATAACTCAGCTAATTCATCTATCTGCTGATCTGTTATTCTTTCCTTCAACTCAAATCGCATGCGCATTTCAGAGTTCATATCCACATTTGCGGTTACAGTAGAAACCTTAGTAGACTCAAGGAGTTCATTAAGACAGTCGCTCAGAGAAACATTATCTATCAAGATTTCCGTCTCTTCACGAGTAAACACAAGGACA
>JAEEGL016011073.1_pt1 | contig 12820 bp, 4 predicted proteins | sample 9134231 | NCBI WGS metagenome assembly JAEEGL01 (sample SAMN16246548, study PRJNA631951) | gut metagenome | biome: gut microbiome; feature: rumen; material: fiber-attached | host: Bos | place: Iran: Karaj | collected 2018-10
ACACGATTTCGCCCCGCCAGCTGAAGAGCGAGACGTGGGGAACCGTCTACACGCTGGGCTCCAGCGCACAGGCCGACTCGGTGCTGAGCCAGATCAAGCAGACCACATGGGCTTTCCTGAACGAGCATCCCGGCATGGAATTCTCCTTCAATCCCAGTTCCGAATACCATTCAAGGGCATTGGAAGACATGTTCCATACCTTCGACTCCAAGAGAGTGCCTTCTTCTTTCTACATCTATGTTCACCGTAGCCCGATACCCGGCAGCACGACAGACTCCGAACATCATATCGTCATCATCGAAAGCAAGGGCGACATGATGGTGCCCATGGAATGGCAAATCATGAAGAGTTGGAAGAACGGCCAGGTAGTCTACGACAAGAAAGCCGCCAAGAACCTGACACCCAAGCAGGCACGGGACAACACCTCCGCCTCACGCTCCACTATAACACGGGGCTACGAGCCGATAGACTGACGGAGCAGAACAGGAAGTCATTTATCTACTATTTTTACGCAATGACACAGCGGTTGACCCAGAACATTTTCTCCGGCGGTAGCCGCATTCTTGCGTCCCTTTGGTAGCAAGCGACCTGCGGTCGAGCGCCCGACCTGCGGTCGCCTACCCGCCTCCGTCTGGGGGATACAACAAATGGGAGTCCCTGCTTCGCTCCATCGCGCGCGTACGCGTAATAAAAAAGCGAAAAAAGGCGCCACAAGCGCTACTTTAGCACTAAAGCGACTGAATGACAAGCTGTTGTTTGTAGCTACACCACTCTTTTAGGAGCTACTCTTGTAGCTATAGGCAGAGAGAAACGTCGAGTGGAAAATACTGCCACCGTTTGAAAAAATACTAACGCCGTTTGGGAAAATACTGCCGCCGTTTGAAAAAATACTAACGCCGTTTGAGAAAATACTGCCGCCGTTTGAAAAAATACTGCCGCCGTTTGAAAAAATACTAACGCCGTTTGGAAAAATACTGCCGCCGTTTGAAAAAATACTAACGCCGTTTGGAACTGTAGCTACAATTGTAGCGCCAAAAAGAATGATATAGCTACAAGCAACAATATGCATTCCGGGCAGTTAGCCATCAAAGTAGCGCTTGTAGCGCCAAAAAATGTCTCACGCGCGCGCGTATAGAGACTCTTATTCAACAGGAGACAGACGAATGGTTGATGGAGCCCACGTTGTAAAGACCGACAAAGAAGAAATCGCAGCAAAACAATGAGCATCCGTTTCCATCACCCCAGAGGGGAGCGGCTGCGCACAAGCCCTGGCGATGGCCATCATGGAAAATGGCACGGAGTACCTCGACTATTTCGCAATGATAGACGGCAGGATGCTGGCCAGCGAATATGCTCAAAGCCATATTGCTTCGACGAAGAGCCGATAGACTGGTCGTTTCTTCTGAAAAAGTGATAGTAATTTTTCAAATGCCGTGCACGTTTTATTAAATGCGCACGCCATTTTGACAGCTACAGACTTATTGCTTTAACTTAGGCATCGATATAGCAGTTGGCACTTAATTATTCCGCATGGTACTCCCCTCCCCTTAAGGGGAGGGGTAGGGGTGGGGTCTCTAATATCCTTTCAGCGAATCTGTTATCGTCTGTGTACTCTCAGTGGAAATAGTTACAGACCCCACCCCTGCCCCTCCCCTTGAGGGGAGGGGAGTGGCTACCGCCGGAGAAGGTGTCCTATGACAACTGCTGTATTGTTGCCTTAACTTATCCGTATGGCGCTCCCCTCCCCTCAAGGCAATTGCGAGGAGGGAGCAATTGCCTTGAAGGGAGGGGAAAGGCGGGTAGGCGAGCATAGCTCGGGAATAGGGGTCGCCCATTATGCGCAAACCTACCATCTGAATAGTTGGGCGACCCCTTCAGGGTCGATGTCACTCGCATCCGTCTTTCCGGGGGTACTGCGTACCCTCGGCTACTGAGAGGAGACCCTTTCAGGGTCTTTTCAACCGCTCAAGATGAAGGCCGTAGAGGTCATCGTCGCGATGTTGACCGCCGCCATCACCGACTTCACCACCACAAGCTGCATGGGTCACGGCCCCATCAGCTTCTAGGAACGGAACTCTTTTTTGGGGAACAATATAGCAGTTGACCCAGGAACTCTTCTCCGGCGGTAGCCACTCCCCTCCCCTCAAGGGGAGGGGCAGGGGTGGGGTCTGTAACTTTTTCCACTGAGAGTACACAGACGATATCAAACTCGCGGAAGGAAGTTAGAGACCCCACCCCTACCCCTCCCCTTGAGGGGAGGGGAGTGCCATCCGGAAAAACAAATTCAGGTTAACTGCTATATCATTACCCTTTTTTTACCATAATGGAACATTCTTTGGGGTTGCCTGTGAAGGTAGCCCCGAAGTTTTTTGCACACTCCTTATGCGAGTGTGCAAGGTATACCTAAGGTGTATTCTAGATATAGAATCTCTCAAACCCCCAGTGTTTTCAGGGTAATCAGCAATTTCAACAAACCATTTACACGCATATTCGCGTGACGCCGTAAGCATATCACACAAATTCAGCACGAAACGGCTGCTCGTTGCCATAAAAGCGACGAAGCCTGCCCCAGGAGGCAGGCTTCGCTGTTTTGCACTCACCCAGAAGTATTACGCCGGGTAAAACCCAAGAGGTGTTTCAGTGTCGGGGAGCCTAGAAGTCCATGTGGTCTAGCGCGTCGCTGAAGTCTTTCGGCTCTTTGTTCTGCTGGGGGTCGTGGTATTCGTCTTCGCGTCGGCGCTCAAAGCGGGGCTCCTGTCGCTGGCGGCGGTCGCCACGGTCGGGACGGTCGGTGCGGGGCTGCCGGCGGTCACCGCGCTCCTGCCGGTCGCCACGCTCGGGGCGCTCGGGGCGCTCGCGGCGTGCGGGGCGCTCACGCTCCACATATCCTTCGGGCTTGGGGATGAGCACGCGGTGTGAGAGCTTATACTTGCCGGTCTTGGGGTCTATCTCCAGGAGCTTGACGGTGATTTTGTCGCCCTCCTTGATGCCTGCCTCCTCTACGGTCTCGAGGCGCTTCCAATCGATCTCGCTGATGTGGAGCAGCCCGTCCTTGCCGGGCATGATCTCGACGAAGCATCCATAGGGCATGATGCTGCGGACGGTGCCTTCGTAGACCTCGCCCACTTCGGGCACGGCGACGATGGCGCGAATCTTGCGCACGGCGGCGTCGATGCTCTCCTTGTTGGGTCCTGACACCTGAACATGGCCCACGCCGTCGGCCTCGTCGATGGTGATGACGGTATTGGTGTCTTCCTGCATCTGCTGGATAATCTTTCCGCCAGGGCCAATGACGGCTCCGATGAACTCCTTGGGGATGTCGAAGGCCTCAATGCGGGGCACCTGCGGCTTCAGCTCGGGACGCGGCTCGGCAATGGTGTCGGTGAGGCACTTGAGGATGTGCTCACGACCGGCCTTGGCCTGCATGAGGGCTTTCTCGAGGATGTCGAAGGAGAGTCCGTCGCACTTGATGTCCATCTGCGTGGCGGTGAGTCCGTCGCGCGTGCCGGTGGTCTTGAAGTCCATGTCGCCGAGGTGGTCCTCGTCGCCGAGGATGTCGGAGAGCACGGCATATTTTTCCTCACCGGGGTTCTTGATGAGACCCATGGCGATGCCGCTGACGGGCTTCTTCATGGGCACGCCGGCGTCCATGAGTGCGAGGGTGCCGGCACAGACGGTGGCCATGGACGAGGAGCCGTTCGACTCGAGCACCTGGCTGACCAGACGCACGGTGTAGGGGAAGTCGTCGGGTATCTGTCCCTTCAGTCCGCGCCAGGCGAGGTGGCCGTGGCCAATCTCGCGGCGCCCTGTGGAGCGCTGTGCCTTGGCCTCGCCGGTGCAGAAGGGCGGGAAGTTGTAGTGGAGGAGGAAGCGCATGTAGCTCTTATCGAGGACGTCGTCGACGAGCTTCTCGTCGAGCTTGGTGCCGAGGGTGCATGTGCCGAGGGCCTGCGTCTCGCCACGGGTGAAGAGGGAGCTGCCGTGAGGCATGGGCAGGGGCGACACCTCGCACCAGATGGGGCGGATGTCGGTGGTCTTACGGCCGTCGAGGCGTATGCCCTCGTCGAGGATGCAGCGGCGCATGGCGTCGCGCTCCACGTCGTGGTAGTAGCGGTCCATCATGGCGGCGTATTCGTCGTCGGAGATGGCCTCAGCTTCAGCACCGGAGGGGGCTCCGTCGGCTGATGCCTCGGGGGAGGAGAGGCGGGCAGCGGCCCGCTCGGCGAAGAACTTCTCCTTGAAATCGTCGAGCAGCTTCTCGAAAGCCTCGGCGCGGGCCTGCTTGTCGAGGGCCTGACGGGTGATGTCGTAGGCAGGCTGGTAGAGCTCCTTGTTCATGCGCTGACGCAGCTCCTCGTCGTTGACCTCGTGGCAGTACTCGCGCTTCACGTCCTTGCCCAGCTCCTTGCTCAGCTCAGTCTGGAGGAGACACATGGGCTTGATGGCCTCCATGGCGGCCTTCAGGGCGCCGAGGAGGTCGTGCTCGCTGACTTCCTTCATCTCGCCCTCGACCATCATGATGTTCTCGGCAGAGGCACCGACCATGATGTCCATGTCGGCCTGCTTCATCTGCTCAAAGGTGGGGTCGATGACGTACTCGCCGTTGATGCGAGCCACGCGCACTTCAGAGATGGGGCACTCGAAGGGGATATCGGAACATGCCAGTGCGGCAGAAGCGGCAAAGCCGGCCAGCGCATCGGGCTGGTCGACACCGTCGGCCGAGAGAAGCATGACATTGACGAAGACTTCGGCATGATAGTTGCCGGGGAACAGGGGGCGGAGTACGCGGTCGACAAGGCGACTAGTGAGAATCTCGTTGTCGCCGGGCTTGCCCTCGCGCTTGGTGAATCCTCCGGGGAATCGTCCGGCAGCACTGTACTGCTCGCGGTAGTCTACCTGCAGGGGCATGAAATCGGTTCCGGGAACTGCATCTTTTGCGGCACATACGGTGGCCAGGAGCACAGTGTTGTTCATACGGAGCACAACGCTGCCGTCGGCCTGCTTTGCCACTTTCCCGGTTTCAATGGTGATGGTCCTTCCATCGGCCAGTTGAAGGGTCTTTGTAATTACGTTCATCTTGATTAAAAAAACATCTAAAAAATAAATAAAAGTGCGCACGGGGGCGCAAAATGTTGTGCAAAGGTACTCATTATATCATGATTACGAGCAGAAACGATGATTCTTTTTCGTTTTTTTATGATTTCAGGGAAATTTTTTGTACCTTTGTACGCTGAAAACTTTTTCCTGACATGAAGACAGACATACAGATAGCACGGGAATGCAAGCTGAAGCCCATCGGCGACATTGCAGCAGCGCTGGGGATAGCCCCCGAGAAGATAGAGCCATACGGACGCTACATGGCGAAGGTGCCCATCGGCCTCATCGACGAAGAGAAGGTGAGGCAAAGCCGACTGATACTGGTGACGGCCATCAGCCCGACGAAGGCCGGCATCGGCAAGACGACGGTCAGCATAGGCCTGGCACTGGGGCTGAACAGGCTGGGGAAGAACGCGGCGGTGGCGCTGCGCGAGCCGTCGCTGGGGCCCTGCTTCGGCATGAAGGGCGGCGCGGCAGGCGGCGGCTATGCCCAGGTGCTGCCGATGGAGAAGATTAACCTGCACTTCACGGGCGACTTCCACGCCGTGACGTCGGCCCACAACACCATCAGCGCGCTGCTCGACAACTACCTCTACCAGCACCGAAAGGAGGGCTTCTCGCTGCGCGAGATATTCTGGAAACGGGTGCTCGACGTGAACGACCGGGCGCTGCGCAACGTGGTGACAGGGCTGAGGGGCGACGGCGTGGTGGCAGAGACGGGCTTCGACATCACCCCGGCCTCGGAGCTGATGGCCATACTCTGTCTGGCCACCAGCGAGGAGGATCTGCAGCGGCGCATAGAGAACATCGTGCTGGGCACCACGGCCGACGGACGACTCTTCAAGGTGAAAGACCTCGGCGTGGCAGGAGCCATCACCGTGCTGCTGCGCGATGCACTGAACCCCAACCTGGTGCAGACCACGGAGCAGACACCGGCCTACATCCACGGAGGGCCGTTTGCCAACATTGCCCACGGCTGCTCGAGCGTGGTGGCCACGAAGATGGCCATGACATTCAGCGACTACGTGGTGACCGAGGCGGGCTTCGGAGCCGACCTCGGCGCGGAGAAATTCTTCGACATCAAGTGCCGCAAGACGGGGCTGCGGCCTCGGCTGGTGGTCATCGTGGCCACCACGCAGGGCCTGAAGATGCACGGCGGCGTGAGCCTCGACCACATCAAGGAGCCTAACGTCCAGGGACTGACCGAAGGACTGAAGAACCTGAACCGCCACATACGCAACATGCAGGGCTTCGGACAGCCGGTGGTGGTGACGCTGAACCGCCACGACAGCGACCAGGAGGAGGAGATAGACATCGTGCGAAAGAACTGTGTAGACCTGGGCGTGGGCTTCGCCGTGAACGACGCCTTCCTCAGGGGCGGCGAGGGTGCCGAAGAGCTGGCGCAGACCGTCATCGACACCATCGAGCGGCAGCAGCCGCTGCCCATCCGCTTCACCTACAAGGAGGCCGACTGCCTGGAGGACAAGATAGAAAAGGTTTGCAAGGGCATCTATGGCGCGGCAGGCGTGGAGTACAGCAAGACGGCGAAGAAGAAGCTGGAGGACCTGCGTGCCACCTTCACCGACGAGGACGGGGCCATCGCCCACTATCCCGTATGCATCGCCAAGACACAGTTCTCGTTCTCCGCCGACTCCACACGCTACGGCTCGCCGGAGGGCTTCACCATCCGCATCCGTGACGTCATCCTGAACTGCGGCAGCGAGATGATAGTGGCCATAGCCGGCGACATGCTCCGCATGCCGGGGCTGCCGAGAAGTCCGCAGGCCGAGCGCATCACCATCGTGAACGGAGAGATAGAGGGGCTATCGTAAAAGCTGACTCGCTCTCAGGCTTTTCCGAAAAACAGAAAACCTATGACTAGATTACTACATCGTATGACGCTCGCGGCAGTGCTGACCATGCTCTGGACGACTGCGTCTGCGGCAAGCGACAGCATCAGGAACGCATTCACCCAAGAGCATCCGCTAGTCTACGAGGGGGCATGGGATCTGTGGCCCTACTCCTTCCTGAACGACAACGGCGAGCCTGTGGGCTACAACATAGACCTGCTGAAACTCATCTTAAACGAGCTGAACATCCCCTATAGAATCAAGCTGAAACCCAAGACGGAAGCCCTGGCCGACCTGAAGGCCGGACGGGCCGACCTGATGTGCACCATGGGTGCTCACTACCATGATGAATATGCACAGTTCAGCAAGAACGTCATACAGATATTCACCGCCAGCATCCTCCACCACAAAGACGAGCCGCCGGTCGTGAAGACAATCGGCGACCTGGCCACACAGCAGGTCATCGTCCACAACAACAGCTTCAGCCATCACCTGATGATGGACAGAGGATGGGAAAAGAACGCCATCCCCTACAACGACATGCAGGAGGCACTTCAGTACGTGCACAGCCACAAGGGGAGCCAGATACTGTGGAACACACTGTCGCTGAAATGGCTGCTGCTCAAGTTCGGCTACGACGACCTGGTGATAACGCCTGTCAACATTCCTCACGGGGAGTACAAATTCCTCTCGAACAACGAGCAGTTGCTGAAGCAGATAGACAGCGTCTTTGCCATGCTGAACTCTACAGGACGGCTGCAGCCCCTGCAGAACAAGTGGCTCTATCCCGAGCGCAAGGACTCGGGCATACCGTCGTGGGTGTGGTCGGTGGTCGCTGCACTGGCGGTGGTCATCGTCCTGTTCCTCATCTATTACGTCAGCTACCGTCACTATGAGCAAAAGATGACCACGGCAGTGAAACACTCCAACAACCGCCTGTCGCTCATCCTCCAGACAAGCAAGGTGCGCATCTGGCTCTTCGACGTCAGGAAGCGGTCGTTCACCAGCATCGACCCCGGAGGCAAGAAGTCCACATTTCCCCTGTCGGCAAATATCATTCAGAGCTTTGTGGTGCCCGAAGACTTCGACCGGCTGATTAAACTGCTCGACGAGATGGCCGAAGGGAAGAAGGAACGGGAAACGATAGAGCTGCATGTGCTCAGGAGCGGCAACACGGAAGTACACATCTACTCCATCGACATCTCGGTGATGAAACGCGACAAGAGCAACCGCCCCACGGTAATGATAGGGGCCAGCACCGACATCACCGCCGCCCGGCAGCGGCAACAACAGCAAAAGGACACCATGCTGCGCTACCAGCATATCTTCAACTCGGCCATCATCGACACCGTCTCCTACGACGAGCACGGCTTCATAGACGGCCTGAACGAAAAGGCTGTCAAAGGAATAGGAGGCGACGTGCAACGGGTCATCGACGCACACATACCAGTGCAGAGTGTGTTGGGAGAACCCGACCTCTCACTCGATGACCTGGACTATACCTACCTGACGCAGATTTACAGGTCGCCCAACGACAAACGTGTACTGAACCGGTTCCTGCGGCGCAAAGAGCTGTACTACGAGCTGCAGCTGGTGCCCATCCGCGACGATGACGGGCGGCTTCTCGGCATCTTCGGCTCAGGGCGAGACGTCACCGACACTGCCAAGTCCTACTCACAGCTGCTGAAAAACACTGCCAGGCTGCAGGAGGCCACCAACGAGCTGCAGGACTACATCCGGAACATGGACTACGTAATGAAGAACGGCGGAGTGAGAGTGGTCAACTATTCACCCGACACACATACGCTGACCATCTACAGCGATACGGAGCACGTGCAGCACAGGCTGACACAGACACGCCTGCTGACGCTGGCTGCCGAGGAATCGAAGAAGACCGCACAGCGCATCATGAACAACATGGACAACCTCACCGGGCAGCCCGTCAAGGCCGTCGTCAAGTCCACACTCCGCGACGAAGGGCATTCCATCTATCTGGCATTCTCGTTCGTACCCGTCAGAGACGCAGAAGGCCACATCAACGAATACTTCGGCATGTGCCGCGACATCAGCGACATCAAGGCCACCGAGGAGCTACTGGCCAAAGAGACCAGGAAGGCTCAGGAGGTGGAGATGGTGAAGAACGCCTTCCTGCACAACATGTGCAACGAAATACGCACACCGCTCAATGCCGTGGTGAACCTCGTAGACCTCGTAGAGAAAAACCAGGACGGCAGCGACGGACAACGCTACATTGAGAATATCAAGAAGCATTCGCGCAACCTGCTTAACCTGGTCAACAACATCCTGCTGCTCTCACGACTGGAGGCCGGCATGATAGAGTCGAAGACCACCACGGTCGACTTTGCCGCCTTCTTCGAAGAGTGCTGCAAGACAGCATGGGCAAGCGGACAGCAGCCCGGCGTGGAATATATCGTGGAAACACCCTACGATCAACTCATGCTCGACATCGACCTGTCGAACCTGAGCATCGCCATCGACCAGGTCATTGCCAATGCCGTACAACATACCACATCGGGCTACGTCCGGGCACATTTCGACTATAACGGCGAAGACCTCACAGTGGCTATTCAAGACACAGGATGCGGCATACCGGCCGACCAGCAGGAGAAAATCTTCGAGCGATTTGTCACCACCAACAGCGGCAGCAGCGGAATGGGACTTTCCATCTGCCAGCAGGTTGTCAAGCTGATGGGAGGAAGGATACATCTGAAGTCAGAGGAAGGAAAAGGCACCATCTTCTGGATCATCATACCATGTAAAGAGAAAAGTGAATAATCTGCCACCGCAGGAAAGATAAAAACGACAGGACAGCATGACACGACGTATATTCAGAAACGGGAGAAGGCTTGTTGCTTTGCTCTTTGGCCTTTTCACCTCTTTACCTTTTTACTCTTTCAATTATACCGAGGAGCATCCGCTGGTCATTGTCAGCGACTGGGATTTCCGACCCTTCGAGTACACCAATGCTGAAGGACAGCCGGCCGGATACAATGTCGACGTGCTCAACATGATCCTCGACCAGCTTGGCATCCCCCACAAGTTCGTCATGCAGGAATGGCATGTGGCCACAGAAATGTTCAAACGACGGGAAGCCGACCTCATACACGCCCTCTATTACTTCTTCAAGGACCGGCCCTACGTGTCTACCCACAAGTACATCAACTACTACAACCTGAAGGTGGCACGGCGCACCGGCACAGAGCCGCTCCACTGGCTCAGCGACCTGAAGGCAAACGACACGCTGCAGCTCAAGGAGGACGACTATGCGGCCCTGGCTCTTGCTGGCATGGGCACTGTGCCGTTTGCCACAGAATACCACTCGCCGAAAGAGGGACTGGCAGGCGTCAGGCAAGGCATATACAAATACTACATCTGGGGAGAAATACCCCTCCGACACAAAATACAGGAACTAGGACTCGACAGCATTGTCCTCGACGAGATTGACATCCCTGCCGGCGAGCTGAGAATCATCGGCTACGACAAAGAGCTGGTAGACATCATCGACGACCAGTATACACGGCTGGAGCAGGCAGGGGAACTGCAGACGGTCTACGACCGCTGGTTCCGCCCGGAGCGTGAGCACCATGACACGTCGCCTGTAGTACTCTTCATTCTCGCAGGACTGCTACTGGCTGCCGTCATCGTATTTCTGCTTATACGCCTCGTCCGGAGGAGAGTGGGCATCAATGTGAGAGAAAGCTCCGACCTGGGACGGATGATGGACCAGGTGCTCAACATGGGCGAATACTACGTAGTGGAGTGGGACTTACAGAAAAGTCAGCTCCGCAACAAGTATGGCGACATGCTCCCGCAGGGCGAAATGAAGCCCGAAGAATTCCTCCAGCGCATGCTGCCCGAAGAGGCAAAGCAGCTGCACAGCCTCAACACTCAGCTGGTCACCGGCGTCATCAACCACTTCGACATGAACTTCAGCTTCAACCAAGGCACATTGGAAAAGCCCGTCTGGAAGGTTTTCTACGGCAATGCCATCGTCGAAACAGACCCAACGGCCAAAAAGCCGAAATTTGTCCTCCTGACTACGAAGGACATCACCGGAGAGATCAACGAGGAGCGGCGCGTCAAAACTGCCGCCAGCAAGTACAAGAAGATATTCGACACCAACCTTGTCGCCATGTCTTTCTACGATGCCAACGGCGTCCTGCTCGATTGCAACAGGAAAATGACGGAACTCTTAGGAGAGGATAATGAAGAGTACTTCCGGGGAATCTTACTCTTCAACTTCCCCAATCTCACGGGTATCCTCATGCCTGGCTCACTAGAGGTGATACACGTCTGCCAGCATTTTGAGGAGCCACAGCTGGGCATAGACAAATATATAGAATTCCGCGTCCATCCGGTGATAGACGAAAACGGTGAACTGGTCTACTACATCGCCACCAGCCGCGACATCACCGCCGAGCGAAACATGTATCTCAAACAGCGTGAATACGACAGGCAGCTGCAAAACGTCAACGAAGGAGTGAGACGCTACGAAGAACAGCTCTGCTATCTGCTGAAGGAAAGCCGGATGTATATCTGGAACTACCTGCCGGCAGAGAATGTCATCAACATGTCGCGAACCACCGGACAAGCAGAAACCAGCGAAACAATAGAGGAATATCTGCTGACAGTATGCCCCGACGCCAGACAGCGGGCACAGGCAGAGATACAGACAGCCATGCATCAGGGAAAGCCCTACAACACCATACTTCCTTTCGACCACACGCTGTTCGACAACGAGGCATCGTGGTATGCCGTCTCGGGCATACCCATCACCGACAAGGACGGCCATCTCATCAAGTACTTCGGACTGGCACGAAACATCACCGACCTGATGCAGGCACAGGAGAAACTGCGTATAGAGACGGCACGCGCTGAGGACTCCGGACGGCAAAAAGCCACCTTCCTGGCAAACATGACCCACGAGATACGCACACCGCTCAACGCCATTGTCGGATTCTCAGACCTCCTGCCCATGATCGACAATTCCGACGAGAAAAAAGAACTCATGAGGATCATCCGAAGCAACTGCGACATGCTGCTCAGGCTCACCAGCGACATTCTTGAAGCCTCGGACATCGATTCACGGCCGATGGCTATCGAACCAGCAGACGTAGACTTCGCACAGGCTTTCGACGACATCTGCCAGACGCTGGAACAACGCGTACAGACATCCAACGTCACTTTCATCAAGGACAACCCCTACACCACGTTCAACACCCGTCTCGACAAGGGGCGCATACAGCAGGTCATCACCAACTTCGTCACCAATGCCATCAAGTACACCCACCAGGGATATATCAAGGTGGGGTACTATGCAACGCCTTCTTCACTCACCACTCTTCCCCCATCACTCCCCCAAGAAGAGGGACTGTTCATCTGCTGTGAAGACACAGGAGCCGGCATTCCCAAGGAGAAACAGGCATCCGTCTTTGAGCGTTTTGTCAAGCTCAATGAGTTCGTCCAGGGCACAGGATTAGGACTGAATATCAGCAAGTCTATTGCCGAACGATGCGGTGGCCGCATCGGTGTCATCAGCGACGGCGAAGGCCGTGGCTCCACTTTCTGGGTATGGATTCCCTGTCCCCATTACCTGCACGATGAAACGCAAACCTAAAGGCAACAATATAGCAGTTGACCCAGGAATTACTTTTCTGCATGCCGCCGGAGAGCAAGCCGGATGGCGCTCCCCTCTTGAACCCTGCCCTTACGGGGAGGGGTAGGGGTGGGGTCTCTAACTTTTTTCGCCGAGAAGAACAAACGATAAGAGATTCGTTGAGGATATTAGAGACCCCACCCCTGCCCCTCCCCGTAAGGGCAGGGTTCAAGAGGGGAGCGGCTACCGCCGGAGA
>JAEEGL017044555.1_pt1 | contig 12820 bp, 10 predicted proteins | sample 9134231 | NCBI WGS metagenome assembly JAEEGL01 (sample SAMN16246548, study PRJNA631951) | gut metagenome | biome: gut microbiome; feature: rumen; material: fiber-attached | host: Bos | place: Iran: Karaj | collected 2018-10
CCATGAGAATGATGAACTGGCCTGCGCGGCGTTCGTTTGCTATCAATGGTGCCTCGACTTCCATGCAAAACACGTTTTCCGACAATTGCCGCTTTTGTAGAATCTTGTTCATTTATCCTTGCATCCTGTTACTGCTTTTCTTCAACTCCTTTGAAGCACCATTAATTTATTGTAGGAAGCATCAAAAGCAAGTTAGGGATATGAAATGTGCGTGACCATGGGGTGCAGGGGCGGTCTGGCATTAATTCTTTGATTTTGCCGTTGTCATTGTGGACAATGCAACAAGGTATGCCATATTAAGCCCGATTTTGCGATTCAATGATTTTTGAACACGGAGAAACTGAACAATGAAGAAGTACGCCAAGACCCACGAATGGGTTGAAATCGAGGGTGGCATTGCCACGGTTGGCATATCGCAGTTTGCGGCGGACGAGTTGAAGCAACTCACATACGTGGAACTGCCTGAGGTGGGAAAGACTTTTGCTGCAGGCGAGGCTTTTGGCAGCGTGGAATCCACCAAGTCCGCCAACGAGATTTTTGCGCCAGTTGCTGGTACTGTGAGCGCAGTGAATGTTGCGCTGGAAGCAGAGCCTGAGATGATAAATGAGGATGCGGAAGACAGGGGGTGGATCATGAAACTGGAGAATGTGGATGATTCCGCGCTGGCTTCGCTGATGACCAAGGAAGAGTATCTTGACTTTGTCAAGTAAATCAACATGATAAAGGAGTTAGGTAGGAGACAATTATGATGGAAGTGAAAATCTTTGAAGACAAGGTTGCGATGGGCAAGGCGGCTGCTGCGGCAGGCGCGGCATTTATACGCGAAGCAATTGCACAGCGCGGCGAGGCGACAATCGTGGTTGCAACGGCTCCAAGCCAGAACAACATGTATGACGCACTGGTGAAAGAGGATGTGAAATGGAGCAAGGTCCGCATTTTCCATTTGGACGAGTACATTGGCCTCAAGGATGACCATCCAGCCTCATTCCGCTTCAATCTGCACAAGACATTCCTGGACCGCCTTCCTGAGAAGCCCATGGAATTCCATCCAGTCCCAGGTGACGCGGCAGACGTGGACGCGGCAATAGCCGAACTTTGCAAGTGCATCGGCCAGTACAAACTGGATGTGGCATTCATCGGCATCGGTGAAAATGGCCACATTGCCTTCAATGATCCGCCGGCGGACTTCAATTCACCAAACGCTTACAACCAGGTCACGCTGGACGAAGTGTGCCGCCATCAGCAGTATGGCGAAGGCTGGTTCCCGACCATGGATGCAGTGCCACGCATTGCTATTTCCATGAGTGTGCCACAGATATTCTCTGCTCGCGCCATCATCAACACAGTTCCTGATGACCGCAAGGCGGATGCAGTCAAGGCCGCAGTTGAAGGCCCCGTTACGCCAATGTGCCCAGCCTCAATTCTGCAGACACATCCGAACTGCACACTGTTCCTGGACAAGCCCGCAGCCTCCAAGTTGACAAAGTAAGGAGCCAGCAATGAAACTGCTTTTCATTGGCGCAGGCAAGATGGCGACCGCCCTGGGCAAGGCAATTGTCACTGGCGGCCTGCTGGCGAAGGAAAACATTGTTGCCGCTGACATATTGGAGGCGGCAAGGACTGCTTTTACCAACACAACAGGCATAAGGACAGTGCCTGATGCGGCACCAGAAGTTGCCTCGGCGGATTTCATCATACTCGCGGTGAAGCCCCAGGTGGCAGCCTCTGTTGTGGCATCATTGCCCAAGATTGGCAAGGACACGCTGGTGCTGTCTATCTGCGCAGGCATACCGCTGGCGAAACTGTGTGGCTGGTTTGGCAGCAAGAAGGTCATCCGCGTCATGCCAAATACGCCGCTTATGGTGGGGCAGGGCGCAAGTGCCTTTGCCGTTGCCGAGGACGTGTCGGCTGAGGAGGCGGACTTTGCAAGAAGGCTGCTTTCCAGCGCGGGCAAGGCATGGCCAGTGCCAGAGGAAATGCTGGACGCAGTCACTGCCCTCAGTGGCTCTGGGCCTGCGTACATCTTCGCTATGGCGGAGGCGATGGCGGAGGCTGGCGTGGCAGCGGGGCTGCCAGCCGATTTGTCCCTGGAGTTGACGTTGCAGACCATAACAGGCTCGGCTGAGATGATGTCCAGGCGCATTGACACGCCAGAACATCTGCGCCAGGCGGTGACATCGCCTAATGGCACCACCTACGCCGCACTTCAAGTTATGCAGTCGGCAGGCTTCGGCAAAATCGTATGCGACGCCATTATTGCCGCCAAGAAACGCTCTGAGGAACTTGGCAAATAACAACGTAGCGACGCTGAATAGTTAACACAGAGGCGTTGTGAACCTCTATTTAACGCAGAGGCGCAGAGGCGCAGAGGCGCAGAGTTATTAAATGGTTAAAAAAATCTCTGTGTCTTTGCGCCTTTGCTTTAGATTTGGATATGCAGAACCAGTCAGAAATCGAGATATTGAAAGGCATACGCAGGTGTGTGCTGGCGTCTCAGGTGGATTTGCCCAATTTGCTTCTTCCCGCTGTTTCTGGAGAGAAGGCTGGAATATCTGATTCGGGGCAGATATTGCATATTCACAATCAACTTGAACTTAGGTTATTATTCAAGGAGAGGGGGTATTCGGAAAGTGGCCTTGCTGCGATTCAGCAGATATGTTTGACGCCGCCTGGTGTTCCGCATTTGACATTGAATAAAAAGGATTTGGAGCGTCATATTACATTAAGAATTGATGCCAATGAAATCTATTATTTGCGTGGGTTGGCTATAATCCAGATATATGAGCCTTCCAAATGCAAGGTTTTGCCTGGCATTGAACTGGGCGAACTGGAGAATGGGCTTGAAAAGGTCGCCAATGGTGAAATAACTGATACAGATTACATACGTGTCCTGCTGGCGATGTTCTTGTCTGCAATCATTTTCATAATGCAGAGTCAGGAACAGGAGATTACATGGCAGCCCGCTGAATTGATTGCTGCATATATAAGGGCGAATTATTTTAGAAGCGACCTGACTATACAGGAGATTGCAGCAAAGACAAAATTTTCGGCAAATTACATACAGACCGTATTCAGAAGACGTTGGGATTGTACACCTGTCAAATATTTGAACATTGTGCGCCTTAAGGCAGCGCGTCTTCTTTTGCAGAAGCACAAGTACCAGGTCAAGGAAGTGGCGGCACTTTGCGGCTGGAATTACGTGCATTATTTTTGCAAGCAGTATAAGGAGTATTTCGGACATTTGCCCAGCGAAGAAATGTGACCAGGTTTGTGACTGAATGGTCTAGTTATTCTGTATATTCTGTGGACTGTTTTTTCGTGTGTTTCGTAGTTTCTTAATTGCGGTTCAGAATAGTTCTTTGCTATTTGGATCTTAAAAATTTGTTATTATTCTTACTTTTATGTTACAAAATTGATTTGATAGATAGAAAAATCTGTTATAAATTCTTGCTCGTTTGAGATTGTCTTTATTATAATAGGGAGCAAATTGATGGGATTGACTTATTGGGATTACGGAGTAATTGTCCTGTATTTTGCAGTCATGCTGGGTGTGGGCTGGTACTTTTCCAAGAAGGACAAGAATGCGTCGGAGTACCTTCTGGGCGGCAGGAACATGAGCGCGTTTCTTGTTGCGTTCTCCATGCTGATGACCTTGTTTTCCACCTACAGCCTGGTGATGTCGCCTGGCGAAATCTACAATCACGGTCTGGACTGGGGAATACTGGGAATATTGACACCGTTCCTGGCAATTTTCTCCATATTGATATTCTCGAAATTCATATTCAAGATCAAGGCGTTCACCCCCTTCGAATATCTTTCCTACAGATATGACAGGTATTCGAGGCTTCTGGCGGCATTTGGAAGCAGTTATGGCCAGGTGATGTACGGAGGCATGGTGCTTTTGACTACATCCAAGATATTTGAGGCAGCGGCTGGCTGGCCATGCTGGATTACCATATTGCTGGTTGGTGGCATTTCCGTGGCATATACGGGGGCCGGCGGCTTGAAAGCCGTGGTCTGGACGGATACGATACAGTTCTTTGTCATGCTGTTCGGCATGCTTGTGCTGGTGGGCACCTTGTGTCGTCTGGTGCCAGGCGGCGCGTGGGGTGCCGTGTCATACGCCTTTGAACATGGACATGGTCTTTCCCGTTTCAATGAAAAGGAATTCTACTCTGTATGGCCCTACGTGCGGCTCACATTCTGGGCATTGATAATCAGCCGCCTGCTGGGTGCCATTGGCGCGGGGCTTCAGCCTATGACAGTGCAACGTCTGCTATCCACAGGAACCGTGAAGAAGGCTGTGAAGGCTCAGTTCACCAGTGCCTGTTTGGCATTGGGCACAATATTGCTTCTGGATTTCATAGGCCTTGGCATTTATTCGTATTATTCGCAGCATCCAGATCCTGCCGTGACTACTGGTGACCTGGCGCTATTCCGCTTTGTAGGCACGAAATTGCCGTTCCTGGTGCCTGGTTTATTCGTGGCTGCCGCGCTGGCCGCCGCCATGAGCACTCTATCCAGCATATTCAATGGGGAGGCGGCTGTATGGTTGCGGGAATACTACCTGCCATTCTTCAACAAGGGGGCGGATGATGCAAGGCAACTTTCCTTCTCCAAGAAGGCGACTTTGTTCATTGGCGCATTATGCATAGCATTTTCCCTTCTGCAGTGGCTGTCCTCGCTATGGATGAAGCAGACCATGGTGGAGGTAGGGATGATATTCGGGTTCTTAACATCAAGTGTGGGGTACAACGCCTATCTTTTCGCCATATTGTCACGCAAGGCCAGCAGTCTTGCATTCTGGAGCATGCAGGCTCTTGGCTATGGCTTCAAGGACGGCTTGCTTCTGTGGTACACCTTGAGCAAGCGCGGCGAAATACAGTTCCATGAAACTGGCAATGTGGGGCTGGCTGGTCCCATTGGCTTCTACTGGGTATGGATTCCGCTGCTTGTGGTGGCCTTGCTGTGGTGCGTGGGTGAAATCAAGCGGAACAACCGCAAGTGGCGGAACATCTGGCGCGTAGTTTCGCTCATTCCTTTGGGCTTTGCTCTGGGCACGACCTTGTGGTACATCTTCAGCAATAGCACAGGCGACCCCACGCAGCCCCATGCATTGAGTTTCACATGGTCGGCGATACCTGGCTTCCTGTTCAATGTCATCCTAATGGTGTGCTGTCATATATTTGGACCAGAAGTGCCTAGGGAAAAGTATGCTGGTCTCATCTGGGGCTATTCCGATGAAAAGATTGCTGGTCAAGAGGAGGATGTCAAATGAGATTGGTATTTGTTGTGTTGACGTTGCTTTCCTGCGTTGGGCTTTGTGGCGAAATTGGACTGAAAGTCACTTCTGGCGGCTATCAGGACGGGGTTGCGTTCAATGAGGCTGCAGCCGCACGCTATATAGGGGAGGGCGGCTTTGGTTCCGTTGCCTTCCCATGGAAGGACAGAATTGTGGAATTCGGTCTGGGGAAGAAGCAGCAAGTCGAGAAAATCGAGTTGACGCTGGACAAGTTGAACAAGATACGCCCAGAGAATACCATCGACCTGGAAAAGGCAGTTCTTTACGTCAGCGACGATGGTGTGTCGTTCAAGCAAGTGCCCATGGCCATTTCCACTGCATATAAGACAGAGAAGGATGTGCTGTTTGCCACGGTTACGCTGACGGGGCCTTTCGCTGGCAGGTATTTCAGACTGGCTGCTGATTGGAAAAATAATTTCTATGTATTCCGTTTCAATGGTCTGCTCCGCAATCTGAAGGTCTTTGGTGTAGGAGGAGACATTGAGGCAAGCGTGCCCTTCATAGTCACAGGGGATTTGCCCGTGCATTTATCAGGTTATGTGCAGGGCAAGGCGGCAAGTATTCAGGCTGGGGACAAATTGCTGTGGAAAGGGCAGGTCGCTGGCAAGTCTGCATTGACAGTGCCAGTAAAGAGCCTCCAGAAGGGAATACAGGAACTAGACTTTCTTATTGAGGCGAAAGACGGTGTGCAAATCTCCAGAAAACTGCAATTCATGTATGATCCAGAGCGCAAATTCCTTGAGTCCGAGCATAGCGACGATTGGGAGGAAAAGGAGTATGCTACGTATTACGGGGCATTGAAGTTCCTCAAGGCGAAAAAGTATGGTGCCAAGTTGACATTCAAGGTGGAGCGTGGCGGCAAGTATGCGTTGTATTCCACATTACGTGGAAAATCTGGCTTCAATATAATAGTGAATGGGAAAATCCATGCCTCGTCTTTGCAGACAGAGCATATTCTTGACATGACTCCTACACTGGCTGGCGAGAATTTCGAGGGCATGTTTGAACTGAAGGATGGCGCGAAGATTGTTGTGGGCGCAAAGACGGCGGGCTCAGAATTCGGGCCTCTTTCCATTTCGCCTGTTTCCGACGAAGAATACAATGAGTTTTTTGCAAAGGCAGAACTGAAACCAGCCGCCATACTGCATTTTGATGGATACAGCAACTTCTTTGCCAGGGAGGAGACGAAGGATTCTCTAGAGACTCTTGCGGTGCAGTTCAAGGAGGCCAATGCGTTTGCCTTAGATTGGTGCGTGGGCACCAGCGCAGTCAATTACCCAAGCAAGGTAGCCACAATGTTCGGCAAGCAGAAGAATCCCAATTTCTGGCGTAATGGAGACCGTCTGGCTTCGGAAAGGCTGGAGAAATTGTTGCGGGAGACTGGTTCAGACCCGATACGCATACTCAGGAACAAGACCAGGGCGCTGGACTTGCGCTTTTCGGTCACAGTTCGTGCAAATGCGTGGTACACTGCTAATTTGAACTGCCTGAATGCGCAGCACTTCCTCGAACATCCAGAGTGGATGATGTGCGATGCAAAGGGCAAGACGCGCAACCAGCCCAGTTATGCATACAGGGGAGTGCGGGATTTCTACTTGGGTATCATAAAGGAAATCGTAGAATACGAGCCAGATGCAAGTATCATTGAGTTCCTGAGGCATCCGCCATTCTTCGGATATGATGCGCCTTTGTTTGAGGCGTACAAGGCAAAGCACGGCTCCTGCACACCGAAGGATTTCCAGAACGAGAACTGGCTGAAATTGCAGGCAGAGGTCATGACGGCATGGCTGCGCGAAGTACGCCGCGCGATTGACGCAAAGAATCCTAAGATTGCTTTGGAGATTAATTTTGATTGGAAGAACTATTACAAGCATGGCATAGATGTGGAAAACATACTGAAGGAAGGACTTGTGGACATGATTTCGCCTGGAATCTACCACGTGGGCGAGCAGAAGTACTTCCCCCTGGCACCGTTTATGAAAATGGTGAAAGCCTCGCCGAGGAAGGTGCTGGTTTTCCCAAGGATAGAGGCGACAATATATGGCGGCGATGCTACGCCTGACGAGGAAAAGGGGCTGGTGAAGATAGAGAGAAAGTCCCTTTCGCATCAGCAGTTTGCGGAATTGATGTATGATTTCGGGCAGGAAGGCGCTGATGGACTGCGCCCCTTCAATACAGGTGGCGCAGCATTGGCAAAACTTCTGTCCAATCCAGCGGAAATTAGGCGCTTCAACCTATATGTGCGTCCGCTATTGCAACTCAGACAGAATTTGGGAGAGAAATAAGATGATTTATGACGATTGGGAAAACTTTGCAGGGTATGCCATCTTCAGCAAGGAAGTGGCACAGGCAATTGCGGATTTCAAGGCGAATGCTGGTCCTGAACTAAAGAACGGGACGTACGAGTTGCAGGGGCGCATGCTGTATGCCTCTGTTTTTGATTCAAAGACCACGGCAAGGCTGGAGGACGCAGTCTGGGAAACCCATGCCAATTACGCCGACATACAGACATTGATTGCTGGGCAGGAAATCAATTTCCGCAGAAATCCAGATGGACTGACGCCCAAGACAGAATACAATGCAGCCAGCGACTACCAGCTTTTCCTGTCCACGAAGGAACATGGGGCGGAACTGTTGATAACGCCAGCCTGCTTTGCCATCTATTTCCCAGGCGAGGCCCATATCACCAGTTTCAATACTGGCGAGGGCATTTCGCAACCCATTAGAAAGATTGTTTTCAAAGTACATAAGGACCTTTTTCAAAAAAGTGAGGAGAACTGACTATGAAAAACAAAAAGCATTTTACACTCATTGAATTGCTGGTGGTCATAGCAATCATTGCGATTCTTGCGGCAATGCTGTTGCCTGCGTTGAGCAAGGCGAGGGACAAGGCACGCAGCATATCCTGCATAAACAACATGAAGCAGTGCGCACTGTGGCAGGATATGTATGCAACTGATTACGATGGACGCCTGTGCGTGAGGTGTCCAGACCTTGATTTAGGTTCTGGCGAATTGTATTGGACGCAAATTCTGGCGCCGTACATCGGTCCGGTGACGAAGCTCGCGCGTCGAGGGCAAACCGATACTGTGATGTGCCCCTCCATACAGCCCTTTAAATGGGTTTTGCGCAATTTCACATACGGCTTGAGTTTTACGTTAAAGGAATACCCGGCTACCACAATTGAAACCTTGGATAGTTGGACGATAGTTTACAAGGAGAAGTTTTCATCCCCATCCAGTCTGCCGATGATTGCAGATACCGCATGGCCATATCTAAATGGATATACCACCACAAACGATGGAATTACGGTGAACATACAGCCTGGATACTGCCAGCACACGTTCTGGAACATCGGCTTGAACTCGTCAAATGGCGGCTATGCTCACGCGCGCCACGGCGGCAACATAAACGCCGCCTACGCTGACGGGCATGCGGCCACATCCCAGATGGGGTCCTTTGCCGCCCAGATGAAGAGCAGGGTGACTTCCGAGGTCACGAATGTCTATATTTTTGACCCCAACTTCACCATCAAGACATATTGATGCGGTGGTAGCCAGTTGGGAAAACTAGAGTTTGCAGAAAGGAGATACAACCATGTATGAGGAGTTACGTGCTCGTGTCAGAGAGGCTTTGACGGGACCTGTCTGTTCCATTCCGACGCCGTTCCGTGCCTCGGATGACGCCATAGACTATGATGCAATTGCCAAGATGATTGACTTTCAGATTGCCAATGGATTCAAGATGATATTTCTCACGCCAGGCAACAGTCATTTTGACATATTGACCCATGCGGAAATGGCGGAACTTGCCAAGTTTGTAGTGGAATATACCAACAAGCGTGCGCTAGTGTGTGTCACGGAATTCAATAATTCCACTGCGCGGATGAAGGAATTCAGCAAGTACTGCGCGGAAATCGGCGCAGATTTGTTCCTGCCCTTCAATGCGAACTGGGCTGGGAGTTGCACGTCAGAGACCATAGAGGCATACTACCTTGAGGCGGCGCAGAACATAGCGCTTCTGCTTATTTATCCGGGCAGGAGCAGTGATACTGCTGCCATACCTCTCATTGAGAACCTCATGAAGAAGACCGATGCTGTCATGGCCATCAAGGATGACTGCTGTACAAGAATTCACGTGTAATGACTTTGAAATTTGCAGAGCGTCTCGCTATATTCTCAGGTGGTCAGAAGCAGAACTACCTCAATATATGGCCAATGGGGGCAACGGGCTACCTTTCCACGCTTGGAATGTTCCGTCCCGATTTGTCATGGCAGTTCTGGAAGGCGTGCCAGGCACGGAATCTGGAAGGAATGATGGAGATTGTTTCTGGTTATGACATGCCGTATTTTGATTTGATAATGAAGCAACCAGGTGGCTTTGATGCAGGTATCAGGGCGACAATGGAGATGTTCGGTATGGGCACGCGCTATCGCAGGTTACCGTATCGCAATCTCACTGATGCCGAATACGAGACATTCAAGCAAGGACTTATTGACCTAAAGATAATCAAGTGAAAATGTTTGACAGAAGATATGCTAGCCTTGTGTGGTCGGCGGCGCCTTCACCGCTGACGCCTGAAGGCAAAATTGACTTTGCTTCCGTGGAACGGCTTTCCGAGCACCATGCAAAATTGGGCGTGAAGGCTGTGTTTATCGGCGGCACTTGTGGAGAAGGACCATTTTTGAGCAGGGGGGCATTGCGTGAACTGGCGAAGGCCACAGTAAAGGCGAATGCCTCGCGCCAGATTGCCACCATGCTTCAAATCACGGATAACTCCGCTGAACGCATGATTGAGAATCTGGCAATGTATGCTGAAACTGGCATTGACATGGCCGTGATTGCTCCGCCTTTTTTCCAGTTGAATCCAGACCAGGATTATCTTTATGAATTGTACATGAAGGTCATTGAGGCAAGTTCAGTTCCCATTGGCATCTACCATAGAGGAAAGTCGTCATCGGTTGCCCTTGCACCAGAGACAGTTGCTCGTTTGCTGGAGCATCCAAAGGTGCTGGCTGTGAAGGACAGCGCTTGCTCGACTGATGACACAAAGGTGCTTGTGGACGCAGGGAACAAGTTGCGTTCCTGCAAGGAATGCTTCATCTACTGCGGAAACGAGTTCGATTGTGTCAGCGCGGCAAAAAACGGCTATGATGGCATGATGATTGGCGGTGCCTGCTTCAATGCGCGAATGGCAAGAGACGTGTTTCAACTTGCCAAGCAAGGCGCAATGGAAGAGGCGGTTGCGCTTCAGAAGCGCATGAACAAGATGATGTATGAGTGCTTTGGCGGCGAGAACATCAGTTGCTGGCTGGCTGGCGAAAAGCAGTTGATGGTGGAACTGGGCGTTTTCTCCTACAACACTTGCAGCATTAACTACAAATTGACTCCAGAGTGTGCCCAGGCAATAAAGGCGCTATGCCAGCGTGAGGCTGAATACTTGCGTTGATTCAACGCAAAGCGCAGGCTTTTTAACGCAGAGGCGCAGAGTTTTTAATCTTAAAATCTAGTTTTTATCTGTGTTTTAAGATAATAACTTTGTAGTTCTGAACTGTCTAGTTTTATTGTGGGGGGGCTGCAAAACCCAGTTTGCAACACCCCCTAATTAATTCATAATGAAAATGTGCGCGACCAAATGGCCGCGCTTTTTTTATGTAGTGGTGCTGGTTTACAAAAAAACATTGTGCCTGTATGTTATGGCGTATTTATGGAGGGGGACTTAATTCAACAATGGAGTGGTATGCCATGTATTGCCGAAAGACCTTTGAGGAATTGCTTGCTTTGGACAGTTTGGTCAAGCCGTTTAGTTTTTGCTATGACGGGCAGGCTTGTGATTTGAGCCAGGTACCATGTACGATAGAGGCTGGCGAAGGCGGGCGTCAGACAATGACATACGAGGTGGTGCCAGGCATTGTTCGCCTTGTTCTGGACATGATTAAGTGGCCTGATTTTCCTGTCATTGAATACACTCCATATTTTGAAAACATCTCTGACAAGGATTCTGGCGTGATTTCTGATGTATCCGTGCTGGATTATGAGGCAGAGGACCTTTGTCCCTTTGGCGTACAGAAACTCAATACATGGGAGTCTTTTGGCAATAGCCGTCTGGTGGTCAGGTACAATTTGGGCAGCAAGGCCAACGGCACTGACTTTCTGCCCCAAAGGCGTGATATATTCTCGCGTCCAGGGAACAACAAGTTGGAATTGGAGTGCCATGCCTCGCGGTGCTCGACGGATTATCTGCCATTTTTCGCAATTGACAATGATGCGATGAATGGCGTGAATCTGGCGATTGGCTGGACCGGCGCATGGAAGTTTTCCGTTGAAAAGGAGATTACAAGTGAGACGGTCGGCACTGGCAGGAAAAGCCGCATCCGTTGCGGCATGAAAAAGGCTGCATTCAGGATGCATCCTGGCGAAAGACTTATGCAGCCAGGCATACTCCTTTATTTTCGCGAAGGAAAAAGCATTCGTGACGGGCAGAATGAGTTCCGTCGCTTCATGATTGCGCATCATGCGCCCAGGAACAGCAAGGGCGAACTAATAAAGCCGCCAATCTGCATTGCATTGTGGGGCGGACTTGAGACTGACAAGCAAATCGGGCGCATCAAGGTGGTTCAGGAAAAGAAACTCCCATACGAGGAATTGTGGATAGACGCGGGATGGATGGGCTCGCCTGGCCCATGCCCGCATTTTCTTGAGGAGAGTGTTTATAATAGTGACTGGGCCAGCAGGGTTGGGGCATGGGACTTTAATACTTGGGCTCATCCAAATGGTCTGCGTCCAATTGCGGATAAGGTGCATCAGGCAGGAATGAGGCTGTTGGTCTGGTTCGAGGCATTGCGTGTACATTCCGCTTCAGGTGCCACTGTTTTGAAAGAACATCCTGAATGGCTGCTTGGGGACTGGAAGACTTTTGATGAGGGCAAGAATGTCAACTTCTTGTTAAACATTGGCATTCCCGAGGCCAGGCAGTACTTGTTTGACACCATCAGCGGCATTATGGAACGGGAGGGCATTGATGATTATCGGGAGGATTTCAATATGGAAACCGATTTCCATTGGGCGCAGGGAGACGAGCCTGACCGCATCGGCGTAACGGAAATGAAGTTTGTGGAGGGCTGCTACCTCTATTGGGAGGCTTTGCGCAAGCGTTTCCCAGATATGTTCATTGACAATTGCGCCAGCGGCGGGCGTCGTCTGGACTACAAAACGGCCTCTATGGCATTCCCATTGTGTCAGAGCGATTTTGCCTGCTATCTGCCTTACGAGGTGGAGTGCGTTCAATTGGAGCACCGCTACCTGGATGACTGGATGCCATTGCATGGCACCTTGAACTGGGGCGTGGATGATCCGTACCATGCTTTCAGCGGGCTGGGCGGCGGCTTTGGATGCAAAATCTGGCAGTTCAATGGACGGGAACCCAAGCCAGACCATGATTACGAACAGCACCGTAAAATCCTGCAATGGGGGCTGAAGTTGCGGGACATGCATTTGGAAGGGGATGTGTATCCCCAG
>JAEEGL010398993.1_pt1 | contig 12819 bp, 12 predicted proteins | sample 9134231 | NCBI WGS metagenome assembly JAEEGL01 (sample SAMN16246548, study PRJNA631951) | gut metagenome | biome: gut microbiome; feature: rumen; material: fiber-attached | host: Bos | place: Iran: Karaj | collected 2018-10
ATCCAGCGCGTCCATATCCTGGGCTTCCTCGATGGCCCGCCGGGACGCTTCCCGCAGGGCCTCCAGCATTTCTTTCATGTTTTTCCTCCCGTATGTCAGAAAATGATCACAAAAAAAGAAACCCTTCGCTCCCGATCGTATCGGGACGAAAGGCATGCTTCCGCGGTACCACCCGCATTCGGAACGTGTCGTTCCGCGCTTTTTCCGCGTTAACGGGCGGACCCGCCGGGGATTGGCCGGAGCTCACGGGCGAACGAAACCGTCCGATGCCGCAGGGCGCTTTCAGCCGCCGACGCCCCTCTCTGCTGCGGTGGATCCGGTTATTTTCCCGATCGACGCATTATCGGGAAATAAGATATCACAGCGGTCCGGTTTGCGCAAGATGGAAATTGACGAAAGATACCCCGCCGAATATAATGGCCCTTGTATCGTTCGATGAACGAGAGAAAAACGGAAAACGGCCGAGGCCCGCCCTGCGGGACCGGCGGCGGAAGGAGATACAGATGGAAACGAAAACCTCTCGTACCTGGGCGGAGATCTCCCTGAGCGCCCTGCGCGGCAACGCGTCCGCGCTGATCGCGGCCCTGCCCTCCGGCAGCTCCCTGCTGGGCGTGGTCAAGGCCGACGCTTACGGCCACGGCGCCGTCCGCTGTGCCGAAACGCTGCGAAAGGCCGGCTGCCGATATCTGGCGGTGGCCTGCGCCGCCGAGGCGCTGGAACTGCGCGCCGCGGGAGAGACGCTGCCCATCCTCATCCTGGGCGCCGCGGATCCCGACCGTGCCCGGGAGCTGGCCGAGGCGGACGTGACCCTGGCCGTGGAGAGCGGGGAGAAAGCGCGCGCCCTGAGCGCGGCGCTGCTTCCGGGCCGGAAGCTGAAGGTCCATCTCAAGCTCGATACCGGCATGGGACGGCTGGGGTTTCCCGCCGGTGATCCGTCCGCTCTTGTCTCCGCGGCGCGCTCCCTTTCTCTCCCCGGACTGGAACCGGAGGGGGTCTTTACCCATTTTGCCGTGTCGGACACCCGGGGCGGGGAGGAGTATACCCGCGAACAGTTCCGCCGCTTCACCGCCGCGGTGAACGCTGTGGAACAGAGGCTCGGCCGGCGTTTCGCTCTGCGGCACTGCGCCAACTCCGGCGCCGTCCTTTTCTTCCGAGATGAGGGCATGTGCCTGGACATGGTGCGCCCCGGCCTGCTGACCTACGGCGTATACCCCGACGACAGGACCGGCGGGATCGGACTCACGCCCGTTATGACGCTCAAAAGCCGCGTGGCCGCGCTCACGCGCCACAAAAAAGGCGACACGATCAGCTACGGCCGCACCTGGACCGCGGAGCGCGACTGCACCCTGGCCGTACTTCCGATCGGCTATGCCGACGGGCTGCACCGCTGCCTTTCCGGAAAGCTGGAGGTCCTGCTGCGCGGCCGAAGGGCGCCTCAGGTCGGACGCGTATGCATGGACATGTGCATGGTCGACGTCACGGATCTGCCCGAGGTGAGCGTGGGCGATGTCGCGGTCGTATTCGGTCCGGGAACGGAAGGAGAGCCCACGGCCTCCGAGCTGGCGGAAAAGGCCGGCACGATACCCTATGAACTCCTGTGCGCCGTATCGCCCCGGGTGCCCAGGATATACACGCGGTGACCGGCCGGGATCCGGAGCGCGCTTTACCGTATTTTACCAAAAGATAGACAAAACTGTAACTTGTGAAATCCGCCTGCCCTCCCTTATACTGAATTTACATAAGAGAGAAATCAGATTTTATGTAAATCTTTTCCAGTTTTCGTACCGATCCTGGATACGACCGGAGGGAACCCCATGCGGATCACATATATCGGACACAGCGGCTTTGCGGCGGAGTGGGAGGACATCGTCTGCCTGTTTGACTTCGCGGAGGGAGAGCTTCCCCGGATCGAAGCGGACAGGCGCCTGTTCGTGTTTGTCAGCCATGTCCATTCCGACCATTTCTCGCCGGAGATCTTTTGCAGCTTTGACAGCGTGGCGCGCAAGACCTTCATCCTCTCGGATGACATCCCCGCCGACGCGGAGCGGGAGAAGGGCCTCACGGTGCTGCGCATGGGCCCCGACCGCCGGCGCGTTCTCAACGGCGGCGCGGCCGGAGCGGTCTCGGTGTCCACGCTGGGCTCCACCGACTGCGGTGTGGCCTGGGTGGTCAGCTATGCCGGCAGGACGATCTACCACGCGGGAGATCTGCACTGGTGGGCCTGGCCCGGCGATACGCCCGCCGAGGAGCGGGAGATGAAGAACGAATTCTTCGCGCAGATCGCCAAGCTCAAGGGGCTGAAGCTGGACGCGGCGTTCCTTCCGCTGGACCCGAGGCTGGAGGGCAACTTCTGGATGGGCTTCGACGCGCTTATGCGCACCGCCCATATCGCCCGCGCCTTCCCCATGCACATGTGGGGGAAGTATGAGATCACGGACACGCTCACCGGTATGGATGTCTCGGAGCCTTACCGTGAGCGGATCGCCAGGATCGAAGCGCCCGGGCAGGTATTCGAGCTGTAGAAACGGCCGCATTCACTGGATGCGGCCGTGAATAAACGGAAGACGGGAGGACTCCATGGCGGACAATTACGAGATGCTCTACGACCAGAGCCGCAGACTGTTTCTCTCTTTCGATCAGCGGCCCATGATTGACCGGTTCGGCCTGGAGCACGACGAGGATAATCTGTATTTTCATATCCTCGGAGAGAAAGCGGCTCTCGACCGCGAAACCGGCGTCATCACCTGCGGAGAGCGCCGCGTGAGCTTCGGCGCGGCCTGCTCCGCCTACGACATCCTCTCCCGCGCGGAGAAGAATCCCGTGCTCGCGCACCGCTGGGTGGGTGTGGCGGATCTGGGCGGGACCACCGCCATCCAACACTCCGACAGCCTGAAATCCGATCTGAGCGCGGTGGAGGCGGACATGGAAGCGGCGCGGGAGCGCTGCCGTTCCTGGGGCGGGATCGAGCAGAAACAGGGCGACGTGAGCTTTATCGTTCCGCTTTTTGACTTCTTCCCCGTGTGGCTCCAGTTCTGGGCCGGGGAGGAGGAGCTGGGCATCGGCGCGAAGCTCAACTGCCTTTGGGACGCGAATACGCTGGACTTCATGTTTTACGAGACCACCTGGTACGCCCGGGGCTTCCTGCAGGCGCGCCTCCTCGGCCGAACCTCTGAATGACCTGAAAAACCGCCCTCCCGGATCCTTTCCGGGAGGGCGGTTTTTCTGTCCGTTTTTATCCTTTGTCTCTGCTGTCGCCGGCGGGGACCTCCTCGGCGGCGGGGGCCTGCTCTTCCGCGGAGCTGTCCGCCAGAACACGCCGGAAGATCATGGAATTGCCGGCCGAGGACATCGTCAGCGTTCCGTTTTCATAGGTAAACGCCACAGCCTCGTCGTCGTCCTCGGAGGTGACGACCATTTTGTCAAAGTCGAAGCGCATCTCCACCTTCTGCCCGAGGATCTCGAGAGCGCCGGCACCGTCCTCGCTTATGTTCAGCGTGATGATGGACATCATGCCCATCGCGTCGGAGACGTCCTTTCCGTCGGCGTCGACCATGCCGGTCAGGATATAGGGACCGGCAAATCCGGGGTCGCCCAGACGGAAGCGGAGAATGTACTCGCCGTCGTCGATGGTGAGGACATCCTTCTCCAGCGTGAAGGTGCCGATCTTCCCGTCCTCGTCGTCGGAGATCTCGCCCTTGTCAAAGTCAAAGACCATCTCCATCACGGTGGTGCCCGAGGTCAGCACGCCGGTGCCGTCCTCGCGGATCACCAGGTTTACCAGCTCGGGCGGGATGTCGGATTTATTCCCGTCGGCGTCGACCATGTCGATGAATTCGTAGTAGTCGAAAGGCTGCTTCTCGCCCGCGCCTGCGTCGGGCGACTGCTTCGAGAAGGTCATGCTCATCTCGTCGTCGCCGAAGGTGAGCAGGCCGTCCTTCAGCACAAAGGGGATCTCGCGGTCGTTGACCGTGAAGGTTTCTTTGTCGAAATCCACCGTGAAGTCGTGGGTTTCCGTGAACAGGTCCACCGTCGCCGTGCCGTCTTCACGGATCACCAGCGTGCAGTGTATGCCCAGAGCGTTCATGGCGGCCAGCTTTTCGGCGTTGTCCTCGCCGGAGCCGTCGTCCATATCCACCAGGTACCAGGTGCCGCAGAGATCTTCCGCGGCGGCGAGAGCGCCGATGCCGAGGAGCTGGCAGATCAGCAGGACTGCCAGAAGCCGGATCAGGGTCTTTTTCATATGGTTCTCCTTTCCAAAGCGAACAGTAATGATCGGTTTTCTGTTTTTGTATTATAGGGAAACGACGTGTCGTTGTCAAACATGCGCAAGCCTGCGGACGGGGTAAGGCAGCGGCAGCTCGCCCCGTATCCACGACACCGTGAGCGCGAAAAACTCTCGCATGGAATAGTGTACGAAGCCGGAAAGGGAGGAGCGCGCCGGCACCGGACTGAGCAGGTAATCGCCAAGCTCGCGCCCCGTGCACAGAGCCCGGTAGATGTGAAAATCGTTGGTCACGATCCCCACGGAAGAAATGCCGTCTCCCAGCAGCGCGAAGCTGTTGGAGAGGTTTTCCTGCGTTGAGGTCGACCGGTCCTCGATGAGGATCCGGTCCGCGCCGATGCCCGCTGCGGTCAGACGCTCGAAGATGCACTGCGCTTCGCTCATGGGCTCGTCCTCTCCCCGGCCGCCGGACGCCACGGCCACCGTATCCGGATTGCGCCGCAGATATTCCGCCGCGGCGTCGATGCGCTCGCGCAGGGATCCGCTGGGAGCGCCGTCCTCGTTCACCCGGGCGCCCAGGATCACGATCGCGTCCAGCCCGTCCTTCGGCGCGGAAAAAGCGGCGGAGAAGACAAAATACTCCACAAAGCAGAAGAAAGCGAAACAGACGATCAGCACGCAGCGCGCCGCCGCCAGCAGCCATCCGGGAAAGGGGTGCGCCCGCCCGCGTTTCCACGCGCGGCGCCACAGCGCCCATCGGCAGACGCACGCCGCGCCGAGCAGGGCCCACATAAACAGCAGCGACTGCCCGAAGCGGACGGTGATCCCGCAGACAAGGTAGAAGAGTATGCACGCGATCCCGAAGGCCAGTATCAGGTTGTTGATCACGACGGAGGAGCGCTTCATTCCCGGTTTTCCTCTCTCTTTTCGTTATGTTTTCCTAAAAAAGACGTCACGGGAACGGGGAAGGTTCACCCACTGCACAAAAACCTTCCGCGCGGCCGATCGGCGGTTGACAACGCTCCCCGGCGGGTTTATACTCCGTATAAAGTTTCATATAAGGTGAATACCATGATTATTGTCCGCTTCTTTAGCTATTACTATTACCGTACCGAATGACCGGTAGGGTGATTTGTGATGCGTAAAGAAGCCTCATAAAGGCTGTCAAAGACGACACAGATCGCTCTGTGCCGTCTCTTTTTTTCGGGAGGGTATAAAAATGATCGTAGTACTCAAGAACGGCGTTACCGAGGACAAGCGCGACAGGCTTATCGACTGGCTCAAGGGTCAGGGCCTGACGATCCACATCTCCGAAGGACAGTTTCAGACCGTCCTCGGTCTGGTGGGCGACACCACCGCCGTGGACATGGACCTGATCGCCAGTCTGGCCATCGTGGATTCGGTCAAGCGGGTGACCGAGCCGTTCAAATGCTGCAACCGCAAGTTCCACCCCGAGGATACCGTGGTGGACGTGAAGGGCGTAAAGATCGGCGCGGGCAATTTCGTGATGATCGCCGGCCCGTGCTCCGTGGAGTCCGAGGAGCAGATCGTCGGCATCGCCAAGGCCGTAAAGGCCTCCGGCGCGCACATGCTCCGGGGCGGGGCTTATAAGCCGCGCACCTCTCCCTACGACTTCCAGGGCCTGGCCGCTACGGGGCTCGAGCTGCTGAAGATCGCCCGCGCGGAGACCGGCCTTCCCATCGTCACGGAGATCATGGGCACCGGAGCCCTGGACCTGTTCATGGACGTGGACGTCATCCAGGTCGGCGCGCGCAACATGCAGAACTTCGATCTGCTCAAGCAGCTGGGAAAGCTGAACAAGCCCATCCTGCTCAAACGCGGACTGGCCGCCACGCTCAAGGAGCTGCTCATGAGCGCGGAGTACATCATGGCCGGCGGCAACGAGAACGTGATCCTCTGCGAGCGCGGCATCCGCACCTTTGACGACTACACCCGCAACACGCTGGATCTGGCGGCCGTGCCCATGCTTCACGAGCTGACGCACCTGCCGGTGATCGTCGATCCCAGCCACTCCACCGGCCTGGCCCGCATGGTACGCCCGATGAGCCTCGCCTCCGCGGTGGTGGCCGACGGGCTGATCATCGAGGTGCACAACGATCCCATGAACGCCCTGTGCGACGGCGCGCAGTCCATCCGTCCCGAGGAGTACGACAAACTCATTAAGGACGTCTACAAAGTCCGGGAGGTGGCCGTGGGATGATCGTGGGAGTTCTGGGCCTGGGCCTTATCGGCGGCTCCTTTGCCAAGGTCTATCACGCGGCCGGACACACGGTGTACGCCTGCGAGACCGACCGGTCCATCCTGGACTTCGCCGTGATGGACGGCGTCGTCGCCGCCGAACTCACCGAGGAGAACATCTCCGAATGCGACCTGGTTCTGCTTGTGGTGCCTCCGGCCGGGATCATCGATTTCGTACGCCGGATGGCCCCGCATATCGGGCCGCACCCGCTGGTGCTCGACTGCTGCGGCGTCAAGCGGGAGGTCTGCTCCGCCTGTTTCCCGCTGGCGGAGGAATACGGCTTTACCTTCGTGGGCGGCCATCCCATGGCGGGCACTCAGTACGCCGGCTACCGTTACTCGAAGGCGAACATGTTCCACAACGCCCCCATGGTCATCGTGCCCCCGGTCTACGACGACATCCTTCTGCTGGACCGGGTAAAGGAGCTGCTCGCCCCGGCGGGCTTCGCCCGGGTCTCGGTCACCACGGCGGAGGATCACGACGAGATGATCTGCTTCACCTCGCAGATGATCCACATCCTCTCCAACGCCTATATCAAAAGCCCCACGGCCCGCGGGCATAAGGGCTTTTCCGCCGGCAGCTACAAGGACATGACCCGCGTGGCGTGGCTGGATCCCAACATGTGGAGCGAACTGCTGCTGGACAACCGCGACAATCTTCTTCGGGAGCTGGATTTTTATCTGAACTCCCTGTCGGAATACCGCGCCGCCCTCATCGACAACGACCGCGAGCGGATGCGCCGGCTCCTGGCCGACGGCCGCCGCTGCAAGGAGGAGGTGGACGGCCGGTGAGGACTGTCCGCGTCGAAGCGTCGTCCGCCTACGACGTGCTCATCGGTCCCGGCCTGCTCGGCGAATGCGGGGCGCGCATCGCGAAGGTGATCGCCCCGTGCACAGCCGCCCTGGTCTCGGACAGCAATGTGGCCCCCCTCTACGCCGCGCGCGTCCGTGAAAGCCTGGAGACAGCGGGCTTCCGAGTGGCTGAATTCCGTTTTCCCGCGGGCGAGCGATCCAAGAGCCTGGACGTCTGGGTCGAGACGGTTTCCTTCCTCGCCGAAAACCGGCTCGGCCGCGGCGATTTCGTCGCGGCGCTGGGCGGGGGCGTCACGGGGGATCTGGCCGGCTTCGCCGCCTCGGCCTATCAGAGAGGGATCCGCTGCGTACAGCTGCCCACCACTCTGCTCTCGGCGGTGGATTCCTCCGTGGGCGGGAAAACGGCCGTGGATCTCCCGCAGGGGAAAAATCTGGTCGGCAGCTTCCACCAGCCCTCTCTGGTGCTGTGCGACACGGACACCCTCGCCACGCTGCCGGACGTACAGCTCCGCTCGGGCTGCGCCGAGGCGATCAAGTGCGCGGTGCTGTCTTCGGAGGAATTGTTCGCCCGCATGGAGACGGTGCCGATCCCGGATATGCTCGAGGATACGATCACCGCGTGCGTGGAGTATAAGCGCGGCGTGGTCGCCCGCGACGAGTTCGACACCGGAGAGCGCGCTTTTCTCAATCTGGGCCATACCGTCGGCCACGCGGTGGAAAAGTGCGGCGGCTATGCGCTCACCCACGGCGAGGCCGTGGCGGTCGGCCTGGCCGTCGTCACACGGGCCGCCGCGGCGCGCGGGATCTGTTCTCCGCGAGCCGCGGAGCGGATCGTCGCTCTCCTGGAGAAGACCGGGCTCCCCGTGACGACGGACATCGCCGCGCCGGAGCTTTTCGAGGCGGCGCTCTCGGACAAAAAGCGCCGCGGCGATTCGATCCGGCTGATCCTCCCGGAGGAGATCGGCCGCTGCCGTATAGAGACGGTCCCCGCAGCCGATCTGATCGGCTGGATGCGGGACGGAGGCGTCCGATGATCGCCCGGGCCGCGCCCGGGCCGAAAACCGGCCGCGTACGTCCGCCCTGCTCCAAATCCCAGGCCCATCGGCTGCTGATCTGCGCCGCTTTGAGCTCCCGGGCATCCGAGATAGAGTGCGACGGCGTTTCCCGGGACATCCTGGCAACGGCCGAGTGCCTTGCCGCGCTCGGCGCCGGCATCCGTCCCCTCGATAACGGAGGCTTCCGTGTGGAGCCTATCCGATCCGTACCCGCCGGAACAGCGCTGCTGCCCTGCGGCGAAAGCGGTTCCACATTGCGCTTCCTGCTGCCGGTGGTCGGCGTTTTGGGAGCGCGGGCCGTGTTCCGCCGGGAAGGCCGTCTCCCGGAGCGGCCTCTCGCCCCGCTGGACGCGGAGCTTTCCCGCCACGGGATGGAACTCAGGAGTGAGGGAGCGGATCTCCTCTGCTCGGGAACGCTCCGCGCGGGAGCGTACACGCTGCCGGGCGACGTCTCCTCGCAGTATATCTCGGGCCTGCTGATGGCCCTGCCCCGCGCCGAAGGAGACAGCACCCTTGCCGTCACCGGGAAGATCGAGTCCGCCGCCTATATCACCATGACCGAAAACGCCCTGGCTCTGTCGGGGCTCCGCCCGGAGAAAACGCCCGGGGGATACCGGATCGCCGGGGGCCGCGCCGGCACGCTCCCCGCGCGGCTGCGCGTGGAGGGCGACTGGTCCGGAGCGGCTTTCTTCCTGTGTATCGGGGCGCTGAGCCGTACCGGCGTCACGGTGGAGGGGATGGACCCCTCCTCCGCCCAGGGCGACCGGGCCGTGTTGGACATCCTGTCCGGCATGGGCGCCCGGATCGACCGGGAGGGAACGTGCGTGACCGTCCGCCGCGGCGAACTGCGCGGCACGGTCATCGACGCCGCCCCCGTACCGGATCTGATCCCCACGCTCGCCGCGGTCGCCGCGGCCGCGGAGGGAGAGACCCGCATCATCAACGCCGCGCGGCTGCGCCTCAAGGAGTCCGACCGGCTGTCCGCCACCGCCGAACTGATCACGGCCCTGGGCGGCGAAGCGGAGGAACTGCCCGACGGGCTGATCATCCGCGGAGGGAAGCCGCTGCGCGGAGGAGCCGCGGACGCCCGCGGCGACCATCGCATCGCCATGGCCGCGGCTGTGGCGGCCTGCGCCGCTGAAGGGGAAGTGACCGTCGGCGGAGGCGAGTGCGTGGCAAAGTCCTATCCGGCCTTTTGGGAGGATTACGCCGCGCTGAAAGGAGAGACCACATGAGCAGCACATACGGCAGAGATCTGCGCATCACCATATTCGGCCAGTCCCACGCGCCGGCCATCGGCGTCACGATCGAGGGACTCCGGTCCGGCCTGCGCGTCGATACGGAGGCGCTGGAGAGCTTCCTGGCCCGCCGGGCCCCGGGCCGTGCGGCCTACGCCACCGCGCGCCGGGAGACCGACAAACCGGAATTCCTCTGCGGGATCGTCAACGGCGTCACCACCGGCACGCCCGTCACCGCCGTCATACGAAACACCGACGCGCGCAGCGGAGATTACGCGGCCCTTCTGCACAAGCCCCGCCCCGGTCACGCGGACTACACCGGCTGGGTGAAATACGGCGACGCGGGGGATTTTGCCGGGGGAGGACACTTCTCCGGAAGAATGACGGCCCCGCTGTGCGTCGCGGGCGGCATCTGTCTGCAGCTCCTTGAGCGGGAGGGGATCCGGGTGTGGTCTCACATCGCCTCCATCGGCTCCGTTAAGGACGAGGGGGAATGGCCGTCCGCCGGCGCCGCGGGAAAGGAATTTCCCACGCTGTCAGAGGAGCGGGAGGCGGAGATGCGCAAAGCCATCGCCGAGGCCCGCGCCGCGGGAGACAGTCTCGGCGGCGTGATCGAGTGCGCCGTGGTCGGCGTTCCCGCCGGACTGGGAGACCCGATGTTCGACGGCATGGAAAACCGCCTGGCCGCCGTGCTCTTCGGCATCCCGGCCGTGAAGGGCGTGGAATTCGGAGCGGGCTTCGCGGCCGCTGCCATGAGAGGCAGCGAGAACAACGACTCCTTTGCCGTGGAGAACGGCCGTGTCGTCACCCGCACCAACCACAGCGGAGGGATCCTGGGCGGCATCACCACGGGCATGCCTCTGGAGTTCGCCGTGGCGGTAAAGCCCACGCCTTCCATAGCCAAAACGCAGGAGACCGTAGACCTGCGCACGATGGAGCCGGCCGAGATCACCGTGGGCGGCCGGCACGACCCCTGTATCGTACCCCGGGCGGTACCCTGTGTGGAGGCGGCGGCCGCGCTGGCGGTATACGACGCCCTGCTGGCGGACCGCTGAACCGTAAGGAGGAATCATCCATGGATCTGAACGATTACCGGCTGAAGATCGACGCCATCGACAAAGAGCTGCTGCGCCTGTTTTCCGAGCGGATGGACGTGGCGTCGGAGATCGCGCGCTTCAAGGCGGAGAACGGCCTGCCCGTGCTGGACTCCGCACGGGAGCGGGAGAAGCTGCTCGCCGTGGCGGACGCCGTCGCCCCGGAGCTGCGGGATTATGCCGTGAACCTGTACATGCTGCTTTTCGAGCTGAGCCGCTGCCATCAGAACCGAGCCCTGGGTAGACGGTCGGAGCTGCCCGAGAAAATCGCCAAGGCCCTCGAGGAGACGCCCCGGCTCTTTCCCGACCGGGCCGCGGTCGCCTGCTGCGGCGAGGAGGGCTCGCCCTCTCAGCTGGCCTGCGAGCGCCTCTTCAAACAGCCCAACGAGTTTTTCTTTGACAGCTACGAGGCGGTGTTTTCCGCTATCGAGAAGGGCCTGTGCCGCTACGGCGTCCTCCCGCTGGAGAACACCGCCGCGGGCAGCGTCAACGCGGTGTATGACCTGATGATGCGCTACGATTTCAACATCGTCCGTTCGGTGCGCATGATGGACGAAGTCAACGGCGGCTTCACCCGCTATATCTGCATCGCCCGCGAACTGGAGATCTACCCCGGGGCGGACCGCACCAGTCTGATGATGGTGCTGCCCCACAAACCGGGCTCTCTGTACAAGGTCCTCTCGCGCATTTACGCTCTGGGCATGAATCTGATCAAGCTGGAGAGCCGGCCTCTGCCCGAGCGGAATTTCGAGTTCATGTTCTATTTCGACGTGGACAATTCCGTATACTCTCCCTCGTTCCTGCAGCTGATGGGCGAACTGGAGGACATCTGCGAGGAGTACGACTACCTCGGCAGCTACAGCGAGGTGGTGTGATGCTTCGCTGCGGTCTGCTGGGCGAAAAGCTCGGCCACAGCTACTCTCCGGCCATCCATGCCCTGCTGGGGGATTATGAGTACCGCCTGTACGAGAAGGCGCCCGGCGAGGTGGAGGAGTTCCTGCGCCGCGGGGATTTCGACGGCCTGAACGTCACGATCCCCTACAAAAAAACCGTTCTGCCCCTGTGCGCCGAGCTCTCCGACGGAGCGCGCTCCATCGGCAGCGTGAACACCCTTGTCCGCCGTGCCGACGGCACGCTCTTCGGCGACAATACCGACGCCTTCGGCTTTAAGTATCTGCTCTCCTCCGCCGGGATCGATCCGAAGGGGGCAAAAGCGCTGGTGCTCGGCAGCGGAGGCGCCTCGGTCATGGCCGTATACGTGCTCAAAACACTCGGCGCCGCGAGCGTCACGGTGATCTCCCGGACGGGGGAGAACAACTACTCCAATCTCGGCCGCCACGCCGACGCGGACCTGATCGTCAACACCACGCCGGTGGGCATGTATCCGGACAACGGCGCCGCGGCGGTGGATCTCACGTGTTTTCCGCACTGCCGGGGCGTGGCCGACGTGGTGTATAACCCCGCGCGCACGGCTCTTCTTCTGCAGGCGGAGGAGCTGGGCATTCCCCGGGGCGGCGGCCTGGGCATGCTGACGGCCCAGGCTGTGCGGGCGAGCGAACTCTTTCAGGGCAGGACGATCGATCCGGCCCTCATCGGCAGCATCACGGATAAGCTCCGCCGCGAGAGCGGGAACATCATCCTCATCGGCATGCCGGGCTGCGGCAAAACCACCGTCGCCGAACGCCTGAGCGCGCTCACCGGCCGGCCGGTGCTGGATGCCGACGCGCGTGTCGCCGAAACGGCGGGAAAGACCATCCCGGAGATCTTTGCCGAGAGCGGGGAAGAGGGCTTCCGCGCTCTGGAGACGAAGGTCCTGGCCGAACTCGGAAAGCGGAGCGGAGCGATCATCGCCACCGGCGGCGGCTGCGTCACCCGTCCGGAGAACTACCCGCTGCTGCACCAGAACGGCACGCTTTTCTGGCTTCGGCGTGACACGGCGCTCCTGCCCCGCGACGGACGGCCCCTCTCCCAAAACGCCGACCTTTCCGTGATGTACGAAAAAAGAGCACCGCTCTACGCGCGCTTTGCCGACGCCGTTATCGAAAACGACCGCACGGCGGACGACGCGGCGCGGGACATTCTGGAGGCATATACATGAAGCTTTTGATCATCAACGGACCCAATCTGAACCTGCTGGG